>JYMV01051652.1_pt1 | contig 12636 bp, 5 predicted proteins | sample 338911 | NCBI WGS metagenome assembly JYMV01 (sample SAMN03354496, study PRJNA234377) | hydrothermal vent metagenome | biome: Deep sea; feature: Hydrothermal plumes at the Eastern Lau Spreading Center, Western Pacific Ocean; material: Seawater | place: Tonga | collected 2009 | depth 2000 m m | reverse complement strand
ATTGTGAATATTATAATACTGGTAATACTAGTATTGTAAATATTACAATACTGGTAATACCAGTATCGCGGCCGGCTGCTTCATATTATCCACAACCTGTACTTATTTTCTTTAACTCACAGACCACACACTACCACAATAATGAATACACGTAGCTTGACCGACATACTGAAAAGTTAGAATCTGTTGGCTACAGAACATCAACCTTAAAACAAAAATATTAACCGATACCCTGTAGACATCTAATGAAATTACAGGGTCGCCACGGGAAAACTGAAACCTTCTCTTTTTTATTAAATTTTCTTCTAAACAGGCACTCACTGTAAATTTCTAGGTGTAAATAAGGGTAATGAAGCGGGCATAGCTGTATCTGTGGTGTTATCTATTTCACTTGGATGGATGCCATCAACATAGTCACCAAACTTTGAAATTATTCAATGAAAGGACATCCTCTATATAGCAGAACGTGGTACAATAAAAGGACTGAGCAAACTTCTTTTCATTTCTATTGAAGTCTGTTTGATACGAATAAAAGATCAAGTCGGCAAAAGGAGGAGCACAGCTGGTATCCATAAGAATGTCGACTGTCTTTTGAATATCACGTCCACCAAATATGTGCCAATCACAAACAGAATGTTCTTTTGTTTTATGTTTTTGTGTGTTTGTTTGTTTTTGATTTGTTTTGGTTTTGCTTGTTCCATTGTTTGTATTGCACAAGGCTGAATCGTTCTTTAATTCTGTCTTTTAATTTAGAATCGGGACTAGATTAAATGGTATAGAAATCAAATGTTTTATATTAATGTTATTGATGTTATTGCATGAGGAGAGTTACCTTCACCGTATATACTCTGACAGAATTTTAGAATTTCTCAGAATCCATATCTGATTCACACCACCCATGGAGAAATGAATGTCAAGGTAGCTCTTAAGCCCGGTTTGACACCTGCTACAATAAATGTTACTAATTAAGAAAGAGGTGTCGTGAAGCATTTGGCTAATTCTGTTTGTTAGGACAACTTATGAAATTTGAATATCCAGTAAAGTGATGAAATGCCAAAGGAACACAAACAAGTGTTATCGGGGTTGTCAAGCGAATTGTCAAACATATTTCAATTACGAAGCAGTCTGAGTAATGTGATATAAATACAAATAATGTATTGTTAGGGTTATATCTGCTGGGGAAGCAACATACTTGTCATGAAATTAATGTTAGAGAAAACCGAAGGTGCAATAATAAATGGAAAATCCAGAGAAACTAGCAACATAGTGTACACAAGACGAAAAAAACCCCAAAAACAAAACACAATATGTGTTGGACACCACTATGCGCAAGCAAACACAAGTAATGTAAATAAGACATGAGCCGTCCTACAAAACAACTGGGCAAAGACGAACCAAAGATCGTTTTTTTGCGGAAATCGTAACGAACATCACAACACGGAACATAAAAGCATATAATAGGATAACACAAAAAACTATTCTAATACATAAGCCACACGGACCCCACCAAAAAACCGGAGGTGAACTGAGGTGCTCGCGAAGGGTAAGCAGTTCCTGCCTCTTATATGACACCCGCCATGTTACTCATATATACAGTCAATACGCGTTGGACACTACTGTGCGCAACAAACACAGAAAACATAAATAAGACATGAGTCCTCATACAAACAAGTGGGGGTAAAGACGAACCGAACATCATTTTGATGATGAATCGTAGCAGACATCAGATCACGGAACTCAGAACGTAAAGACACATAATAGGACAACAATAGATGTCGTATATAGGTATACGAGATTATATAAACAGTCCGATCTCTTTAAAATAGGAAAGAATTTTAGATTTTACTGATTTTTGACAATGGATATTGTCTAGATTAATGGCATCAATACCTTTGTTGGCACATGAATGTTAAGAAAGGAACGCTTACCAGTGCTATATATGGGCAATATCTAAGACAATGATAACAACTGTAAGCACGACCTTTTTAGGCTTTTGGTCTCTAAATTACATGGTGGCAGGTCGGTGGTTTTCTCCGGGTACTCCTGTTTGCTCCACCAATAAAACTGACCGCCACACATTTACTGAAATATTGTCGAAAGTGGCGTTAAACACCATAACCCTAACCCTAATTTACACGTATATGTATATCCAATCAATAGTCATCTTTAAGTTTCCATTGTTGACATGCAAGTAGGTGACACAAAATTGCTAACTGATTCCCTATTGCTAAATTGCTATGCTACGTGTATTGTTCATAAGTATGTTGTTTATGTGAAAGTGGTTTGGTGTTGTTTTTCTTAAAAGTACGATTTGGATTTAGATGATGTTCGATTTGTTCCTTTGTGCGGAGCGGAAATAACGATTATTAATTATTACAGTAATTTGTCTCATATGCCAAACACTTCATTTTAATATTTACTAGAAGAAACCCGCGAATCGAGAGGTGCACTAAAAGATAGAAATTGAACTAAAATTCTAAAATTTTATCAGACCTTTCTCTTTTTTCCTTTTGTGGTTGATCTATGCTTTGTATTTATCCGAGGTTTTAGATTCCAGCAATTGTGAGGTACACATACATTCTTAGCATGACATGTGGTGAGTCATATTCATAGTTAACTTTCTAACTCCTACAAACTTTAAACCTTTTCACTGATTTTGTTCAGATTTAAGGAGATGTATTTGTTATCGCGGTGTTGAATTTTGTGTCAACATATATTTTGCGTATAATGACACACAATACAAGAGTGTAGCAGATTTAGAAAACCGCACACTGTGTAGATAAAGAAGCGATTTCTCGAGAGTACAAAATGGAGTAGCTATGAAAATAAAATGATGCATAATACTAATGGTTATATATTCTATATAAATAAATGTTAGAGAAAACCGAATGGGCAATCAAGAATGGACAATCCAGAGAAACTGGCCATATTGGTTATATAAATCACAAGACGAAGAAAAACACAAATATAAACACAACACAATACGTGTTGAACACCAATATGCGTAAACAAACACAAATAATGTAAACAAGACATGAGCCCTCTTACAAGCAACCGGAGGTAAAGACTAACCGAACATCGTTTTTATGCGGAAATCGTAACGGACATCGTAACACAAATGTGATATATTTTACAGAAAGAAAGCACTTCATTCTGAAGAGCCGTCTCTTAGATGTTAATTTATCTTTTCCGCTTGTAACAAAAGTAATAATGTCACATGTATTTATTACAAAAGTTGACCATCAAACAAAATACAACATTGATCACAAACATTCAAGTGAATCGAAATCCTGGCATTTCATAATAATTCAGTTTAAGTTAAAACATTATCCAACCACTCAATATTTGCAGTTAATGTCCTACCAATAATAGAAACGTTTAACTAAAACCGAAACTCTAGCTGATCCATTTATTTCAAAAGGCTACAAACTTTCACAAATAACAATGGCCACCTGGATTGCGTGATCAGTGATTGGTTGTATTGGTCTATTAGCCGATATCTATAAATAATGTGATAAATAATACATTACATTTGTGCATTACTCAAATAATATAAGAGAAATAACATTTATACTTCCGTAGATTTTATTCTAATATGGTATTGATTTTTGTAGGTTCTGGTAAAACTTCGCTATTAGATATAATTTCCTCAAGATTTAATGGGAAAGTTACAGGAAAAGTCTACTTCAACAACCATTTGTGTACAGCAGAAGTCATAAAACAATGCGCTGCTTACGTCATGCAAGCAGATCGTCTGCTACATAATTTGACAGTTCGCGAGACTTTAAAATTCTCTGGGGTTCTAAGGCTTCCTGGAACATACAACAGTCATGAAATTGAGGCAGAAGTAAGAGTTAATGCCAATTAATAATTAAAAGAACCATAAATATTGTCTTAATATATTGTTTTTTTCTCAATTTCAGGTGCATTAAATGACACACAAGATTTTGTTAATTAATTCCTAGTCGAAATTAAAATAATCCTTTTTATTGTATACTGAAATTATTAACAATAGGTAAACTTAACTTGGCTCTAAAGCAATAATATTTCTACTTTTCTTCTAGTTTTTTGCTTCTCAATAAATTTATCTATGCACTCCTTTAATTGTATAGAAGAAATTACACATTTGAATGTTATATATAGGGTTAGGGCTATTGGTGTTTAACGCCACTTTCAATAATATTTCAGCTATGTCTTGGTGGTCAGTTTTATTTGTGGAGGAAACCGGAGTCCCCGGAGAATTCAACGAGTCACTGACAAACTTTATCACATAATGCTATATGAAGTACACCCCGACTGAATGGGATTCATGTTATATATATATATCTATGAATTGTAGGTAGATCGTGTTATAGCTGACATGGGTTTGAAACACGTGGCTAACTCAGAGATTGGTGGATCTGTTGTGCGGGGAATATCTGGTGGAGAACGACGACGTGTTACTATTGCTATTCAACTTTTACAAAATCCCAGTAAGTTTAATGACTGTAAATATTATATCTTATTAGTATAAAAATGTGCACCAAATTACCAGGTCACGAATTCACCTTACATTATATCTGAATAAACGTTAGAGAATACCGAAATGACAATCAAAAATGGACAATCCAGAGAAACTGGCAACATGGAGTACACAAGACGAAGACAAAGGTCTACTTTGAAATTACATTATACACGACTTTTAAATTTCCTGGTGAACTGAAATCTGTCTTAGCCGAATCCCGAATAAAAAGGAATCCTGTATACACTGAACATTAAATAAAGTACCAATGTAGAAAATCTTTGTTACTTTACCCTGTATTAGCTGAACACCTGTCTATTCCGAACACAGAAGATGGTCTCAATGAGATTTATAAATGATTGCGCGAAATTAACATAGAACATATTTTATTGTCAAAGTGATTTCTTCGAATTTAAAACATCTATGATATTTCTTCCATTTCTTGCATATTTAATACTTGTGTTTTTTCCAGAAATTTTGCTCCTGGATGAGCCAACGACAGGTCTCGACAGTTGTACAACTCGAAATCTTGTTTCTAATTTATCTGACATTGCATACAAAGGAAAAATTGTAATTCTGACAATCCACCAACCTAGATCTGACATCTTTAAAATGTTTGACAAGATAGGAATTCTTAGTATGGGAGAGATTGTTTATTTTGGAAAAGCAGACCAAATGGTACCATATTTTGGTAGCTTAGGATTTCCTTGCCCAACATATGCCAACCCACTTGATCACTACGGTAATACAGTACAACATAATAAATATAAAAAGATAAATTCAAACCTGCCTTAAAGGGCACCTGCATAGAACAAATTACTGTATATACTGAACAATAATATTTTCCCCATTTAATGAATAGAACATATAATTCGAACCGGTATATAATTTATTAAAGGGCAACTGATCAAAAAGAGGATATTTTAAGGTTCTCTTCAGTTTCAGTGTACTTTATATGCAGATTTGAAGTTCATATTTTCCAGACGATTATATATTTAAAATATCATCTTACAATTACGCTTGAACAACATCGGTGGTGTAATGGTTAGCGGGTTCACCTCAAGTGCGATAAATCGTGGGTTCGACCCTCAGTGGGGTCAAATCAAATACTATTTAAAAAAGAAATGATATGACCCCACTGGGTGTCGAACCTAACACTATAAATATGGTATTTGTTGTTTCTCCGCTAAGCACTCATCATTAAGGAGAACGAGCAAAGACTGGTAGGCTTAAAATCATGATAATGCGTCCGAGTGAAGTGACATGTCTACCCACGGACTGTTGTTTCAGTCAGCGAGCATTACAAAGATCCAAATAAGCGTGTTGGTCAAGTATAAAGCAGAGATAATCAACATTTCACAATCACTCACTCACTACAATTACCTTTTTTGCTGTATCTCTGGTTCAACACACTCTTTAAATTGTTCCTTCAGAAGCACTTGCATTCGTCCTCGTTTTCTGTCAATTTGCATGCATTTGCGATTTTAGTTCCGTCTTGAGGTGTCCGCTACGATTTCCGTGTATAAACGATGTCTTTATTTCCATTGTTTTGTATGGAGCGTTCTGCTTTATTTATGTTATTGGTATTTATTTACGCATACTGGTGTCCACATCAAATGGGGCTGGTGTCGTTTAACAGTAACACGATGGGTGTTACATTGGGAGCAAAAACTGCTTTTCTTTTTGCCATTGTATTTTCTCCCCTTCCTCGATTTACAGCTTCTGGTGACCCCCTTTGGTATCTTCAAACATTTCTAAACTAGCTTTGATCTATTTTGTCAAAAAAAAGAAAAGAAGGAATATAATGGCCAGAAGAGAAAGAGCAAAAAAACCAAAACAAAACGTTGGTCGATAGAACACTACACAGAAAGCGAAAAAAAAGGGTTCAGCAACACAATTCACACAGAAACCGGGGTGATTAATGAAATTAGAAAAGAATATTAAATGGTAGTAAAATTGGACTGTCATTATTGAGGTAGCATATATTTGTATGGTAACAGTTCTTTGCTTGATACGATCTGATCCGATCTTTGTTTGATACGACTTTTTTGTGACCTTTACTTTTGTGTTAGAACCAGTATTATTTTATACTAGTAATATAGAATTATACTTTCTATATATATTTCTTCAGCCTACGGTAATATGTGTTTATTACGCAATAAAATCGCTTTGTGTGACATGACTTGAAGAAGTGAATAGATTAATAAAACGTAGATATCAAATTTAGCGCACACACCGCGTTTCTGAAAAAACCTTCATCAATTACGCTCAAGGCCAAACTATTTGAAAGCCAAATAATTTGAAAGTACTTGAATCTGTTTTATTCAACAACATAAGCATGAACCCATTTTATGTTAAAAAAAAGAAAGAAATATTTTGTCATGTTGTATTTCGTTTATTTATGTTCACATATTTTTGCTCCTAAACAGTTGATCTTGCCAGTATAGACAGAAGGAATCATGACCTTGAACTTAAAACCTTCACAAGAGTAGAAAACTTGATCCTGACTTATTCTAACTCGGCAATTAAAGAGGACATCATGCAAAGTATTGAAAGAGAAACAATGAGACCAACAACAAGAAGCAATGCACTTCGTCTCTTCCGGCCACACACACCAAACGTGCTACAAGTTATGATGTGTATTATCGGGTAGGGTGTATTTACAAATAATGCACTTCGTCTTTTCTGACCACACCCACCAAACGTGCTACAAGTCACGATGTGTATTATCGAGTAGGCTTTATTTACATTTAGTATTTTCTGGTAGGTTTTACTTGCAATTTGCATTGAAGCGAAAAAGGAAATGTGATCTAAAGGTGAAATACCTTAGACTTAGTAAGAAAGACTATGGATGTAAATGAACATGAGAGACTATCCAACTTTACACATTCAAGTACAGGAACAACGCTTTCATTGCTGGTTCAACAATGAACATAGCATGTATCCTAATATGAGTGTGAAACGATCTGTAATCTGCAGTTGACCAGTGCTAATTAGTATTATTTGATGGGTTTTATTGTCAAACCTGCATATAAGTGTCACTCAAGGGAACCTGAAAATGATGCCTTTATAAGCAATTGCCCTTTATATACAGGTTACAATGATATGCACTATTCATTAATGGTAAACAGGAGACTGTCCTTTATATATAGTGATTTGTTATTTTAGAGGTGCCCTTTATGGCAGGTTTGAATGTATTTTCAAATTGCATTGAAGCGAAATGAAACTGTGTATTTTTAGAATTTAGTATTGTTAGTGATATTTTGACTGATCATTTATTTTCAAATGACATTTCGATGGCTGTCAAACAGTTCAGAGTTTCGAACACATCTGATATTTTTCCCATAGCACATATTAGTTTTGATTGTACTGAGAAATGAAAGTAAAACCACAGGATACAGGATGTCTATTATATTGGTCCTGTAGATACTCAGGAAGTATAATTATTTTCACAAAATATCACATGGAATTTACGGCTTCTGGTTACCCCTTTGGCATCGTCAGACATTGCAATGCAGATATAGAGTTTAAAATAAAAAATGATTATTAAATCTAAGCTTATGTTTCGCTGAGAATTAAACTATTTGTTCGTGTCTCCATGAAGCTTATTGTTCTTGAGGAGTTTGTATTGTCCTGATACATGTTAAATGTATTTTGTTTTGCATCATAGCGTCCAAGGCCATATCCATATATAACGATTCTTTAATTGTGTTTAGGTTTATTTTAATATTTCTTTGTATATCTCATAGTGGGCTTATGTCAAACCTGCTGTTCTTTTTTGTATTTCCTTAATGTGATGCTCACCACTACTTCCTTTTAGCAAATGATAATCATGTCTTTGTTATAAACGACGGTTTCCGTACATGCCCCAAATACATTGATTCGTCCCTGATATCACTCACTCCAGGTTTTGTATTGTGTTGTGAATTCGCGTTGTCCGATCTTTTATACTGTACATAGGAAGAGTGCTGTTTACAGTATACCTTCTGATTGGTATTTTGTTTGTGTTTTAGTTAAGTGCAAATTGGAATATAAATAATATAAAAAACAAAACAATACCACACTGTCGGAACATTTTTAGAATATAATAGAAAAATAAGCGGCAAAATCGATACCCCTAACACTCATTACGTTATATGGACCAAATATTTCAGCTTATTGTGTGCCAATATTTACTTCACTGGTGGTCTTTGAATTTATTCTACAAAAAAAATAATAACACTTTAATAATAAAACCGAATTCGGAAATATATTCCGGTTTAACGGAATTTCTTCCCTGATTGTTTGTGTTTGTTTTGCATGATTATTGTATCAATTGATCGCTTCTAACTTTACTAACAAGTATGAATTATAATATGCCTATTGAAAGCCTCAACCCTCCCACTCCCCCTCAGTCTTTCAATAGTCACTAAGAGGGACTTTGAAGACAAATATGTATCTTCAAAGAATTATCAACAGTTTTTGTGCAATAAATCATCTTTCAATTATAAAGAAAAAGAATTTACTCTATACAAACGAACACTCTTATTGCTTTCAGTAATTCTAAAGAATTGTTTTAATGTGTGGTTTAAATACATCTCTATGTCCTTAAGCAAAGTCGGTATACAATATGTTAATTTATGCAGCTATGGTGCTTCATGATTGAACGTGGAAAACAAATAACTATGTAATTTTCTAGAGATTATATATTTTATTTACAGGAGAATGTTTGTTAATTTAAAAAGAGATCGATCAATATACGTGTCTCGCCTAATCATGTTGACTCTTTATGTGCCATTTATTCTGGCCTTCCTGGGTCACCTGAAATCCAATCAAGAATCTATACAGGACAGATTGGGCCTCCTGTACCAATCCACCAATGTTCCGTTATTTGTTGCCGTCTTGATTCCCATCGCTGTTTGTAAGTACTAATGCTAGATATTTTGTTGTAGTGCTATGTGTGAGTTGTAGACATAGAGATGTTATTTAGTAGTGTGATTAACAGTAATGTAGAGTTTGTAGTGGTAGTCATGGAGATATGTTTGATGCTGTTTGTGAGTAGCAGGTGTAGAGACTTAGTGTTGTTTGCAGTCAGTAATGTTTATAGTAGTCATGGAGATATGCTTGATGCTGTGTGTGAGTAGCAGTTGTAGAGATATAGAGTTATTCATAGTCAGTGATATTTGTAGTAGTCATGGAGATATGGTTGATGCTGTTTGCGAGTAGCAGGTGTAGAGATTTAGCCATGTTTGTAGTAGTCATGGAAACTGCGGTTTCCAATTAATAACTGCGAGCACGTGTTAGTGCTACTTTCCTTCCGAAGGCCAGACGAAAATCATAATTAAATATAAGAAAAAGTATTTAAAAAACAATCACTTAGAGTTGAAATAAAAATAGATAACAAGAGTTTACTGTGTCCAAAGGACACTAAGCCATGCCACTATGCGTTGCGCTCACAATGCTAAATATTTTGAAAATGTTAAAATATCATAACAGCAATAAAAATCGTTGAATTAAAATGGCAGGATAATATGATCAGCTACACATCTTGATCAATCATCCTACCAAATATGCAAGCTATCGGACCAATAGAATGGGATGACTTGAACAATGAACGCACGGACAAATCTAAAAACTATATACCCTTAAATTATCGTATGTGGGGCATAAAACGTAGTATCGTGTTGTAGTGGTTGCTTATATTTTCGACTACCATTGTCTTAAATGTTGTTTGTATAAAGCAACTGATGTCTGAATAGGTTAAAATATTTTTGAATCTAAATTAATGCACACGAAGCATCTCTAGCATTGCCTTCATTAGGAACGTTCAATGTAAAAAATGTGGAAAGCCAAAATAATCTAAAATTAATTAAGAGCAAGCAAATTAAATTGCCTAAACAGGATAGGTTTCATATAGTTGTGATATAAATCAGATTATTATACATGTAATATTTCGGCAAGTTAAATATTTTAAGAGACATATTAAAGTACTATATTGTATCCATTTCTTTTCCAGTTCCACCATTAAGGGATATATACTACAGAGAATGCAGGGATGGTTTATACTCCACAACTACATTTATCATATCATATATAATACATATCATACCATTTCAAGCTCTGGCAAGTCTATTGTTTAGCATGATAGTTTACTGGTGAGTAAATGATATATAATACATATCGTTCTATTTCATACACTCCGACAAGCTTACTCTAGCAATATCGTTTCCGTGTGTAAATCACATTACATAGACTGGCTGATAAAAGAATTAGGTATTGACAATTCCTAAAGCAGCCCTACATATACTCCACGACACTTACGAAAGAGGAAACCCTGGACAATCATAGGTCTGTTTTGTGTTCCTTTGGAATTGCAACCAAAGATGCATAACTGGTTCTACTGTCACTCTACTGGGTTCCTAAATTACACAAGTCTCCTCACAAACAACTCTATATTGCTGGGTCTACCAAAGCCTTTATGAAACCTCTTTCCAAATTATTAACATCTACTCTATCAGCGGTCAAAACCGGGCTTCAGTGTTAATGTGACATTAGACACTCAAGGAGTGGTGTGAATCAGTTGTGGATTCTGAAGATTTTTTAAAATACATACAATGTCCCTTTCTTCCTGCAATAGCATTAAAACATTTGACTTCTCTACCCTCTACACAACTATTCCCCACTCAAAGGAAATTGAATTCTTATAATAATTATTTATGTTGTTGCAAAATTATTTTTTTATATATATTTTGCCATATGAGTTTTTGCACTTTAATATGTTAAAAATAGATCTTTACATGGTATTTTCTAAATCATATCTGGTGTATCTCGATCCATATCAGACCTCGTGCAAAAGTCCTTAGTGGGATGTGAAAATGTGCGAATTTAAATAAGGGAATCAATGTTGTGAGGAAGTAAAATTATATATATTGCATTGTTGTGATGCTGATGAATATACTTGTATATTTAACAGAAAATATACTCCGCTTTTAAATACAGTCCGTTAGATTTCAAGAAGAGCTTGAAGATACCAAAGGGGGTAATTAGAATTTGTAAATCGAAGAAGGACAGACAACACAATGTCCAAAAGAAAAAGGACAAAAAATACAAACAACGATCTACAAAACACCACACAGGAAACTAAAGAGCAACATGAACCCCACTAAAAACCACGAGTTGAACTTTAACTTCAACTACAACTTTACTATAATGAATGTTAACTTAACATCTGTTTTTATTATGACACTTATTTTTTAAAGGGTAACTGGACTCTATCCAACATGGGAGAGGTTTGGTATATATTATGCGGATGTCTTTGCCTTGCATTTGATTGGTGAAATCATGACAATTGGAATCATGGGAGTCTTTTACACTCCACAAGTTTCACAGAGTGTAGCATCATTAGTAATTTCTGCAACAACTTTATTCTCATCTGGATTTATAAGGTTTGTAAATTAAATAAGCGTTCGAGAAGGAGCAACAAAAAAGACAATCAATCCAGAGACACATCTAACATTGAGCACAATACACACAGGCCGAAGACAAACAAAGCAAACAATATGACACAGAAAGCTGAAAATATGAGCGTAATCGACTCCACCGAAACCCGATAGGGGTAAACATAGGTGCTTACGAAGGATAGGCAATTCCTGTTTTTGTATAAAACATCTGATCTGTTCCACATGGTCAAGTCGGTGCCGTCGTGGTCGGATAAACGTTATATGTGATACAGTTTGTCAGTGACTTGTCGCAGATCGGTGGTTTTCTCCGGTTTCATCCACCTGACCTCCACGATATAACTGAAATATTGTTGAAAGTGGCGTTATGCACCATAGCCCCAATCACCGCATCATTGTCAAATCCGATAAAAGTATTGTCGGTGAGAGAGGAAAGGAAAAATCTACGCCAAATGGAACATATCCAGGAAGTAATTGCTAGCCTTGAATTATTTAGAATCATCACGCACAAGCTAAAAATTTAATAAAGGTAGAACTCTTAAATGACAGAGTAGGTGTCATTTATATATTTCCACGATTCTATTATTCTCTGTAAACCTTAGATAATGACATGGAAAGGTATACATTTTAATACAATATTTCAGTTATATCGTGGAGGTCAGGTGGATGAAACCGGAGAAAACCACCGATCTGCGACAA
>JYMV01032557.1_pt1 | contig 12636 bp, 9 predicted proteins | sample 338911 | NCBI WGS metagenome assembly JYMV01 (sample SAMN03354496, study PRJNA234377) | hydrothermal vent metagenome | biome: Deep sea; feature: Hydrothermal plumes at the Eastern Lau Spreading Center, Western Pacific Ocean; material: Seawater | place: Tonga | collected 2009 | depth 2000 m m | reverse complement strand
AAGTCTCCTCAATGTTGTGGTCAGGATATGAGCTGTGATGTGCAGTAATTAAGCATCTTCATGGTTTATATCTATTAAATAAGTTGCCTTCACGACGACTTTGGTGGAGCCAAAGGGTCAAAGTCGAACTATTTTGATTGGGATCTGAGTGGGGTTTTGAAGGTGGTTTCTGATTTATTTTTATTCCTGTTATTCAAATAATCTTTTGGATAAAAAAAGAATACCACATGCTTTTTTCCAATATAATTGATCTAAGGAGAAATTGACTTCCATATCTTCTCCATTTATATTAGCATGTGCATTAAAATACGGCACTTTTCTACCAACAAGTACTGACATAATTATTTTGTAGTTTTGTCTTCTCTAATTTTAATTAACTCTCTTGGAGACATATTTATCTGTATTGTACAATATATATCAACCTTTGTCTTCAAAACCTAAAAACCACACATCAATACTTAAGTAATGATAAAAAAAGCGCTTATTCTCATTGGTTTTGTAACCGTCAGCTTTCTGGCATATGCTCAGGATAATGTTTTCACCACTTACGATATTTTTAAAATGAAGTCTGTTGGCGAGATTGCCATTTCCCCAGATGGAAAAACCATCGCATATACAGTAAATACAAGCCGGCCTTTTAGTGATAAACCTGGTTCCTCTTATAAAGAGCTATTTATATTAAACCTCGCAAGTGGAGAGATAAAATCTCATTATAATGGGGAAAAAAGTTTTCATTCCTTAGGTTGGAACCCAGATTCAAAAAGCATCACCTTCCTGGCGAAATGGTTTAAGTCAAAAACAACTCAGGTATATAAATTTGATCTTGAAACAGATTCAGCTATACAAATTACAAATGCCCAGGCTTCTATCTCCAGCTATAAATGGAATCCAAATAATAGTTCTATAGCTTATATATCTACCGTGAAAGATACGTCAAGAAATATATTAAAAAAGAAAGGGTTCAATGCAGAAATTTATGAAGAAGAGATCCCTCAAAAGAATCTATATCTACACGACCTTAAATCCTCTGCAATTTCCTTGCTTACCAATGGCGTTGCAGCTCAAAGCATGGAATGGAATCCGGAAGGGACCTTGATCGCAGTTCAGGTTTCTGAAAAAAATCTAATTGACTACTCATATATGTTCAAAAGAATACAGATTATTAACCCTGAAACCAGAGAAGTAACTCTTTTAGTAAACAACCCAGGTAAACTAGGAAAAATGGCTTGGGCACCTGATGGTAAACACTTGGCATTTATTTCGGGTGTGGATATTAATGACCCTGTGAATGGCAGTTTATATATATCCAAAGTGCCTAACAAAAAAGATTTTACACAGCTGATTAATTACTCAAAAGACTTTGAAGGTTCAGTAACAGACATAGGATGGAAAGATGCCAAAACCATTATCTATTCAGCAGATGAAAGTGTAGATAACACTTTGACAATGCAAAAAATTGAAAGGGATGAAAAAGAAAAACTCATTGAAGCTGGCAACATCATTTTCAAGGGATTCAAATTAGTTCAGGGTATATTAGCTTTAAATGGAAGTACTCCCAGCAATCCTGGGGAGCTATATACAATGGATCTCTCAGATAAAAAGCTTCAAAAACGGACAAGTATCAATCCCTGGGTTACAGAAAGGAAGCTTGGAAAACAAGTTAAATTATCATATAAATCACGAGATGGTCTCACTATCGAGGGTGTTCTGATTTATCCTGTGGGATACCGAAAAGGCGAAACATATCCTTTAATCAACTATATACATGGCGGCCCAGAAGCTTGTGTAAAGAATGGCTGGTCCACATACTATAGCATGTGGGGTCAGGTTGCAGCGGGAAAAGGCTATTTTGTGTATATGCCCAATTACCGAGGAAGTTCAGGAAGGGGTGTGGCTTATTCCAAAATGGACCAGGGAGATATGGGTGATGAAGAATTTAATGATGTACTTGATGGTATTGATTATCTGATAAGTGAAGGCATGGTGGATAAAGCGAGGGTTGGTATAGGAGGTGGTTCATACGGTGGTTATTTCTCTGGATGGGCTGCTACCAAACACACAGACAGGTTTGCTTGTGCTGTCTCATTTGTCGGAATTAGTAATCATATTTCAAAGCGATTCACAACAGACATCCCATATGAATCATATTATTCACACTGGAACTTCTGGACCCATGAGAATTATGAATTGGTTTACGATAGAAGTCCTGTCAAATATGTATCACAAAGTAAAACGGCTACATTAATTCTTCATGGCAAGGAAGACCCAAGGGTTCACCCGTCTCAATCACTTGAATTATACAGGGCATTGAAATTGCACAGCAAAGCTCCTGTTAGGTTAGTATGGTATCCTGGAGAAGGTCATGGCAACAGAAAAAACCCGGCACGACTGGATTATAACCTTCGCACCTTTGCTTGGTTTGATTATTACCTAAAAAGCGAAAGCGACAAGAACAAAATGCCTCCAAAGTATTTGGACTACGGAGTTGATATCAACTAAGCCTTCCGTTAAATTTAGATGAAACGGAATTACTTTTCTTCCGTATAGTCTCTTAATAGAAATCTACTATGAGACTAAAATTATTTTTCATTTTCTTGGCTTGCTCTTTAGCTGTATTTAGTCAAACATTACCCACCAATCGTTCAACTAATTGGCAATTAGCTGGCTTAACAAACGTGCCCTTTACTTCTTCTGACACAATTAACTTCCAAAATGCTGGAGGAATAGGCGATGGAATCACCATAAATGACTCATTGATAAGTGCCATAATAGACTCCGCTACAGGAAACTCAACTACAGTATTTTTTGCAAGTGGCATTTATCTTTTCTCTTCACCCATATACCTTAAAGAGAACCTTATATTATATGGTGAAGGATTTGCCAACACTACACTCCTTTTCAACCTGAATGATGAAAAACACCTCATCTATTTTGAGGGAGGGACTCCTCTTGATACTATAGAAATACTTGCTGATTTATTAAAGGATAGTACTAGGGCACAAACCAATGGAACAAACACCTTGCAGATTGGGGATTATATTAGGATTGTTGAAAACGATTCCTCATTCATAACTTCAACTTGGGCTTTAAATTATTCTGGTCAAATTATGGAGATAGCCGATATCCAAAATAATACCGTTTTCTTTTCAAGTCCTTTCAGAAGAGAATTTTCTGTAAGCAAAAATGTTAAAATGGTTAAACTAGATCTGAAAAGTAATATGGGTATAGAAAATTTAAAGATAGAACGCTTGGATACGACCACAGGACAGAAAAGCAATATCTTCATGAACAATGTTAGTAACTGCTGGGTTAAATGCATTGAAAGTTACCGTTGCAATTACGCACATGTCGAAATTAGTTCTAGCACAAATATCGAGATCTCCGGTTGCTACTTCCATGAAGCCTTTAATTATGGAAATGGAGGCAAAGCATATGGTGTCATGGTTCATTTTGGATCAGGGGAATGTCTTATTACAGAAAACCAATTTAATACCCTTAGGCACTCCATGATCTTACAAGGTGGGGCAAATGGGAATAATTTTTCATACAACTACTCTATTAATCCATATTGGACAGATGTTTTTTTACCGGCTAACTCTGCAGGCGACATAGTCCTTCACGGTAACTATCCTTACGCTAATTTATTTGAAGGAAATACAGTCCAACACATTGTTATTGATGATTCGCATGGGATTAATGGTCCAAACAATACTTTTTTCCGAAACCGTGCTGAGTTGTATGGAATTTTTATGAATAACAACCCCGCGTCTGATGGTCAAAACTTTATTGGCAATGAGATCACGAACAATGGCTTATTAATGGGTAACTATATCTTGTCGGGGTCCAATCACTTTGAATATGGAAACAATAAGCTAGGAACAGTAATCCCTTCAGGAACAAATATATTATATGACAGCTCATTATATCTTGGATTGATTCCTGCGTATTACCAAAACAATCCTCCTTGGCCTCCTATTGGCCTCCCCAATACAATAAGTTCTTATACAATTGAAGCAGAAGAAAATTACAGCTTAGGTGAATACACAAAATGCTATGAGGATTCTATAAATCCAACTGATACTAGCCAAACTGATACAAGTGTATTTGTATCTGAACTCAATAAAAAAATACAAATCACTCTATATCCCAATCCAACCAACGGAAGAGTTTTGTTGACAAATAGCAATAATATTGACCTGGATATTTCAAAAATAGAAGTAATGTCTTGCAATGGGATCCTTGTAAAGAGTTTTAGGAAAATGCACGAAATTGATTTAAATCAATACAAGGATGGCCTATATTTTATCAGGGTGTTTTTTAAAGAAAGTGGGCCTGTTACTCAAAAAATAGTAAAGGGATCAACAAGCAATAAATAGAATAATAAAACCTTCCTTTTCTCAATATTCACCGAAAACATTTCTCAACTCATCTGAAATCTCGCCCAGAGTTGCATAATCCTCTACTGCTTCAAGAATTATTGGCACCAAATTAATATTGGATCTAGCCGCGTTTTCAATAGCCTTTAAACTGGATTTCACCTTCTTATCGTCTCGTTCTTCTTTAAGTATATTAATATTATCTATCTGCACTTTCCTAATGGAATCCTTAACAGACAAGATTTCTTGTTCCTCCGTTTCTTCAACAGCAAACTTGTTTACCCCAACCAGAATTTCTTCTTCAGACTCTAATGCTTCTTGGTATAAATAAGCAGAATTCGCAATTTCTTTCTGCATATACCCTTCTTCAATTGCAGCCACTGCACCACCCATTGCATCAATTTTATGGATATAGGTCCAGGCTTCTTCTTCAACTTGGTTTGTAAGCGTTTCTACAAAATGTGAACCTGCCAAAGGGTCAACTGTATCTGTAACACCACTCTCATAGGCAATAATCTGCTGAGTTCTAAGTGCAACCCTGGCAGCTTCCTCTGTAGGTAGGGACAATGCTTCATCATAACCATTTGTATGCAGAGATTGTGTTCCACCTAATACGGCAGCCAGGGCTTGCAAAGTAACCCTACTGATGTTATTCTTGGGCTGTTGTGCTGTTAGCGTTGAACCTCCTGTTTGGGAATGAAACCTTAACATCTGTGCCTTTGGATCTGTTGCACCCAAGTCTTTAGTAATCTGAGCCCACATTCTCCTGGCGGCACGAAATTTCGCCACTTCTTCAAAAAGGTTATTGTGAGAATTAAAGAAGAAAGACAAGCGTCGTGCAAAAACATTTATATCTAGTCCTTTATCAATAGCTGCTTTTACATACTCCTTTCCGTTGGCAAGCGTGAAGGCCAACTCTTGGACTGCAGTTGCACCGGCTTCCCTTATATGATATCCTGAAATTGAAATTGTGTTCCACTTTGGAATTTCCTTGCTACAATATTCAAAAACATCTGTAATAATTCGCATAGATGCTTTTGGAGGATATATATACGTACCTCTGGCAGCATATTCTTTTAATAAATCGTTTTGAATAGTTCCTGAGATTTTACTTAGATCCACACCCTGTTTTTTAGCCAGAGCTATATACATGCAAAGTAAAATAACCGCTGTGGAATTTATGGTCATAGAAGTTGTTATTTTCCTGAGATCAATTCCATCAAATAAAATCTCCATATCTCTCAGAGAATCAATAGCAACGCCTGACTTGCCAACTTCACCCTCTGCCAAGTCATGATCAGAGTCATAGCCCATTTGAGTAGGAAGGTCAAAAGCAACCGACAAACCGGTAGTTCCATTCTTCAACAAATAATGATATCTTTTGTTTGATTCCACAGCAGTTGAAAAACCGGCATACTGACGCATGGTCCACAAGCGTGTACGATACATTTCCTTCTGCACCCCTCTTGTAAAGGGGTACTCGCCCGGCTTTTCATCAGGATCTTTTGGCCCATGGTAGGTCCTTTCTATTTCAATACCAGAACTGGTTTTAAAAACTTTTTTTCTTGTTTTTGATTCTCCCATTAATTTATTCTTGAATCATCCAAAAACCCACATTAAAATAATTTTCTCAGCTCGGCTTTTAGAAAATCAATTGCTATCTCTGTGGGTAATTTATCCATTTTCATCGCAATCTGTAATATGACTTTACTAAGATCAGATCCTGAAGCACTATCACCTACTTTGTACAAAGTAACGTTGATCATTTTAATCATCTCCTCTTTAGATTTCTTCACTAGTAACCATGCTTCGTTCGACATGTACACCTGCTGAGATAGATTGTGGTTAAATTCATCTCTTATTGTTGAAAGCATCCCTGCCTGAAGCATTCTAGCGCTCATCCCCTGTTTATTAACAGAATTGACCAAAGCAAGGGGGGAAATTCTCTCAAGGAACATTGTTACTCGTTCATAAGCCTGCAAGCGAATTGGAGTAATAACCGTTTGGCCATCTTTACGCAAATTAACCAATCGCTTTTTCTGCTCATTGTCCAGAAACTTCTTAATGGTAAAAAATGCAGTGAGGAATACGATTATTGCTGGTAGTATTAATTTCAAGATATCAAAAAATATATCCATAACAATTCAGCACATGGCCCAAAAGAAAAATACCAGATTATTCAGGTTAATTATAGTTTAACAAAGATAGTAAATTCTAGAGGCTTTAGGAATAGTCCTGCCAGCCTGGGACATCTTTAATAAACTCAAACAATAGTTTAAATCCTTTCTTTATTATTTGTATTTCTTATCAATTTGAAGATGAAAAGGTAATGTATATTTTATAGCTTTGTGCCATTATGGGAACCTTATCTGACAGATTAAACAGGCTGTCTGAATCACAGACACTTGCAATGACCAGGAAGAGCCGGGAACTCTCCGCAAAGGGTGTTGATGTTATCAATTTAAGTATCGGTGAGCCTGACTTTGATACGCCAGAGGTAATAAAAAATGCTGCTAAAGCAGCTATAGATGATAACATCACGCATTACTCCCCTGTACCTGGCTTCCCGGAACTAAGAGATGCGATATCCAAAAAATTCCAAAGAGATAACAATTTGGAATACCCACCAGACCATATAGTGGTTTCCACTGGAGCTAAACAATCTATCGCCAATGTAATTCTTTCCCTTGTTAACCCTGGGGACGAGGTACTGCTTCCTGCCCCTTATTGGGTTAGCTACCTGGAAATGATCAAGCTTGCTGAAGGAACACCAATCACCATTTCTTCTAGTATAGAAAATGACTTTAAAATCTCTGCCGAGCAAGTCAAAAATGCCATAACAGACAAAACCAGGTTGATCATTTTTAGTTCTCCATGCAACCCTACAGGGACAATTTATTCTAAAGACGAACTTAGGGAGATTGCCCAGGTTGTTGCTGAACATAATGATGTTTATATTATTTCTGATGAGATTTATGAGCATATTATTTATGAAGGCAAACATGTAAGTATTGCTGAATTTGACTTTATTAAAGAGCAGGTAATTACGGTAAATGGTGTTTCTAAAGGATTTGCCATGACAGGATGGAGGATTGGTTATATTGGCGCTCCCGAATGGATTGTAAAAGCATGTATCAAAATCCAGGGTCAATTTACATCAGGAGCCTCAACAATTTCCCAAAAAGCTGCTGAAACGGCAATACTGATGCCGCCAAAAAGTACAGAGGAAATGTGTCAGATTTTCCATAAAAGGAGAGACCTACTTTTAGATTTGCTAAACGAGATTCCTGGGGTAACAAGCAATACCCCTCCAGGCGCATTCTATGTATTTCCAAATATATCTTTCTACTTTGGCAAGAATTATGAAGGTGAAGAAATTAAAAGTGCAGGCGATTTAGCCATGTTCTTGCTGAAAGAAGCAAATGTAGCAATAGTAACAGGAGAGGCCTTTGGAGAACCAAACCATATCAGAATTTCATATGCGTGCTCAGAAGAAACCCTCAAAGAGGCGATTGCAAGAATCAAGGTTGCATTGGAAAAGTTGAAATAACTAAAATGGGAGAAGCAGATTTTGATAAACTATTCCAGGGATTCGATAATCTAAACGTCATGGTAATAGGGGACGTAATGATTGACTCCTATATGTGGGGACATGTTGACAGGATTTCACCAGAAGCCCCAGTACCAATTGTAGCTATCGATAAAAAAGAAAACCGACTGGGCGGAGCTGGAAATGTTGCCCTAAATGTACAGGCACTTGGAGCTAATCCAATTATTTATGCTGTAATTGGAAAGGATAACTATGGAAAAATATTTCAGGACTTATTAAACAAACAAAGGTTATCTAATAAAGGAATCATTTACAGCGATTCCAGAGCAACTACAGTAAAAACAAGAATTCTTAGCGGAAGCAATCAAATTCTTAGAGTAGATGAAGAAATTATAACTCCCATTAACAATAAGGAAGAAACAAGTTTATTAAAATGCATCAATGAGGAAATAGAAAATGGAAAAATTGATGTAATAATTTTTGAGGATTATGATAAGGGCTTGATCACAAAAAGTTTAATTGAAGAGGTGATTCAAATTGCAAACAAAAAGGGGATCCCAACTACAGTTGACCCAAAGAAAAAGAACTTTTTAGCTTATCAGGGTGCATCATTATTTAAGCCCAACCTAAGGGAGATCCAGGAAGGAATGAAAGTGAGTATTGCCCCTGATAAAACAGATGAACTTGATGAACTTGTTTCAAAGCTAAAAGCTGACCTCAATATAAAAATGGTTCTGCTTACCCTTTCTGAATTAGGTGTTTTCATAAGTCATGGAAATGGCAAAGAAATAATTCCTGCTCACATTAGGGATATTGCGGACGTATCAGGAGCAGGTGATACCGTTATCTCTGTTGCCGCTCTTTGCCTTGCTATGGAAATGGAACCTAAGATTATTGCTGGACTTTCCAATTTAGCAGGAGGAATTGTTTGTGAAAAGGTGGGCGTAGTACCAATTGCCAAAAACCAGCTTTTGAATGAGGCGAAGGCCCTTTTAACCAAAGGTTAATGAGGATTGACGAAATTTAAATTGCAGAAAGAATCCATTTCATAATAATATGTTAAATAAGCTAAGAGAAAAATTAAATCTGGCTATTTACGACAGTAGGACTAGTGTGCTGGGCACCTTGCAAATTTTGAGCTTTTTGGTTTCAATTACTGCAATTTCCATTCTTATTTACTATTACGGCTTTCCAATTTCTTCAGAAATGAAAGAATATTTGCTGCTGATTATAAAAAGCAGCCTTGCCTTTTATGTGCTTCGATATTTTATCAGGGTATTTTACTCCTATAAATCCCTGAAGTTTATAAGGGAGAACTGGTTTGAGAGTATTCTAATGAACCTGTTGCTGATAGATGGAATTGGAGACATTTTCTTTGGCACTACCCTGGAGAAGAAAATATTTGAACAGCTTGGCTTGTATTCACTCAGTCACTTTTATTTTCTTTTTATCCAATTGTACATACTGCTAATTGTAGCATTTGAACTTGTGAAGAGGACTGCAATATTACCCAGGCTAAAGTTAAACCCAGCTTTAATGTTCGTCCTTTCTTTTGTAATAATAATTGGAATTGGCACAGGATTATTGATGCTTCCTGAAATGACAACCATCCCTGGTAACATATCCTTTATTGATGCCTTATTTACCTCTACTAGCGCTTCTTGTGTTACGGGCTTGATTGTGGTAGATACAGCTACCTATTTTACAACAAAGGGTCATTTTATAATAATGGCCTTAATAAAACTGGGAGGACTGAACATTATTGCATTTGCAGGGTTTTTTGCCCTGGCATCAAAATTTGGAATAGGCATCAAGCAGCATTCAGTTATTGAAGATTTTGTCAGCAGGGATTCCCTTTTTAGCTCAAAAGGATTACTGGGGAAAATCATTATATGGAGCTTTGTAATTGAAATATGTGGCCTGCTTCTAATGTATTTCAGCTGGAGCGATATGGTGCCGTTTAAGAGCCTCACAGAAAAGGTTTTCAGCTCATTATTTCATTCTGTTTCAGCTTTCAACAATGCTGGGTTTACCTTGTTCATAGGCGGCTTGTATAATGAAACAATAAGATATAATTATTTGATCCAGGTAATTGTCACTGTTTTAGTTTTCTTTGGGGCCCTGGGCTTTATGGCCATGTTTGACCTTTTTTCCTTTGGAAAATTAAAAGAAAGAATAAAGCATCCATGGAGGGATTTTCAGTTCAGCACGAAAATAGCACTTTACTTTTCTTTTTGGCTGGTAGCTCTTGGAACCATTGGATTTTTAGTATTGGAATACAACAATTCCCTATCTGACCATGATTTACTGGGATCATTGATAACTGCAGTATTTCAATCTGTAACCAGAACTTCTGGATTCAATACGGTTGATATCGGTTCCCTGACCATGCCTATGTTATTGTTGTTCCTCGTTTTAATGTTTATGGGCGGGTCTTCCAATTCTGCTGCAGGAGGGATTAAAACTTCTACCCTAGCTGTAATTTATGCTTCTGTAATTGCAACCATAAGAGGGAAAAAGCAACCTGAGCTATATAAACATTCCATATCAAACAGCATTCTTGCAAGATCATTGGCTGTTTTAATATTCTTTATTACGGGCACTGCAATTGGGATCTTTCTACTGTCCATTTCTGAATCCCACATTCTCGCAATGGAAAACAGAACTATTTTAGACCTGATTTTTGAAGAGGTTTCTGCCCTGGGTACAGTGGGATTGTCGACAGGAATTACTCCTCACCTATCCACCATGGGTAAATCAATAGTAATTTTATCCATGCTTATTGGTAGAGTGGGTACCCTGACCATTGCATTTTCTTTTGGCAATAAAGTAATCAGCTCTGATTACAAATATCCTGAAGGTCATACTCTAGTGGGGTAATTCCACATGGTTCAAGTATGATATGCAACCAATCCCTCAATGGGTGATTTCAGGATTTTCCCCAACTGTACATTTTTCGTTTTAGCCACTTCGTTAAGAATATCCTGAAAACAATAGCTCACTGATCCCACAAACCCAACCTTTAATGAATTGTGAGAAGGGTATTTTAAAATATGGGCATCAAAAAAATCAGAAAAACTTTTGGTTACTATTTTCTTAATGATTGGGTGTTTACCCTGCTTGCTTAGGAAAGGGGAAAATGAGGCAAGAAACCGGTTGGGAAGAGGCTTTTTATATAATGCATCTAATATAGCCTCCTTTGATAGATTGCAAAATGAAGAAAGTTCCAATTGCAAGTCTTTACTTAATTGTTCAGTCATGTAGGCTTGCAGCAATATTTTCCCTAAATATGCTCCGCTACCTTCATCTCCAAGCACATAACCAAGAGAGGGCACATTTTGAATAATTTGTTCACCATCAAAATGGCAAGAATTAGAGCCCGTACCTAAAATTGCTGCCAATCCCTCTTCATTGTTTAGCAATGCACGAGCTGCACCTAATAAATCAGATTCAACATAAACTGCTGAATCATTAAAAGCCTCTTGCAAGGCACCCATGACCACTTTAGATTTATTCAAAGAAGAGCAACCTGCTCCGTAAAAATGCACCTCTAATATGGATTCAGGTAATTTATGGCCTTTTAGTTCATTCGCAATAATCTTGACGATATCCTCTGTCTTTAGGAAATATGGATTGATTCCCTGCGTTGTATATGCATGAACCTCGCATCCTTTTCCTATTAAAACCCAATCAGTTTTGGTTGATCCACTATCTGCAATCAACATCATATTTTGCTCAATTAAGATAAATAATCGTATGAAGTTTATTATTCATCCGTGATTTGAAAAACCTAATATATACCAAAATACTAATAAATATTAGTGATGATCACTTTATTCTCATCGTTATTCTAGTTATATCAAGAAAATTAAATTTAATCTGTCCAGGATATTCCGTTAGTCTATTTTCCCTTTTAAAAAAATTTAACCCTCTTGAATCAATAAACAAAACATTCTCTGCATTTCGTAATTTCGCACCAGCCATACTTCTTAAATTATGAAGAAATCAATTATCGTAGTTTTTTGCTTGCTTACTATCGTAGCCAATGCTCAAAAAAAGCCTACTAAGATAAAGCTGCAAAATGCAGATGTCTTCGAATATATTGAGAGGGATGGGGAAAAAACAAAAAGACTAATAGGAAACGTATCCTTTAAGCATGAAAATGTCCTGATGTCTTGTGATAGTGCATTTTTGTATTCAAAATCAAACACCCTTGATGCTTATGGAAATGTCAAAGTTAACAAAGAAGATGGATTAAAGATTGTTGGTGATTTCTTAAAGTACAACGGTGATTCAAAGTTAGCTAATATAAAAGGCAATGTCATTCTCACCCATGATGATATTTTACTATCAACTACAAGTATGAATCATGATATAACCAATAACATCGCTACTTATACAAATTGGGGAGAAATAATAGATAAGGAGAATGTATTAACAAGTAGAATAGGAATTTACTATGCTGACAATAAGGATTTCTTCTTTAAAGACAAAGTGACGTTGAAAAACCCAAAATACAACATGACGGCTGACACCCTGAGGTATAATACTGGCTCTGAAAAAGCTTTTTTCCTTGGCCCAACAACGATTACATCTGATGAGAATACCATTTATTGTGAAAATGGATGGTACGATACAAAACAAAATTTGTCTCAATTTAATAAACATGCAAAGATCTTTTCTAATTCACAGTCTATCTCAGGAGACAGC
>JYMV01038958.1_pt1 | contig 12641 bp, 6 predicted proteins | sample 338911 | NCBI WGS metagenome assembly JYMV01 (sample SAMN03354496, study PRJNA234377) | hydrothermal vent metagenome | biome: Deep sea; feature: Hydrothermal plumes at the Eastern Lau Spreading Center, Western Pacific Ocean; material: Seawater | place: Tonga | collected 2009 | depth 2000 m m | reverse complement strand
AAATGTGTTATTATCTTACTCCTGTGTCCCCCTTTCATATGGAGGGCCTTTCATGTTATTTCGTTTTTGTTTTAATTTGGCATCAAGGTTTCGTGGATTGGTATACAACGTAAATCTCGACAAGTATTTCAGTTTTATGAAAGGGGGACACAGGAGTAAGATAATAACACATTTTGTCACAAAAGGTTGTATCGAGTACACCTCGCAATGAGTAGGAATCGAAATATTAACATTAATGGTATTAAGACACACATATTTCATTAGTATGTGTAAATCTAACTACAGCCAGATCGTACCCCTAGAGTAAAACTAAAAATTACTGTGCAACAATATTATTGAAAAATCATTCTCGAAATGTTTCATTGTGGGGCTCGAACTCACAAATTTAGTGGTGATAGGCACTGATTGCATAGGTAGCTTTATATCCAACTACAATACGACCACGACCATTACGATCCCGTGTAAAATATGTGTGGGTATAAAAGTGATATGACATTTTGTATGAATGGCGGAAATACATTGTATTCAATAATAAGAAAAGTTCAAATATGTGTCTTTCATACACATTTTACATTACCCATTGACAGTACACTTTCATTGCTGTGTGTATAAGGAATTAATAAGAAAGGATATGAATGTAAATGAACATGAGTGAGAATTTACCCAACTCGACACTTAGACAAAAAATAAAGTAGAGGAACAGCACTTCTATTGATGTTCTACATTTCACAGTCAGAGTAGAGTCTTCAGAGGAGAGCTACTAGTAGCCTCTGGCTGTATATAATCCTCATGAAATAAATTAAGAATTAAAATAGATTCTAACATAACTTCCTTCTTTCTCTTTGTTAACAAACGAGCAAGTTATCCATTCGGTATAATCTGATTAGTACATGCGCCGGTGAATGTGACTGACTTTCCATTGGCAGCATAAATTGTGTGCGACATTTTCCTCAAACGTAAATATAGATTACCGTCTTCCAATCAAAGCATACTACCGTATTTGTATTCTTAGACATATCAGAATCGAAATAAATCATGGAAGCCATAATGTATTTGAGTTTTAACATGGATTGGCGAATATTAGTAAATTTTATCCGTCGCTTCTGGCTCGGGATAAAATACTAATATCCGCCAATCCATGTTAAAACTCCCAACACATTCTGGGTTCCATGATTTATTTCTTAAGTCTTCAATAATGAGTATAACAAACACCCTAAATATAAAAATCCATTGTACAAAATGCTGTGGGTAATCTAATTAAATGCAATGCAATATGTTTAAAGCTGATATAATTGTTTTATTGAAGAGTATTATGTTTACATAGTAATACATTTACTGCTGAAAATAGTTGTTTTAAAGAAGAACAATGTATACAAAATACATTTAGAGTTGATTTTTTTTCCATTAAAGAGCAATATGTTCAGACAGTAAACAATTGCACTTGACATTTATATGAATAAACATATCGCACAACTAGGTTTATTTGATTCTTAAGTAGGTTATCAATAAATCATACATCTGTTGAAATGCTGAATTGGATAACATGAATCTGCAAGCTTTCGAATGGGGCATTCATAAAAGGACAATAAAGAGAAACCGGCAACACAGAGCACATAAGACGAAGACATACGAAGCAAAATTTCAACTCAATATGTGTTGGACACCACTATGCGCAGAACAAAATATCAGGATTTAAATCGATACAATGTTTTCCTAAGGTTGAAATGTCCTTTTCAACAATTCAGAGTTTTAGTCTTTTCACATGTGATTGCCTACTTACTTTATAATGCGGAAATATATATAAAAAATGCATGTCAGCCAAGAAGAATTCATATTCACTATACAGACTTAATTCTATATGTTCATGTCATTCTAAGAATAATTGCATTTCTTGCGTTCCTCCGCATGTAGTTGAAAGTCGTATATTTTTTGCTTTAATTTCTTTTTTACAGACATGATATGCGTTCTTAATGAGGAATATGTGTTCACGTGGAAGATATAATTTATTTTATACAATTTGTCCTTAATATATGTCCATCGATTCCCAAGATATCATTTCCAAATGCTTGATTTCTAAGACACCAGACAGAAAAAATATGTCTTTCAATTTAAATCTCATTGAGTTTTAAAGCGTAAATCACCATTCGCACCATTAAGTAAAACTTCGTCGGAATATGTAGTCCTTTTCCCAGATACTTGCTACATTTCAGATATGACACATATAATGAGTCCTGCGTGTTAACCGCATATTATAATACATACGTTTGGCAATGTGTTCTGTCAATTTGCAAAGAGTTTACAATAGAGTACATATAAGTGAATTTTCGTTTCAACCTTGATTACACCAATTTTCCACATGAACGGTCGTATTCCGTGTTAAGTGTTTAACATGAAATTAAATTATGAAAATTGTTCAGCAAACCATTCCCGTTACAAAAACACCAGTCAATAATCTGTATGAAATATCTGCCTATGATGGAACACATTGGTGATGTAATGATTAGCATGCTTACCTCGGGTCAAACCAAAGAGAATACAATTGGTATGTGTTGCTTTTCTGCTAAGCATGCAGCCGTAAGGGGAAAGAACAAGGACGGGGTGGCTCAGAATTATAATAATGTGCCCGAATGGAACAACATATCTACCCGCGCACTGTTGTTTCAGTAAGCTAGCAATAGCACGAACTAACTGTATTGGTGTAGTACAAAGCTGACTGATTGATATTAAACCTTTTTTAATTATCAGTTATGATTTTTAGTCCAACGAGTAGTGGTCTTTGACCAACAGAATGTATCTTCTTGCTAGTAGTTAGTTAACTACGAGCACTCATTGACCCTGCCATTGTACAATCCATTTTATGCTGTCATTCATTTTTGTGATAGTACAAATGTATGTGGTCTGTTTGAGTGGCAGCGAATCTGTGCAGGGTTTTTTTTGTCGTTTGCTTATATATGTATTATCGTCACAGATCCAGATATCAAGAGTCGATGGTTACGATCCGATTGATCGGCTTTATCCTGCCACATTGTTGTGTCTGTTCCAAGCCGGGACCTGGATTTCCAATGTCATATGTCACGGTTTGTTTTTCTGCTCAGTGAGTGGAGGTGAGAGGTGATTGTTCGTTTTGTCAATATTAGTGGAATTGTTTACCATCACCGTTTAAACTTTCTTTTCATAATCATTATCATCTCATCATCTAATGTAAATTGTTCTCACCATGATATAGCTAAAACAAATTGCTCATTTTGGCGTTAAGAAACGATCACTCACTAGCCAGTGATGGAACAATATTACGTATTTTGATTCATACCAAAACATGTCATTTTATAAAATGTGATTGAAACCGCATGCGCACAGCATATATGTAATTTGACTACAGTTAAATTGTAGTTGAAGCATATTTTGTTCGGTTACAATTTGCAAATAGAACAAGACAATATTGGTTGTATGTGTAATAAATGCTCCAGTTAAGCTCATCAAATATTGCTACTGTAATATACTCAATGGGATTTATTAAAATATGAAAAATGGTAAATAACAAATGTTCATGGTAAAACGTAATGGCAGACATGGTCAATCCCACGTGCATAATGGGCATTCCAATTAGCATGTCTTCAAATACATGTTCCGATATGTAATCAAGCAACATGTCATTTACTAATTTTTCAATTAATCAAATACATGTGTCGAGACGAATGTAAATATATCTTCAAATTAAGTGATGACGCGGATTCAAGAAAAGCAACAGCGCAAACATAAAAATTATAGTGCGAGACTGGGTCATACAAAACAAACGGAACAAATTTACATTTAACTTGTATCTTTACATCCTTTGATTGGAATTATTTCAATTAGTTAATTAAACAAATTTAATGTACATCTGACATCGTGTAAATGACAATATTATACATTGCACCAAGGGACCGGTATCAAATTGCCATCGTGCACAAAACACTTATAAAATCATCATTTTTGTTAAAAATAATTTATTTGGCTAGGTTATTTCGAATTCGCTTCCGTAAATAATTCTTAATGGACGGTATTATTGATAACACAATTCTAATTTGTTATCGATGCATTAGTTAATGACATATGCAAATTAAATTGTTAAATAAACGCAGGTAAAACCTAGACATTTCAATGTTTTCATCTTAATTTTCCATATTTGAGAGTGGTCTTTATTTACATTGAAATACATAACCATTTATGCCATTTCCGCTTATTCAGATTAAACAAATTGAAAGCAACCAACGCAAAGAATATCATCTGTCTGTTGTCAAGTGGCAGACATTTGCAACTTAAATAAATGCTATCGTCCATTTGGTCATTATTGGGATTTGATATATGGCACTTTTTATTTCATCGTTTCAAAAGATGGGGTTCACTCCGGGTTTAGTTTTATCGTCATTTATTGTAAAGGAATAAAATGAAAAACAAATGTCTTACTGTCGGAACTATTCCAAAATACTAAAGTTCCGTGTGAACACATACAAAACGAAAACTATTATCAGGTAATTCCCTCGTATGGGGTACTACACTTCTGGTTGGGATATAAATTGATGTGATCTCGTGTAGGACGAAACCCACATTCCTACAACAATAAGCCCTTATCACGATGATGGCTTCTATAAAGCGTAATTTGCTTACCCTTTATTTCACATCTTGTTATTCTTTTGAAGTCAACATTTCCCATGGAGTAACGTTTTGTGCATACGTTTGTCATACGCACAATCCGATCCATTCCTCATTTATGACTTAAAACCAGGTTACACGACGGGCGTCCCTGGTGGAACAGCAACTGCCTACCCTTTCGGAACGCCTGAATTCACACCCGGTATGACCATTTTGTATTCACCTTTCAATCACTTGCTAAAGAACTATATGTGTGGTTTATTAGATATATATATGATACCCGATGCACCGTTATCTAATGACTTTTGCCATCAACAAATGTTTGGCTTTCCAATCTTTCGATTTTGAGCGTCACCTGATGAAGGTTATTGCAGAAGCGCGTCGTGCACACTAAATTAGATATCTACCTTTTTATTTCAGAATGGGAAAATTGAAATTATCTCTTTATATTAAAGTTTCGTCAGTGTCAATTTCAAGTGTAGGTCAAGAAATGACATTTTATCAATGGAATAGATGCAGTCATCATAGCCACCAACAATTCAACTATTTAATGAAAAGACATTTGTATATAGCGAGAAGTGAAATTAAAGGACCGGGCTAATTTGTGTCACTTTTCTTCAGAAGCTTCTGCCTGACGTATGCTTCATGCGAATGAGGGCAAACAAATATGCTAAGATTCAAAAACTAGAGAGTCTTAATATCAGTTTCAGATGACTATTTGTTAGAATTTGTGTGTTTTTTTGTTTTACAGTAAGATTTATTCCGGTTTAAACAAGACATTTGTATCTTCGTTGTTCAGTCGTTTGTATGAAGCAAAGTGAATTTATCTTTTCATCTGTCTTTTAGTTTACAGTTAGGAATGGTTATATAATGCTATTCCATGAGAAGAGGGATCTTGATTGTATGTACTATAAGGATAAGTCAAATGTAGACGATCTTTAAAAAAACATATACGAAATATATTAGCAATAATTCTGGTGTCATTCGTTTTCCATATTTTATTATAGTTTGTGTCCTTTTAGAGCGCAACATGGTTGTTTTTTTCGTTTCTCAATTTTAACGCTTCATATTAAGTTGATAATGAGGTAGAATTATATTCAAATCGATATGTGCAATAGAAAACTACAATAAGTAGAATCGTTTTTGCTATGCGCGCATTATTTGACGTGTAATGAGAGAAGCGTCAGTATTACAAATACAAATGTTTGTGTGGCCTCGAACCCATATTGGAGCCGTCATGGTCGTGATCATATGGTGGGTGGATTTACAACTACCTGTGCAATCATTTCCTATCACCACTAAAGTTGTGAGTGTGAACCCCATTCATGGCGAGGTGTACTCGATACAAAATCATGTGATACAGTTTGTCAGTGACTTGCGACAAGTCGGTGGGTTTTCTCCGGGTACTCCGGTGTTCTCCACCAATAAAACTAACCGCCACGATATAACTGAAATATTGTTGAGAGTGGCCCTAAGCACCAAAACCCAAACCATCGAACCGATTTTTAGTACTGCATAATATGTATTTGTATTAGTGAAGGAAACAAAAACAAATTTACATTTGTCGGTTGACAACACTATTTACAATAACTCTTGCAAACAGTCAAGAGAAAACAGTGACGTCAGGGATACAGCTATTTACATTTAACACATCTGAATATAATATGTATCGTTACTAGACCACTGCAAGAACTATTGCACTTTAAATCACGGATACATTGATTAATTTATTGTCGTTTTACGAATACACTGCCAACTTACAATCGTATCTAGGTAGTTAAGTGCTAGATATATATAATTTAAGTAAAAGAGCCATCAATCGACAAAGTATACCAGACACCCACAATAAAAACATCACTATATATTTATGCCAAAATCAAAAGAACCGAACAATATGTTAACTATTTTTTGTTAAAATCCAAATTTAATTTTTTTTTTAGGAAGTTGTAGTTAACATCTCACATGTGGTGTACATCTTTATGAAGAGTTACAGGATGCCAAGGGGCTAATCAAGATCGGTAAAATCGAAGGGGGATAAACAACACAATGGACAAAAGAAAAAGGACAAACAACGATATACAATGTACAAAACAATACACATAAAACTAAAGATCGAGTAACATGAACCCCACTAAAACCCGCGGGTGAACTCAGATCTACATATATGCCTTTTGTGATAAAGACAATATAACTGTTGGTAAGATATATTTATACCAACAAGAAGTAGCCCATGTATAAGGGGCAAATCATGTCGAGTTTTTTATGTGCAAGGTGAGAATTGTTTCAGATATACCATGACGAGATGATGATGATGTCCGCTTTGTGGATTTTGGTTTAGTATTTTTAGTGTTACCTTACTGAAACAACAGTTCACATGTAGATATAGAATTATCAGATCAGTAGGGCACATTATTTTGAATCCGATCCAACTAGTTTTGGCTCTTACTATTTAAGGGGGTTAGGGCTATGGCTATGCTGCTTAGCGCCACTTTCAACAATATTTCAGTTATATCGTGGTGGTCACCGGAGAAAACCACCGACCTGCTGAAAGTCACTGGCAATCTTTATCAGATAACGTTGTATCGAGTACATCTCGCTTGAGTCTTACTATTTAATGTTGTGTACTTAGTAATGAAGCAGCAAATTATGGTTTGAACCGAAAGGAGTTCGTACCCACGATCCACCCCACTTAATGTAACTACGCGAACTCCTACGCCGCTGATGTGGTATAAATCATTGTCTTACTGCCACGATACATGGTGTTAAATATGAATTAGCTGACCATTATATCGGTTTTTCTTTGTAGATGGAATAGCATTGAAAAAATATTTTCCCGATTTTTACAATATTAAATACACTGACAATGCAAATTATTTCTTCTTAAATGCCAGCTATTTTCGTATATGTTTCGTATATCATTATAAACAAATGTCTTGTGTATCATAATATTATTGACTAGACTATGATTCCAATTAATAAATAGCCTACTGTTTGCCAAGGTTTTGTCAAAACATATACCAATATCTGATAACGTGCGATTAAATTTAAGTCGAAAACGTTATGTTTATGCTTGATTTAATTCCTATAATTGAGTATATTCATTATAGTGTGTTATGTTTAGCACTAATATTGTGATTTTATTAATTATTACCTTCAAGGTAAAATAAATAGATACGAGAACATATTATGAAAAATCTAGAAAACGACCGTAAAATAAGCTACAATTTATAAAACTGTTTTCTATTACGATATAAATATATAATAATGTTATAGGCGTTGCATGCATGTCATTTTCAAAATTTGAACGGGGAAGATAAAATACAGGTCACATGGATTCATATATGTATATATTTTAATTTATCTGATTTTTAGAATTCAACAGGCGGTTAATATTTATTAAGTGTGCATTGTAATTTTAAAATAATGTTTATTTTTCAAAAATTTACAAAGGCTTTTAAATTGCTTGACTTCTTAATCCAGTGATTGTAAGGGTACTCGCTTGACTTTTTAATCCAGTGATTGTAAGGGTACTCGATGAAGATTATTCCAGAAACAATTCCTTCACACTAATTGTGATATCAACGCTTTTATTGACTTGTATCTTTATATACAATCAGTTTGCCAGTGACGTATGAGTCAGATCAATAGTTTCGTACGGGTACTCTCGGTTGATCCACCATTAAGACTGAACTCAGAGATATAACTAAAATTGTGTTGAAAATGGCGTTTAGTTGGTGCGTTTTTCCCATATATGTAATAATATGTCAGGCTATAATGATGGTAATCTTCTGATACATGCAGCCTTTTACACCATGGCAACGATTTTAATAAATTGTTGACAACCTTTACCTGTCTTGTGTATGGTGGTGTCTAACACATATTGTGTTGTGTTTTTGATTTGTTAGTCTTTGTCTTGTGTGCCCGGACGTTGCCGGTTTCTGGATTGTCCATTCTTGATTTCCTCTTCGGTTTCTCTAACGTTTATTTTGTAGCACTATAAAGATATTATACATATATACAATTCTACAGACAGTCATCTGATCAAACGAGCATGTACTATACATGTGTCTATGATGACGTTATTAAGAAAGTAAAAGATTTATGATTTAGCCATTATAGTTGACTCATTTGAGGTAGGATTTCTATGCTAATATTAATACAATCTGTTGGTATAACTTAAAGGTCCAATTTGCAATTAAATCGGTACGTTTATATTTTTTGCCATATTATATCACTATTGTATATTTAATTTCAACAAATTGATGATATATTTGTTCTTTTGTTTCACTAATATCATTCACTTCTTCAGATGTCCATCACTAAATGTTATTAAATCTGTAGGAAGCAACAATTATCTATGTTTATCATAGAACAATTGTATACTATTAGCTAGTAGTCAGCTATCTAGGACCATTCACTGACACTGCTATGCTACTGTCCATGTTTATATTGCGGATCATTTTCACGGTAGCGTGTGGTCTTTGTTGATAGAGGCGAATATATGCAGGGTTGTATATTGGTTTTGTTTTTGCATATATTGCCGTTTTATAAAGATTATAAATTATAAAGAGGCTGAAGTTGGAATTTTATTTTTAACCAGTTTAACCTACCACATGTTATGCCTGTCCCTACCCATGAGCGGTTTGTGTTAAATGATTGGAGGAGAGAAGTGGTTGTTCGTTTTATTGATATTGATGGAATTGCTTGCCATCACTGTTTATACTTTCATTGCACATTGTCATAACCTTAGAACTTAGAACCAAGTCCCATATGATTGCGTGATGCCAGAAGAAAATTATATCAGATGGACAAAGGCCATCAATTATTATTTTTCTTCCCAATGAAGCGCAAGATACGAAGTTCAATACCTACATATGAATGTACATCTATGTGCCATCATCATATTGAATCACTATTGGATCAATGTGTTATTTGTTTATTCTAATCAACCCTTCCAAATCTGTTGATTAAAAACAGGTGAAAATAAATCGCATGCTGTCAAACCTATTGGAGTTTAAATTATCTGCTGCATATGATTTTTATCAATAGTTAATATGTTTTACGTATTTATATCTCAAGAGTTTCAATATCTGTCAATTATGTGGTCAAAGTTCATGGTCAACAAACTTGAGAGCGGTTATATCAGTAACATCTATTCCATTACTTTCATAAGCTATAGAGAATCGTGGCCAAAAATCTACTCGGAATATAATTGTCATTTACGCGAATATACATGAACAACGCAACAGAAAATGTGTTCAGTTAATATATTTAAATTCATGTGCTACAATGAGAGACAGTTTCAGAATATCAAATCGCCATTGGTTGAACATGCTATAACAATTAAGAATTACTCAATGCTCGAAATATAAAATCACATTTCAATGTAAGAACGCAAATGTCCGTATTCGATTAGATCTGCTATGAAAATTAAAAGAATTAAACAGTACAGATATTAAATATCAAACGAGTTGTCTTTCTTTTGTTTTATATACAAACACTATATTATGATTGGTAATCCTACACTTTAAACGAAGGAACATGTAAATCGGAATCCGAATAATGTTATGAAACAAAACAAATAAAAACAAACGATCACCACAAAACCCAACTGGTCCTTGGTTTTTGGTGGTGTTCGTGCTGCTTGATCTGTAGTTTTCTGTGTAGTGTTTTGCAGATAATTGTCCTTTTTTTCTTTTGGCTATTGTGTTGTCTTTACGACTTATATCTGCAAATTTTAACTTTTCTCACCCAATTGGTCTGGTATTCGCGATATAGATGACAACTGGCTTTATATTAAGCATCAACGTTTGTACTTTACTACATAAAATGAGGACAAAGTGAAGATAAGATCACTCATTAAACAATATAATTTGTAAAAGGAACATTAAAACTACATAGCAAACACCAAACAATGCAATAGTAAAAATGTAGAAAGAGGCAAAATTGATACCCATCACATACATATACATGACCTCTCAGTTTCTGGGCTCGGAAAAAGAATTAATATTTATTAATAATAAATAATCATTTTCTTATCAATTTGCCGTCAATGTAACTGTCATTTTTATCATACTTACTTAATTTTATGTCATTTAGTAAAACAGAACAATCTACAGTCATAAAAGGAGGGATCCCATAAAAGGATACACATACAAATACAGATTATTTGTATGAAATCTTATTGAAATTAAATATTTGCTGTATCTATTGTAAATAAACGTTAGAGAATACCGAAGGGGCAATCAAAAATGGACAATCCAGAGAAACTAGTAGCATTGGGTACACAAAACACAAGATGAAGACACACAAAACAAAAGAACAGAACACAATATGTGTTGGAAACCACTATACACAAATAACGTAAATAAGATTAGACCTCTCCTACAAACATCTAGTGGTAAAGCCGAACAGAACATCGTTTGTAAGCTATGCACTAAAATATAATGACATCCTGTATATACAGTCCCGTCAGCGGTCATATTGTAACCGACCAATCAACGACGTGCCTACCAAAGCTTTAGACATTTATAATCAAGAACATACTGAAAGATGTCCCCATTGATTAATATATGCAATTGTCTTGCATATGATTGGACAGTCAGAAGAATGGAAGATGTCAGAGGTCGCCATAAACATCAAACAAACATATTATTGCAAGTAGATTGGCCAATATTTGAAGATGGCGCAAAAGAGCAAAGCAAACTACCTTATGTCAGAAATAATGTTTAACAAACTAGGCCTGTGTTATTGAAATTGCATTGTCTCGATACAATCTTCGTATCATTTAGGACAATTTCATTAATTTAATTTAATGACATCTGAGTGTGTTAATTATGTAAGAATTATTTGCGAAAATAACCACAAACAAAAAAAACAAAACACTAAACTGGTTTAATTATATTTCCAACAGGCCGTACGTAATGTATTGTTTTCCAATCATAACAAAAAAATGTATACAGACATTTTCCAGTTCAGTCTTCTTGTAATTATATATTCATCTGCTACAAACACGATCCCTCATATCGATGAACTAAAACATCTTTATCAAATAACCGTATAATGATTAAATGAGTATTCAAAATGTCATTCACCTCCCACGTTGCAGTATTAATACGACTGACCTATATAATAAAAAGCAAATGCTATTGTTTCAAATAAGAGCAAAATATGCTATTAATTTAATAGCAGTAATTATATTCTGAAGCAGATGCGAAAAATGTTACATTATTTAAATAATAATGTCTAATTTTGGACACAAAACATTTCAAAGGAACACAATCGCATACAGCGCACACTCGTTAAACATTAAACGAACGAGATTGCTAAAAAAATACGAACAGAAAGACAAAAATAACCTTAAATATCAAACATTAGAATACTCTCTTATAAATAGAAAGAGACTTGATAAAACATGGCTTTATAATCTGCATCATAATAATCGCAATACAAATATCTTTTCTGTTTGTTGGTTTATACAAGACATCTGCTACAACACTATGCAATTTGTCAGACATATAATAGCTGAACAAAGAAATAAACTTTACTTTTAAGCATACTAAAATAATCAGCAGCCATATAATAAAGAGCATGGGAATTACAATCAATAAATATTGTAAATCTTCTACATTTTCTGAATTATATAGTCACTTTGTTGTGATTAACACATGCAATTCCAATTATACAGGGTATACTCTTGTAGTGTTGTTTTCTTAATCACCAGCCACAACACATGTCACTTTGAAATACACTTTTGAGCCAATTCTAGATAACTTACCACATCCTTGCACTGATCGCGAAGTGTTTTCGTAAATAAAATATACGGGAGACGCATATATGATTGTTTTTGCTCGTGTACTGGTGTCCAATAACCAGAACATAGTTTTTAAATTCTGACTCTTGCTTGCATTGTTTTGAGTGGGTGTAAATAGCATAAACAAATGCCTCCAATTTGAAACTTCTCACATAACAGATTTCAATGAGTTTTATCAAGAAAGATAGTGCTATTA
>JYMV01030471.1_pt1 | contig 12643 bp, 11 predicted proteins | sample 338911 | NCBI WGS metagenome assembly JYMV01 (sample SAMN03354496, study PRJNA234377) | hydrothermal vent metagenome | biome: Deep sea; feature: Hydrothermal plumes at the Eastern Lau Spreading Center, Western Pacific Ocean; material: Seawater | place: Tonga | collected 2009 | depth 2000 m m | reverse complement strand
GTCGATACGCGACTGGGGTCGCGATATGGACTGGGTGCAAGCGAGACCAGCGATCATCTTTTCTGGTTTGAGACCCGATCGGTGCAAATCGTTGCGGGACTTGCTCGACCAGGAGAAGGTGAAGCATCTCGAACTTGGCAGGGGCGAGATCCTCATCCACGGAAGAGCGCTCCAGGCAGCCGATGGTTCGGTGCCTGGATTCATCGAGAAGATTCGCAAGGAGGGCTGGCTGGTTCGGATTGAAAGCGATGACGCGCTTCAGTTGAAGCCGCCCACCAAGGGATCTCGATGACGGAATCGATGTCGGCTCCAGATCCAAGCACTCTGGGTGTGTCTGTTGATCTGATCCATTTGCCGATACAGGTAACGACCGAGATGTTGCGAGAAGTATATGTCGAGGTTTCTGGAACCTGTGGTTATGAAAACTTCACCAGGACCGCAACTGGAGCGCAGCTTCAATCGAGCCCCGAGCCGGGTAGCGGAGTGTCCCGTGTGACCTTCGGCAAGGATCGGATTCAATTCGAGGAGCAGGGGGCAGGCACCGGCTCCGAGGTGCTGTTTCGAAGAATCGAGGAGGTGTTCAGGTCGCTGGGACAGCGAGTCAACATTCCGATGATCGTGGTAAGAACCAGGACGCACCGGACCCTTTTGCGCGTGCCCAGTGGCGGAAATGCTGCAACATGGCTCGCCGAAAAAGCATTTCACCTCGACGGAGATGATTTCAATGCGATCGGAAGGCCGGCAACCATCTCCGGTCTTCGTCTTCAATTGCCTCCCCAGGTTCAGGGAGAAGCAAACCATCTGGTGAGAATCGAGGCGTGGCTAAAAGATCCACGATCGCTCTTTGTTGAAGACGTAGCGACATGGCGGTTTCCACTGCCCACGACCCAGATGGAGAAACTGGGCCAGGACCTTCGGGCTGCTGAAGAGGTGACAGCGGTCGGGATACCTGCATGGGTCGCAAGCCTGGGTCGTTGATTCGGATCCAGCGTATTAGCCGGGCGACTACCAGCCGCGCTGGTTGTGCTTCATCCAGGGCGGCGGGTCTTCGATCTCCTCATCTTCGTCGATTTCACGCACAGGTACATCCAGCAGGGTGCGAACCCGTTCCTCGAGGTCCTGATCGAGTTCGCCATCGGGTTCCACCAGCAGTACATGCTCGGCGGCATCCTCGGCGATCTCGAGCGCGCCATCGTGGAGAATCATCTTGTACTCGTCCTTCTCGGTTCTGCGCGCAAAGCCACGCTGATCCCCTACCGCGTCGACCCTGACCCCGAGCGAGGAGACCCGGTTGAAGCAACTCATTCGCAATTCAGAATCGACGCAAGCAACGAGTACTTTAGGGCCCGTCATGTTTGTCCTTACCGATTTCTGGTGTGTTATTGATCAAGCACTTCGGGAGCGTTAGTTGCAGTACCTTTGATGTACACATCACGTTTTGGATATGGAATCTCGATGCCTTCCTCATTGAAACAGTTGTAGATCTCCTTGGTGATCAGGTGAGACACTCTGCCTCGGAGCACCGGCTCCTTTATCCAGGCCAGTAACTCGAAGTCCAGGCCGGATTCTCCGAAGGCTCGAAAGCGCACGCGCGGTTCTGGCTTTTCCACGATCTCCGAATGGGACAGGGCTATGTTCAGCAACAACTCTTCCACCCTATCTACATCGGTACCATAAGCAACTCCGACTCGAATCCGGATACGCTCCTTCTCATAAGGTCCACCACTTTCGTTGATGATCTTCGTGTTGCCCATCACTGAATTTGGGATTGTGATTTCGACATCGTCTTGCGTCAGCATCCGGGTACTACGGAGACCGATCGCGGTCACCATGCCGCGTTCTCCGCTATCAAGAATGATGAAGTCTCCCAATTTGTACGGTGCATCGGCGAGGATGAACGCTCCCGCGAACAGATTTGCCAGGCTGTCCTTGGCAGCGAAGCTGAGCGCCAAGCCGATGATCCCGGCGGAGGCGAGCCACGCAGTCGGGTCGGTCTGCCAGGCGATGAATAGAAAATAGACGCCAGCCCCGATGATGATGAGCAGCGATAGGTTGGAAAAAAGAGGCACCGTGCGGGGCTGGATCAGCTGAAATCTGTCCCGCTTCTTGCTGAGCGAAGCGATGATGATACGCGAGGCCTGGATGAGAAACGTGCAGATGGCGATGATCCCGATGGTTTTCAAGCCGGCAACCGTCACTGTCAGGACGTGAGTTGGCATTCCGGTCCGTTCAGCAGCCAACCCCAGGCCGACCATGAGTACGATCAGGAACACTGGTCGATGCAGTAAGGAGATCAGCTCGTCGTCGATGGTGGTTTGAGTTTTCCCGACCCAGCGACCGATGATCGCGGTCAGGATCCATCCGGTAAGCATCGCGAAGATGATGGAGAGAAGGATGATCCCGCCGGCCTGAGCGATGTCCGGGAGTTCCTGCCAGAATTCCGAGATCGTTTGTAGTGCAGTATCGAGGAAAGATCTCATTCCCAGACCCTGACGCTGACAGTCCTACGGTGTGCCCTGGCTCTGTGCTCGAAGATGTAAATCCCCTGCCACTGTCCGAGATCGATGCTGCCATCGGTGACAGGGATGCTCTCGCAAGTTCGGGTCACTGCCGCCCGGAGGTGCGAGGGCATGTCGTCGGGTCCTTCAGCGGTGTGTGTGTAGGTGCTGTCCCCCTCCGGTGCGATCTTCTCCATCCAATTCTGCAGGTCGTTGCGAACAGATAGGTCTGCATTTTCCGTGATGAGCAGACTGGCGCTGGTGTGCCGGAGGAATATCGAGCACAGCCCCGTCTCGACGTCAGCCCTCTCCACGGCTTCGGCAATCGGCTCGGTAATTTCGTGAAGTCCCCGTCCCGGGGTCTCAAAAGTGATTGTTTCCCCGAAAATTTTGGTCCCCCCTGTTCCTCGTCCGTGCTTGATCGGCGAGTCTACTGCTCTCAGAATCGTTCGCACAACCCACTGAACAGGAATGGTGAAGAAGATGACCGTGTTTTGCAGGCTCGCAATGGCGTTTCTGTTGCTACTGTATTCGGGATGCACGAACCAGGGAGGTACCACGGCACCCAGCGGATCCCAGACACGGTCCCTGGTTGAAGTCGACCCTCTACCCAGGCTGATCGATAACTTCCCCGGAGAGAATCATTTTGCGAACATCATTCAGCTGACCGATGGAGCAGAAAATGCCGAGGCGTACTGGAGTTTCAACGGCCAGCGGCTGATCTTTCAGACCAACAGGCCGCCGCACTCCTGTGATCAGATCTACATCATGGATGTTGACGGGGGGAATCTGAAACAGATTTCCAGCGGAGACGGCAGGACTACTTGTGCGTATTTCCTGACCCCAGATGACTCGACAGTCTTGTGGGCTTCCACACATCTGAACTCGAGTGACTGCCCACCTGTACCCGACAGGAGCCAGGGGTATGTGTGGCCCGTCTACGATAGTTACGACATATTTTCCAAACAGTTACCAGATGGAGAACTGGTACAGCTCACCAACACTCCCGGATACGACGCAGAGGCAACCGTTTCACCCGATGGATCAAGGATCGTCTTTACATCGATGAGAGATGGAGATCTGGACATCTACACGATGGCCGCCGATGGATCCGACGTGAGAAGGCTGACTTCAACACCTGGTTATGACGGAGGACCATTCTTTTCACCAGATGGAACCATGATCTGTTATAGAGGCAGCCATCCACAAGGTGATGAACTCGCCGAGTTTCGCCGACTGTTATCTGAGGGTGTTGTGCGTCCGTCGAAGATGGATCTCTTTGTCATGAACAGTGATGGCGGTGATGTTGTGCGCATCACGGATAACGGGGCGGCAAACTTCGCTCCATTCTTCACTCCAGATGGAAAGAGCCTGCTTTTCTCCTCGAACATGGGAACCGACGGAGGAAGGGAGTTCGACATATTCAAGGTCAACATCGACGGGACCGGCATGGAGCAGGTCACTACATCTCCAGGCTTTGATGGTTTTCCGATGTTCTCTCCTGACGGCAATCGATTGGTTTTTTGTTCCAACCGAAACAACAGCCAGCAAGGTGAGACAAATATTTTTGTCGCCGACTGGCTCGGGGAGGAATAGCAAGGGATCGGCTCTCGCCAGTGGGCAGGGAATGGGTGGTCAGCGGATCGGGAAAACGAGTTCGCCGAGTGCCCTGTCCTTCCCCTCCTCGACAGAGGTCTGCAGACTCATGACCCCGAGTTGTGGATGACTGATGCTGATATTCCAGCTGCCGGCGGTGAACGGCTGACTTCTGAACAGTCCGTTATTGTCGCTTTTTACAAGTCGTGGTGGCGGAGATTCGCCAGGATCCAGCCCGATCGCCTTGATCAGCACTGTCGCCCCCGGAACCGGGTATCGGTTTGGAGCCAGGATCACTCCGGTGATGCGGCCACCAGGTCGCAACTCGACACTCAGTTGGCCTTCTCCTTCTTTGGGCATCGTGTAGCGAAATGTACGAGGAGGAAGCGTTGTTTCCACGCCTTCTTTCTCGAATGAGTGCCGCACCTCGACCATGTAAGTTTCCCCGCTTGCCAGTACGGCGAGCGCTTCTAGATCGCCTGCGGTGGTATCTACAACCTCGATCCTGGCTCTCAGGATCCGAACCCGTGCGTCTGTGAGGGGCAGGTTGTTGTTGTCGACGACCTCGATTTGAAATGGCTGTGATTTCTTCATCAGAAACGGTCTTCGTACGCCGATCTTGTCGGCCGGGATGATGACATCGAAAGTGTGTTCCTGGTAGCCAGGATGGACAACATGAACCCTGGCCACTCCGGCGGCGAGACCCGGGATACGCGCTTTTCCATCCTTTGCGGTGAACCCCTCCGCGTCATCTTGAATGTCATTGAAGATGCGTACCCTTGCGCCAATAAGTGGGATTTCGTTACTGAACACGAACGCATCGAAGGTGACCCCGGCGGCCAGGATGAGGTCTCTCTCCAGCACCTCTCCTCTGCCCACCTCGAGATCATCGAACCGCGCATCCGCGTGAAATTTGGACCGGACCGTGACAATGATCCTGCCCGGGGGAACCGCAACGCTGAATTTCCCGTTGGAGTCGGTGGTGACGGATGTGTACCACCCACCCATTCCAGCGACCTCGACCTCTGCGCCAGCAATGGGCTCGGGTGGGGGCAACTCCTCGCCCCTGAGCACAAAGACATGACCGAGAACATTACCCCGCAGCGTTCCTCCCCTGAATAGCACGTACATCTCATCCGGGTCACTGCCAAGTTGGACCTGCACCTGGTAGAACCCCTCTGCCCTGATGGAAACAAACGGCGGCTGGTCCGGGGGTAGCAACAAGATGAATTTCCCCCGGTCGTCGGAGAGCGTTGAGTGAGCGACCCCACCCTCCTCAGTCACCAGCTCGATCGTGGCTCCTGCGATGGGCTGAGCCAGCGCATCCGCGATGACCCCTGCCCAGGGAGCCGGCTTCTGGCGCACGGGATCGCTGGAGGTAACTGGAACAGTCACGGTCGTTGAAGTGGGCTGGGGGCCGGTTTTTGGGGCCGCCTGTTGGGGCGACAGCTGGAGGAAGAACAGGTAGGAAAACAAGGCGATGGCCACTATTGCGAGCAACAGTAACAAGGTCATTCCGCTGGTAGGGTAGTGTCTCTGCATCAGGGAATCACCTTCACATCATCGGTACCCAGCACAGTTTTTACTCGAAGTGAATGACGGATGGCATCTTCTCTGGTCTCAAAGCGTCCAGATAGTACGCGATGCAGCGGCGATCCACTTCGACCGGGAATCCTGTGCTCGGCCGCCAGTCCAGCACTTTCTAGTCGGCGAAGTTGACGCTGGGCATTTGACTTTTCAAGAAAAGCGCCGACCTGGACGGTAAACCAGGGATCGTACTGAAGAAGTAATCGGGCTCTTGCCGCCAGACCAGGCGCATCCCTCTGACGGGCACACTTCTGCAAAGGCGCTTCTGCAGGTGCAAACTGTCCTGAGCGTTGCAACGAGAGTCCATGCTGGAGCCATCCCTCTGCTCGAGTTTCTCCATCGAGAGCAAGTCGAGATGCTTCGCCGAAGCAATGGACTGCCCGTTCAGGGTGGTCCACCAGCAGCAGGTATCCTCTTTGCAGGAGCGCCCTGGCGGCGATCGCCCCACCCCTCGATTGAGCTTCTCTGAGCAGCCCATCCGCTTCCTCGGCTCGTCCCCGCCTCTGAGCGCAGATTCCCGCTGTCAGAAGCGCTTCACCGCTACGAGGATCTTCAGGATTGGATTCTGCGAAGCGCGAGAACGCAGCCTGGGCAGTGGCGACATCACCGAGCAGCCATGCAGTGCGTGCGGCATTCCATTGCTGTCTGACAGCCGGACGATCGGTCGCCGGAGTTCAGTCGCTGCGAGGAACTGCCACAGCCGGAGAGGAGCAATGCGGTACTGGTGGTGGTCAGGATATACAAGGCGACCAGCAGCATCAGCGCGATCACCGAGGCACAATGTTGCCATGAAATCGGCGCCCATCGTCTCATCGATCCCCCTTCGATGGGCATCTTGACGGGCGTGCCAGGACGGTGCAAGGGAGGGTAAAAAAGTTGAGGATCGGCGTCGATAGCGGAGGGACATTCACCGACTTCATCCTCGATTTCGGGGGAAGGGTTGATCTGATCAAGGTGCCATCGACTCCTTCCGATCCAGCTGCCGCCATCCTCTCGGTTCTTCAGAACTACACCGCGAATGAGGTGGTGCATGGGTCGACTGTCGCGACCAATGCGCTGCTGGAGCGTCGTCATGCACGGGCAGCATTTGTCACAAACATCGGCTTCGAGGACTTGCTCGACATCGGTCGGCAGGATCGACCTGATATCTATGACCTGCAACCATCCCCGGTTGCTCCATTGATTCCACGCGAGGATCGCTTCGGGATCTGCGGCCGAATGGCAGCCGGCGGCAAGGTGCTCGAAGACCTCGATTGCCGTCAACTTGAACAACTGGCCTCGCGGATTGCTGCCGGGCCTTATCAGTCGGTGGCCGTGGGGCTGTTACATAGCACCGAGAATGGAGATCACGAGCGCCGTGTTGGGGAGATCCTTGCTGCGGCAGGCTATCCCGTGATCCTGTCGTGCGAGGCTGCGGCGGAACCTCGAGAATGGGAACGCTTTACCACAGCCTGTGCCAGCGCAGTGTTGACACCGGTGATGCAAGACTATCTGCAACGCCTCGATCAGTCAGTTTCCCCTGCATTGCTCAAGGTGATGGATTCCTGCGGTGCTGCAGTTCCGTGGCAGAGGATCTCTAACCGATCGGTGTCCAGCGGGCGGGGTTGTGGCTGCAGCCACTCGGGCAGGGAAACGATCCGCGATCTCCTTCGACATGGGTGGAACAAGCACCGATGTTGCACTGGTCGAGAATGGTCAACGTGCTGCTCGTAATCATCGATTCAGCGTTGGCGGGATTCCGCTGGCCGTCCCCCTTCTGGAAGTGCATACGGTGGGTGCCGGGGGTGGTTCGCTGGCGTGGATCGATGCGGGAGGCGCCCTGAGGGTTGGCCCGCGCAGTGCGGGGGCAGACCCGGGTCCGGCGGCATATCAACGCGGTGGAACCGAAGCCACCGTCACCGATGCTCACATCGTGCTGGGAAGGCTCCCGGCAGATCTTCGCCTCGGCGGTACCCTATCACTCGATGTCGAGGCGGCGCTGAAGGCGATGAGCAAACTTGCAGCAAGACTTGGACTCACGGTGGAGGCGACAGCGTGTGGCATCATCGAGGTGGTCGACGCCGAGATGGAGCGAGCCCTGCGCAGGGTAAGCCAGGAACGAGGTGCCGATCCTCGCGGCATGACGATGGTCTGTTTCGGTGGCGCTGGAGGATTGCACGCGGTCTCGCTCGCTCGCAGTTGCGGAATGGGCGAGATTCGTCTGCCCGCAGCCGCAGGTGTGCTGAGTGCCATCGGGATGCTGGAGGCTCCATGGAGCGAGGAGGTGGAGCAGGTCATGCTCCGTCCTCTGGGCACGGATTCAGATGCTCAACTGGATCAACTGGCGCTGGAACTCGCCGAAATAGCCCGAAAGAAGATCCGCCAATCGGGCGGCGATGAGAGCGCAGCAGTCATCGAAACAACCCTTCGAGGGCGTCATGTCGGGCAGGCCCATGAGATGGAGTATCTTCCCGGGGATGATGCAGAATCCACCTTCAGAGATCTATACGAGCAACGCTATGGCTATCGGATGCCAGATAGGGACATCGAGGCGGTCTCGATCCGTGTTTCGGCAACGATTCCATCGGCAGGAATTTCGTCATCTCCAGTGGAACCGCAGGGAGAGGCCACCACGGCCTCGGTGGTGCTCGATGCGACAGGAAGACGCAGAGAAGTCCCTCGTGTCCATCATGGATCCATCCGCCAGGGACAACCGTTGACAGGACCGGCAATGATCACCTCGAGTACGACAACGCTATGGCTTCCAGGGGGGGCCAGCCTTCGATGTGATGACAAGGCTACTCTGATCATTGATCCCGGGAGTGTGTGATATCAGATCATCGCGAGGGCGACTCTGGCAGTAGGCGTATTATTCGGCAGAGACTTCTGCAGCGCGTCTCATCAGAATCCATTCACGCATCAAGATGAGGACAACACCACAAACGATGGCGCTATCAGCGATATTGAAATTGGGCCAGACCCACTCCTTCTCTCCGATACTGACCGAGCAACGGATGAAGTCTCTGACGCCACCATGGAACCAGCGATCGTGTAAGTTTCCAGCTGCGCCTGCAGCGATCAGCGCCAGAGAGACGACCATCGGAACCGAGCGCCTTGGCATTGAAAGAGCAAACCAGAAACATACCGGAATCGAGAGTGCGGAGACACCGATCAGAAGCCATGTTACTCCAGCGAACCAGCCGTTGAACGCACCTAGATTGAGGGATGCTTCAAAAGCAAACCCTGGAAAGAACTTGTGCATCGGAGTTTGTATCAGATAGGGAGTGCCATCTGCGGAGTGTCGTATTTCTGTCTCAAGTAGATCAAAGACAACGGTTTTTGACGAGAGGTCCGCAAGGATGATCAGGGCAAGAATGGCGACAAATAAGAATGTCGCGTGCCGACGCGATAGAACTTCGGTAGTCTTTTGTGGATTTTCCTCGGGTGTGGGTGTCATCGCTTCATTCATGGCAGCATCGCAACCTGGAAACCGTCTCCTGTCGAGTGCTGTTCCAGTCAGAATCGAATCTGATTGAGCCACCCTTGAAGGTCAACGGCTCTCGTCCGAGATGGAGATCAACTGCTGGTGATAGCGCTTGGCTTCGGTGAGGACCGCTTCGCAAAGCTCAGCACCTTCCAGGGGACAATCAGTGACAAATAGATTGAAGTGCTCTACGGCCTGGTAAAGGGGCATCGAATCCATCGACACACTTCGGATGAAACCGCTGGTCTTTCGCATTACCTGGCGCACCAGGTGTGGTAATCGAACGCCCCGCGTTGCCAGACAGTAGCCATGAACGAGGATTGCCGCCTGTAGTCTGGGATCACACTCTTCTTGCATCATTCGCGAAACCAGATCCCCTGGACGATCGATTTCGACCACTTCTTCTTCGCAATCGATAAAGAGGATTCCGTCAGCATCCCCTTGCCATCTAGCAGCAACAATCATCGTCTATCTTCTCCGATCTGACCGAGCTCTCCTGATGAAGATTATCTTGCATGCGATGTTTGATCAATCCGAGTGACCCACCGACGCGCTGCATATGACCGGGCAACGTTGCTCGCGGTAAGGTTACTGGAGTTCTACATGTCAATCCTGACAAAGCGAGAAGAAGTCACATCGACAGCTGAAACGGGCTCATCCCAATCGTTGCAACCATCCACCCCAACTTGACTCACGCGCCAATTGACGGGAACCTTGGAATTGTACTGTCAGTAATTCTGTATTTGAGGTGGTGGAGGAGAACTTGGCGTCCTTCTGCTGAGCGTTGAATTACAAAGATACAAAACACGGCTCCTGCCCAATTGATCCAGATTGGAGTGGTTGAATGATGAACCTCGGTTCATGCGAATCAGTCACATATACGATTTCAAAAACGATGATGTTTGCCCTGTGCTTGATCCTGATGTCGCCGACATCGACAGAAGCGGATGCCCACAACTGGCTGATCAGCGAGATTTTCTCCAGTGCCGATGGAACCGTGCAGTTTGTTGAATTCACGAATGACTCGGACGATGAACAGTTCATGAACGGCGAAGACTTGCAGAATGCTGCCGGTCAGACCTTCAACTTTACTGTAGATCTGCCCAGCAGTTTGACGGCAAACAGAAGAATGCTGGTGGGTACTGCAGCCTATGCCGCTCTTCCAGGAGCTCCGCCCCCCGACTACATCATCCCGTCAGGGCTGTTCCTCGTGAACGGCGATGCGGTGATCTACTCCGGCGGCGATGAGGTAATTTACAGTTCTTTGCCCACCAACGGCGTTCTTTCGATCAACCCTGACGGTATTGCGAGTGTCAATTCCCCGACAAACTTCGCGGGGGTGAGTGGTTCGATCACCGTGACCAGTAGTGCGCCAGATTGCAACGCCAACGGAATTCCGGACTCGACTGATATTGCTTCCGGGACCAGCAGTGACTGTGATTCGGATGGCGTTCCCGATGAGTGCACGGTCGCCATCAATGATTGCAACAATAATGGCATTCATGATGCCTGCGAGCTAGACGGCGATGGCGATGGGATCATCGATGCTTGTGATGCATGCCCGAACGACATCAATAACGATAGTGATGGAGATGGAGTTTGTGACAGTCAGGATATCTGTGCCGGTGGCAATGATTTCATCGACAGCGATTTTGACGGGATTCCTGACTTCTGCGATGCTTGCCCGCTGGATGCGCTGGATGACAGTGATGGAGATGGCGTTTGCGACAGCGAAGACATCTGCGCTGGTGGAAATGACAATCTCGATACCGATTTGGACGGAACTCCCGATTTCTGCGACAGTTGTCCCCTGGATGCTCAAGACGATGCCGATGGAGATGGGCTCTGCGCCGATGTTGACCCCTGCCCTCTGGACGCTCAAAACGATGCCGATGGGGATGGGCTCTGTGGAGATGTCGATTCTTGCCCTCTGGATGCTCAAAACGATGCAGATGGAGACGGGATCTGTGGGGATGTCGACTCCTGTCCGCTGGATCCCCAGAATGATATCGATGGGGATGGTGTCTGTGGAGATGTGGATCCATGCCCTCTTGACCCACTGGACGACAGTGACGGAGACGGAATTTGCGACGGAGTAGATTCATGTCCAGGTGGTGACGACAACATCGATACAGACCAGGATGGCACCCCGGACTTCTGTGATGCTTGCCCTGAGGATGCCGCAAACGATGCCGACGGTGATGGTCTGTGCGCCGATGTGGATTCCTGTCCGTTAGATCCCAGTAACGATGCGGATGGCGACGGGCTTTGTGGCGATGTGGATGCGTGCCCTCTCGATGCTGACAACGACATCGATGGGGATGGAGTCTGTGGAAACCTGGATCCCTGTCCGCTGGATCCGCTGGATGACAGTGACGGCGATGGAATCTGCGACGGCGTTGATGTATGTCCAGGTGGTGATGATGGAACCGACACGGACCTGGATGGTACGGCAGATTTCTGTGATCCGTGTCCGCTCGACCCTGATAACGATGTCGATGGCGATGGATTGTGTGGGGATGTAGATCCTTGCCCCCTGGATTCAGCTAATGATGCAGATGGCGATGGATTGTGCGAGAGTGTCGATGCGTGCCCATTGGATCCTCAGAATGATATCGACGGAGATGGCCTCTGTGCGGATGTAGATGCTTGCCCTCTCGACCCCGCCAATGATATCGACGGTGACGGTCTGTGCTCCGATGTAGATCCCTGCCCCCTCGATGCAGCCAACGATGCGGACGGTGATGGCCTGTGCGAAAGCAACGACACCTGCCCGCTAGACGCCGACAACGATATCGATGGCGATGGGCTGTGCGCTGATGTCGATCCATGTCCTCTGGATGGTCAAAATGACGCCGACGGCGATGGTCTGTGTGCAGATGTTGATCCTTGCCCAGCAGATCCGAGCAACGATGTCGATGGCGATGGCCTCTGTGGCGATATCGATGCATGCCCGCTCGATCCCGACAACGACATCGACGGGGATGGCCTCTGTGGCGATGTCGATCCCTGTCCCATCGATGCCAATAACGACTCCGATGGCGATGGCAGCTGCGATTCGGTAGATACCTGCCCTGGCGGTGACGACAACCTCGATACCGACCAGGACGGAACGCCTGATTTCTGTGACGACTGCCCGCTGGATGCCGCTGGTGACAGTGATGGAGACGGCGTCTGCGACTCCGTGGATGTCTGCCCTGGAGGCGACGATGCAGTCGATACCGATCTCGATGGCACCGCCGATTTCTGTGATACCTGCCCCCTCGACGCGGAGAATGATGCAGATGGCGATGGACTCTGCGCCGATGTAGATCCGTGCCCCATCGATGCAGAAAACGACGCTGATGGTGATGGCCTGTGCGAGAGCGACGACTCCTGTCCGCTCGATCCCGACAACGACATCGACGGGGATGGCATCTGTGGCGATGTCGATAGTTGCCCGCTCGATGCCGACAACGACGTTGACGGCGATGGCATCTGTGGCGATGTCGATAGTTGC
>JYMV01038797.1_pt1 | contig 12644 bp, 14 predicted proteins | sample 338911 | NCBI WGS metagenome assembly JYMV01 (sample SAMN03354496, study PRJNA234377) | hydrothermal vent metagenome | biome: Deep sea; feature: Hydrothermal plumes at the Eastern Lau Spreading Center, Western Pacific Ocean; material: Seawater | place: Tonga | collected 2009 | depth 2000 m m | reverse complement strand
CGGATACGACCCTTCTAGAGAAATACCCAGACCAGTATTCATTCAGGAGGCTGGATGTGCGTGAGTCATTTTCGCTCTTGGATAAGGCTCTGCAGGGACTTATTAGCTCGGGTATCGACAAAATCTTACTGACGGTTTCGCCTGTGCCATTACAAACTACATTTACGGGTGATGATGCCGTAGTGGCAAACTCTTACTCGAAATCGACATTACGAGTTTGCGCCGACATGCTGGTGAAGAAGTTTAGTCAAGTCGATTATTATCCGAGTTTGGAGCTGGTTTATAGTGGTGGGCTAGCGGTACTGGAAGAAGACAACGTTCACGTGAAAAGTGGTGTGGTTAGATTCGCCACTAACCATATGATAAGTGCCTACTTTAAGTAGCATTGGTAGCGATTGATACGATGGCTGAGAGATGAGGACCATAATTCACATTGGGCAGCATAAGACGGGGACCACCTCGATACAGCATTACTTGTATTACAGGCGGGCCGAGTTGGCCAAAGAAGGGTTGTATGTGGCAGATTCACTCGTCGGGTATGACAATCCATCGCATTTTTCTTTGAGCCTGTATTCACTCAACCAAGATCGAATGTCTTCCGCGAAAGACTTTATCCCGGAAACGAAAGAGCCAGGGTATTATTTGGAATTAAAAAGGCACCTTGAAGTCGATATTTTGAGGCATTACCAGGAGGCCTTAAAGTTAGGATGCAAAGATGTCGTTTGGTCAAATGAAGGCTTGTATTTGCTGAACTCAACCGAGGAATATCAGCGTCTTTTCGATCTATTTGATGATGTGTCTTCAGAGGTTACCTGTTTGTGCTGTTTTCGAGATGTTGAGTCTTACAAGAGCTCATACATTGAGCAGTTAGCGGCACAAGAAATTCCAGCCAGTGACGATGAGGACTCTTATCGTTATATCAACGATGATTCATGGCTGTTTGACTTCGATCGAAAAAAACAACTTTTAGACCAAGTTTTTGACCGGTCTATAGTGTTTTCCTACACTCGCGAGGATATGGTGAAAAAGTTTATGGATAAAATAGGCTATTCGTCTACTTACGGCGACACAGTCCGAATTAATATCAGTCCCAAAGTTTAGCGATTCAGTACGGATTCCGGTACAAACACCTAACGAATTGGTTCTAAAACGATTGTTTTCCAGCGAGCAAAAATTCACCCTAAGCACATATTGTGAAAAGGAGTTTACCAACGCTATATTCCGTGAGAGGTGGTCCCGCTTATCTGAACAGATGATCCCGATTCTATAAGTGGATCCTCTGCCAATTCAAGCACAGATTACGGCCGGTTACTTGTCCCGACTCCAGCATACTGCGCATATTGCAAGTCGGTACCCTGCTTATACCCCGAATAAAACCTATGGGCGATAAGGTTGATCAGTGGATCAGTAGCCCCGTTTAGAAAAGCATAACTTTGGTTATCATATTTATGATGATTTAAATGATGCTGCTTCGGCAACAACACGCGCAGCTTTTGTAAAAACATCACCAGCGGGTGGTTCGAGTTATGACATAAATAATGTGACACCTCGGCCACAGAAGACAAAACCCCGACGTAAATCATAAACACTAACAGGTAGACATTGACTTCAAAAAAAGCCAATACCAACGTCATGCCTAAAAAGGGCACCAACCAAAACTTAGGCCCCGACTCGTTAAAATAAATAACGGCCAAGTTCGCATTTTTATACATCGGCGACTGATGATGCAGATGAAAACTGGCGATAAAGGGCGAAAATATTGAATGGTAATTGTCATTATGGTCCATATATAAATGAACCAAGCCATTAACGAAATCCGCAAACACAAAGGCCAAGATAAACACCAATGCATGCCATAGCCATGTCGTCTCAAGCGTAACCAATAGTCCCAATAAAATAAGTTGACTGAGCACATTAAAAATAGACACCGCCTTATACGCCAACGCATAACGGCGTTGCCGATGGTATTTACCCATTGCCGCATTAAACTCGAGCCGTTTGGCCGCTAAGCCATTTTTTTCTATTGAACACATACAAATTAGAATATCGGGTCGTGTCGCTCGACACAATGGAGTGCATCGTCCTAGGGCGCTCACTGTAGCCAGATCGTAGCTACGTTGAAATTCGGTAGCATAGGATTCAGTAGGTTAGAGTAGGTTATCAATGTGGACGGGTAGTGCATGTAATTGATAATTAAAAGATTCCTACTGTTGAGAGTCGACTCGAAATCGGTTGGGGTCTAGATGGTTCTGAGTAAAATGCGCTCTACAGCTTTAAGTTCGAACCCCCTTGGGGACGCCCTCTTATCCCCAGATTGATGCCAATACGGTAATCAATCTGGCATTCGTGGCTGGCCGGGTCCAGAGTGGCCTGGCCAATTACGGTGGTTAGGAAGTCTTTTAGGGCTTCTCGACTCAGGGATTCCATATTCTCTGCGATTCCTTGCAGAAATAGTTTGATTTTGGCTTCAGAGATATTGTCTACCATTGCGGGGGAAGTCCAAGCTGACTTATTGCAGTTGATACAATCGATGCTGGGATTACGCACGCTGGACGTTGCTGCGATATCGCGCTGCGACTTTGATCGTGATGGATATGCCAGTTCAGCGACTGGGAACGTATCCCGGTTGTCTCTCACAAGGCATCCAGTCGCTGCTGTAGCTCTTTCTCCAAGTGCTCCAATACGTTACCCATCACCAAGCCAGCATGCGTGTGGTAAAGCCGGAGTTCGCACGGTACCGGTGCGTCGAGAGCGGAGCGACCAGAAGACTCGAAGGCGGTCCATGCCAGAATCGGCCGATCCCCGACGCAACTGTCCGTACATAGCCAATACTTGTCGGTGAGAAGAATTTCCAGGCAGTTTATGGATGGCAGATCCAACGCTAGCGGATTGCTGAGTCGGCTTAACGCAAGCCGGACACGATTGTAGTCTTCTGCCTCTATGACCTTGTGCAGAGTATGAGATGCCCGGAATTCGTCGAGAAGATTTGGCATACCAAACTACTCAGAGCGCCCTCTAAAAATTGATCTTACCTACAGAACACCGCTGTCATCGTCACTATCGGACGATGGCCTGAGGTCTTCATCATGCTTAAGTATCGCCGCCATCAGCTCACCGAGTACATCATGGAGAATCGCAACATTACCATCATTGCTGACCTCATGCCGTGCTCGCGCGCGCGCTTGCAGATCCATAAACGCGTCGGACACGCGACAATCCTTGTCAATAATGTCATCTGCCCAACCCACCATGTCGGCAAGCTGTTGTGCCTCGCCCGTCAGACCCTGCAGGGTCTCCTCATCTGGCTCTGTGGCAAGCGCTGCCATTACCGCTTGGTGAAACTCTGTAATGGTCATAAATAGTCCAGCAGCGTCATCATTGATGGCTCGATGTTAGTCGCCTTGGTTGGCATCGAGGTCCGCGTTGTCCGCACCTTCATCGCCATCCATATCCAGTGCGCCTTCCTGAAATACTCGGCTAGCGAGAATGTCTTCGGCGTGGATGGTCATGAGATCGACTTTCGTTACAGACTTGTTTGCGTCTGCAAACAGGCGGTTGGCTTGGCGTAGACGTGCCCGGTCAAGCGCATTACGCACCGAACGTGCATTCGCAAAATGGTCCATGGTCATGCGCAGTGTCGTGTATTCAAGCAGCGCTTTTTTGGCATCTTCGGTCAAGCGATAGTTCTGTTCCGCCAGCATCAATTGCGCGATCGCCAGTAGTTCGTCTGAGCTGTAATCGGGGAAATCGATGTGGTGAGCAATGCGTGAGCGCATGCCCGGATTGGAATGGAAGAAAATATCCATCTTATCTTTGTAGCCTGCCAGAACCACAACCAGGTCATCGCGGTTGTTTTCCATTGTCTGTAACAGGATCTCGATCGACTCCGCGCCATAATCACGCTCGTTCTCGGGCTTGTAGAGATAGTAGGCCTCATCGATGAACAATACGCCACCCATAGCTTTCTTGATGACGTCCTTGGTCTTGGGCGCAGTGTGGCCGATGTACTGACCAACCAGATCATCACGGGTAACCGTGACTAATTGACCCGTGCGTACATATTCCAGGCGGTGAAGGATCTCAGCCATACGCAGCGCGACGGTGGTCTTGCCGGTTCCGGGATTTCCAGTAAAACTCATGTGCAAGGTTGGAGACGCAGCGCTGAGCTGCATCTTGTTGCGCATCCGATCCACTAGCAACAGCGCTGCTGTTTCACGAATACGGGTTTTAACCGGCTTTAGTCCGATCAACTCCTGATCAAGCTGATCAAGAATTTCCATCACATTCGACGAAACCAGTTCTGCCTGCAAGTCTACCGGGGTATCGTCCGGCAGAATAATTTCAGGTTCTTGAGTTTCTTCGGTTTCTGTCGATTCGGACATGGGTTACTCCTCGAAATCTAATAGTAACGATAGTACAAAATAACGGTTATGAAAAAAAAGGGGCGGAATAAGCCGCCCCTTTTTAATCAAGCTAACAGCTTAACAGTGCTTAGTAACGTTCGCCTTCTGGCTTATCGTTAGAGTAAGGCACGATGGTGTAACCCTGACAGCGACCGTCACGTTCTTCGCGGATCAGGTGATAACCAGGCTCTTTCTCTGGGCGATTAACGATGTAAGACATCTTTGGTGATTCCACACCGCGTGTCGCATCGGATGCCATAACCCGAATGTAGTGGTTAGGGAAGGTCTTGCGGCACTCATTGATCTCCATCAAGACCCCGGCAGGGTCCTTCATGTCGAACATGGGCATGCCATACATTTCCCAGTACGTGTTACGTGGGTGTGGATCATCGGTATACTCGATGTTAAGAGCCCAGCTGTTATCCAGCGCGTATTTAATTTGCGCGCTGATTTCTTCGTCAGTCAGATCAGGGAGGAAAGAAAACTGGCCCTGCGTCATGCGATTACCGTAATTAGTCATCATGATAGATAGTCCTCTTAGTTACTGCCGGTCGCTGTCGGAACGAAATCCGCAGTATCGGTAGATGCATAGTTAAATGTGATGTCCTTCCAAGTAGTCAGTGCGGCCTTCAATGGAGAACAGGTCTTAGCTGCCTTCATAAGGATGTCAGGACCTTCTGCCAAGTAATCCTTACCTTCATTACGGGCCTGGATCATGACTTCAAGTGCAACACGGTTAGCAATCGCGCCCGCCTGGATACCATCCGGATGGCCAATCGTACCGCCACCGAACTGTAGAACAACGTCTTCACCCAAATGATGCAGAAGCTGATGCATTTGGCCGGCATGAATACCACCGGATGCAACTGGCATCACCTTATTTAGTGAAGCCCAATCCTGTTCCAGAAAGATGCCATTGGGCAGATTAACTGGGTTATGGGTTTCACGCAGTACGTCATAGAAACCATGAATCATCAGCGGATCACCTTCAAGCTTACCCACAACGGTACCCGCATGAATGTGATCAACACCGGCCATACGCATCCACTTACAAATAACGCGGAAGTTCATGCCGTGGTTCTTCTGGCGAGAGTAGGTTGAGTTACCAGCACGATGCAAATGCAGGATCATGTCATTGGCACGACACCACTTGGCCATGGTCTGGATAGCAGTGTAACCAATCACCAAATCGATCATGACGATGATTGAACCCAAGCTCTTGGCGAACTCAGCACGTTCGATCATCTCATCCATGGTGGCTGCGGTGATGTTCAGGTAGTGACCCTTGATTTCACCCGTTGCAGCAGATGCCTTGTTAACAGCTTCCATGCAGTACAGGAAGCGGTCACGCCAATGCATGAAAGGCTGTGAGTTAATGTTCTCATCGTCTTTAACGAAATCAAGACCGCCTTTCAGTGCTTCATAAACCACACGACCGTAGTTACGACCGGACAGACCCAGTTTTGGCTTGGTGGTTGCACCCAGCAGAGGACGACCAAACTTGTCCATACGCTCGCGCTCTACCACGATACCCGTCGCTGGACCATCGAAGGTCTTCATGTAGGCTACTGGGAAATGCATATCTTCCAAACGAAGCGCTTTCAGCGCCTTCATGCCAAATACGTTACCAATGATCGAAGCGGTTACGTTAGCGATGGAACCGCCTTCGAACAGATCCATATCATAGGCGATGTAGATGAAGTACTGGGCCTCGGTGTCGGTGCCGTCGCCTGTGTTAGGCACGAGATCACAGCGGTAGCACTTGGCGCGATACAATTCACAAGCGGTCAGACGATCAGTCCAAACCACAGTCCAAGTTGCGGTAGAAGACTCGCCAGCAACACCTGCAGCGACTTCTTCTGGGTCAACACCGTCTTGCGCGGTAAGACGAAACATCGCAATGACGTCGGTAGCGCAGGGCTCGTAATCGGGCTGCCAGTAACCCATTTTCTTGTACGAAATCACGCCAGACTTATAGCGCTCCTTCCCTTTCATTTCATTATCAGCCATTTTATTCATCTCCTAAACGTATGATTCGGAATTCTAACCCGTTGATTTTGCCATTACTCTGCCCTGAATCAGGCGGATGGTATTCGTGGGTCAGCAGCGGCGCTGGGTGCCGCTGGTGTCTGTGTTCACATGGACCTTTCGACCAAGTCGCAGGAGTATAACAGCGGTATAGGGAAAAAGTATAATTCGAATAGTTTATTATAACCATAAAGAAAAGATTATACTGTGAGGCATGAAGCCAACTCTCCATCAATTGCGGATTTTCCGCACGGTTGCCGAGCAAAGCAGCTATACCAAAGCCGCGGCGGCGCTGCATTTGAGCCAGCCGGCCGTCTCCATGCAGGTCAAGCAACTCGAACAAACGGTGGGTATGTCCTTGATCGAGCAGTTAGGCAAGAAGATCTATCTGACCGAGGCGGGGGAGGCTATATATAAGAGTGCTCAGGTGATCGCCAGGCAGTTGGATGAGGCCAGCGAGACGATCGATCATCTTCAGGGCATCAAACGGGGTCGTTTACGAATTTCGGTGGCGACCACGGCCAGCTATTTTGTGCCGCGGATACTGGCCCGGTTTGCCGATCTGTATCCGCAGATCGCGATCAGTCTCGATGTAACCAATCGTCAGGCGCTGCTCTCTCAGCTAGACAACAACGAACGTGATCTGGTGATCATGGGGGAGGCGCCCGTCAACCGCGATCTGGATGCGCAGCCGATCATGGATAACCCGTTGGTCATGGTAGCGGCGCCCAATCATCCCTTGGTTGGTGTCGATCGGGTTGAGGTATCGGCGCTTGCCAATCTGACCTTTGTGATTCGCGAACAAGGCTCGGGTACGCGAGCCGCGATTGAGCGATTCTTTGAAAGTGCCGATGTCAATATCCAGTCAACGATGGAGATGACCAGTAACGAGGCAATCAAACAGGCCGTTCAAGCCGGTCTGGGATTGGGTATCTGTTCCCGTTATACGGTGGAACTGGAGCTCGAGACCCATCGTCTTTCCGAGGTCAATGTAGAGGGCTTTCCACTGATGCGGAAGTGGTATTTGGTCAACCGCGCAGGCAAACGCCTGTCGCCGGTGGCGAGCCTGTTTGAATCGTTTGTACTGAGTTTTGGACCGGGTTAGATACCATTCTTATCGACAATGTGGGTTGGCTTGCCATCAAGACTTACCTGATTTTTTTCCTTCCAGTACGCCTTGATGCCTTCCCCGCCTTTTTTATTCGCCCACTCGTTCAGTTGCTCTCTTTCCCCCGCGTAGTCATAAAACGGCACGCCCATTCCGCAGGATGTTTGTACCAGATCAACGCTCAAATCAAACAGTTGTCTCGCTCCGGGGGTTGGTTCAAACAGGGCGATTTGATCCCTCCATTCAGGATCACTTTCGTGAATCACTTTCGCAGTCCCAAACAGTCGCAGGATCATCGGATTGCCTTCCAATGCCGCAAACATGATGGTCATACGAGGATTCTCCTGAACATGGGCGGAGGTTTCGTTGCCACTCCCAGTAACGCTCAGCCACACCACGCGATTGGCATCTAAAATCCGCAACGAGTCCATTCCTTTTGGCGATACATTGACTCTACCGTCAGCCGTCGCGGTGCCTACGAAGAACATTTTTTGCTCCTCGATAAACCGCTTCAGTGTGTCAGGTATTCCCGAATATTGTTTTGCCATATCTCGTTTTTAATAGGGTCAGATCCTGATTGTTGCTAATATTAGCCGAAACTGGGGTCTGACCCTATTAAAAATCTAATGATGTACCTGACGCTCGGCGAAAATGGGTGCCCGCAGAATCGGGGTAAAACCAAGATGACCAAGGTAAAGGTTAATGCCTTTTTCGATTCTAGTTCGCTCGGCGGTCGGTCAGCTTATCTCCAGCCTAAGTAGCTGTTGTTAAAGGGACTTGGGCGCAGTTATAATGCGCAGCATAAGCAGACCGGTTGCGTCGATCTATTCTCGATATCAGCCCTAACTTAATGTAATTCAGTTTATTTTTTCACACCGATCAAATGGGTTGTTAGCTCAGTTGGTAGAGCAGGGGACTCTTAATCCCTTGGTCGAGAGTTCGAGTCTCTCACGACCCACCATTAACTTATTGATTTACAAGGAAAAAATAGGACAATAGATTCTATTTATTCTGATTGTATTTCAACAGGTTGACGCCAACATACGCGGGAATACGCTCGCGTACGCTGTGCATCGCCCCCTATTTCCCCCTGATAAATACCTCCGACTACTTAATCAAAGGAGATATTTATGTCAAAGAATAAAACTAAAAACGAAAGCGTATTCTCTGGTGACGCTAAGAAGAAATTGCCCGTAGGAAAAGAACTTAATGATGGCGGTTTGATTTGGCGAAAGCTAAAAGACGGAACGGGTGTGTGGCGATGTGACATCAAGATCAACGGAGCACGTAAAAAGGCAACAATCGGAAGAGAGCGTGATCATATCACTCTGTCTCAAGCGAGAACGGAATACGAGCTAATCAAGTCGAAGTTTCGGTTGGATCAACAAAAGTTAGTTGGAAACTCAGCAAGTTTGAGTGATCTACTGTTCTCTGTTGCCGCAAGAGACTTTCTTGAGCATAGTAAAGTTCAGCACGATGACTATGTTCACAATGAGACACGGATGCGGATTCATTTGTCGCCTATTCTCGCTGATATGACTCTAGCTTCGATTACACCCGCGAAGATAGAAGGTATCCGTACCTCGATGTTAAAACGTGATTATGCAGTATCCATGATTAGAAAGGTTACCGCTCTGCTATCAGTTGTATTTGAGCATGCTCGAAAGCAAGACCCAAGTTTGGTCAATCCTGCACGAGGGTTGAGTAAGCTTCGATCAAGTCCTAAAGAGATTGAAATATTCAGTCGAAAAGAAACTGATATTTTGCTGGCAGGTGCTCAGGACTTTACGGGTATGCAATCTATGTTGGGTCTAGGATTGTTTGCCGGATTGAGGGCAGGTGAAGTCATAGGTCTTGATTGGAAGGATGTTGACCTAGATCACAACTATCTTACTATCCGCCAAAGTGTGGTGAGTGGTAAATTAAAACCATCTACTAAAAGCGGGCATATCCGATATGTGCCGATTAGTCAGAGTCTGAAGGTGATATTAGACCGGCATTCAAACGTAAAAAATACTGGATTCGTAATCTCGAATGAATCTGGAAATCACTACTATCAAGTTCAAAGCTTGTTTAATCGACTGAAGAAGAAATCTGGTTTGGTGGATTCTCTAGGGTTTCATTCATTGCGCCACACATAGGCAACAAGGGCATTGGAGAAAAACATTCGGATCGAGATGCTTCAGAAGTCGATGGGGCATAGTGATATCACAACCACCATGCGGTATGTGCATCTTACTCAGGCATATACTGCGGAAATGGGCGCAATGTTAGATTAGAGTTGAACCTTAGCAGATCGATGTGATCATACGGCAGTGGGTTCCAGCGATCCTCTGCTGTGTGGTGATGTGAATCTACGTCGAATTTCGTTCGAAGAATCTCGAAACTTCCCACTTACTCACCTGCGAAAGTTCCCGCATCAGATTGAAGGAAATTTCATCGATCTGATATCTGTCCTGAATATCACCCAGAATCCCCATCCATAGGTGTGCGGTCATTTCCGCATCAGCAAGTGCTCTATGGAAGGTTCCATCATTTGGGAGATGTTTGAATTCAACCAGCGTACCCAGTTTGTGATTCGGAGCATCAGGGTAGATTCGCCGAGAGATTAACATCGAGCAGGCAAAATCTCCCCCATATCGCCGATCTATCCGAGAACATTCGGCATCCAGAAATTGTTTATCGAACGATGCGTTGTGAGCAACCAGATTACTGTCGCCAACAAACTCAGAAAACTGCTCCATTACCACAGAGCAGGGTGGGGCATCTTCAAGCATCTCATTGGTAATGCCTGTGTAATCCTCGATAAACCCGTTCACACGCCTGTTTGGATTCATCAGGCACTGAAATCGATCGATTACCTGACCCTGTCCAAGTTTAACCGCACCGATCTCGATTGCTCGATCACCTTGCTTGGGAGACAGACCTGTTGTCTCAAAGTCGAGAACGATGACGGAATTGGCATTTTTTGAGCAATAGATCATATGTGGATAGTTTATCTTGGATGCGAGTCAATGGGGTGTATTTAAATAGTTATGTCTTGCGTGAAATGAGTTTGGAAGTGTTCAAATGAAAGAATATGATGATAAAGACTATAGTGTATGAGTGAGTCGGATGGCAGGACTCAGTCGCCGTCTTCAAGCTCTTCCGCCAGTAGGAACTTTAGCTTATAGACATCGTAGTCGAAATCTTGGGTGTCCGAGACCGCGCGCAGAATCATGGGCGCAAGGCGGTCCTGCTCCTCCTTCATCTCGAATTTTTTGAATTTAGCCTCTGCCGCCTCGGCGTACATTTCACCTATCAGCCGCTTTGCCCGCGCTTCGTAGGTCTCGATGTCACTATTGGCGCCAGGAAGGATGTTTTCCTCAATCCACTTCGATGCCCACCGATTGAATCGCATGCTCATAATTGCCACCTATTTCCTGCATTGTATTCCGAGCCGGTTTCCCGGGCCACTATGATCCACTCGATATTTCGGTCCAAGTAAATACGAGAGTACTTCATAGTATTATAGTATTCAATTTTGTGGTGCAGCATTATTTTATGGACCGGAAAATCCAACCGTACAAGAACCACTTACTATGATTGTGGCATCAATGTTGGCAGTTTTGTGTTTGTCAGGTATTTTAGTGGACTTCCCAGCATTTGCTAGACACCTAAAAGCCATATAATGTAACTATATGAGAGGTGTTTATGTGTATCCCGTCAGCCCAAGTTGGATAGCCTAGCCTCCCGCTCATTCCGTGCCAACGCACTCATTAGCTTTTCCAGTGCAATCACACTCGCAGATCGCCCGCCATGCTTATACGCATTTTGAGCTACTCTACGCTTACCTTCGGTCGTCCTTGGTCCTGTTGACTTCTCCCACGGCTTCCACCGCCTGATCGCCTCTGCGTGCCTCTGACGACGTTCCTCGCTCCAAGCGCTCACCTTTCACCTCCGATAAAAGTTTGTTTGGGGAATTGTTACTATTTTTTTCAGCTTTTGATTCCTGCAGGTTGTCGCCATTAATCTGCTGGTTCACGGCGTTGTTCTGTTGCTTAATAAACGTCGCTCGCTTTGGGTTCTTCAACTCACCTAAGGTCCCGAGGGTTTGTCGGCATTGATTCTGAGCCTTCAATGCGATCTTGGCATACACCTCGAGCTGGGACGTATATTCTGCATCTCCCATCTTTAGAGCGTATTTGGAAAAGATCTCTTGAAGAACATGGGATTGATCCAGAAGCATGGCCTCCACACGCTTCATATCACCATCAAACATTTGGTCGTTCTGCTCTCTCAAAGCATTCCACACCAACGGAAACGCACGCCACCCTACAACACCGCCTTTTTGGTCGGCACTCTTTGCCATTCTCGATATCACATAGGCAGCACTAGCACTCGGACTAATACCAATCTTAGCAAGATCTTCCTCCCACCCCCCGTTATTTTGTATCTCTTTACTCATATACAAACGCTCCTACCGCACTCACTAGTCTCAACAACATGAAAATTCGCCGCAGTTCCTAACTCCAACAGCGTGTCACCCCATACACGCAACAATTGCTGCGCTAAGGTCTTTTGAATATCAGCGAAGTCGTCGAGTGGTCGACATGTCACGCACATCGGAAGACGATAACCGCGCCGCGCATGCAGCGCTTCCAAGCGATAATTCAGAAACGCGTAAAACGGCGGAACAACCCCCTTCGCCCTATAGTTATTATTAGAGCAAAGGGGGTTGTTCGCGCTGTTAGGGCTGCGGGGGTTGTCATTACTGTTAGAGGAAAGGGGGTTGTTATTCAACAAGCGCTCTACCCACCGCTCGGCGGATTTTTGAGTCCCCCACAAGTCTGGCATCACCACGTGCAACCATTTGGCTGACAAAGGAAGCACAAAATCTGACCGCTCTAGGGCATCAACCAGCTTGCCACCGGGGCCCACCAAATCTTCCCAACGCACTAGCTCATCCACCGTCAAATCGAGCGGCAAATTACTCAGGACATATACCGGACATCGCTGCTCTCGATGAATCAATCGAAAGCGCCCGATGCCTTGCAACATCTCCGCCTCCCGCGATTGCAGCAACACTCGATTCGCTAAAGGGTCCGGATGATAGCGATTGCTTA
>JYMV01006842.1_pt1 | contig 12644 bp, 12 predicted proteins | sample 338911 | NCBI WGS metagenome assembly JYMV01 (sample SAMN03354496, study PRJNA234377) | hydrothermal vent metagenome | biome: Deep sea; feature: Hydrothermal plumes at the Eastern Lau Spreading Center, Western Pacific Ocean; material: Seawater | place: Tonga | collected 2009 | depth 2000 m m | reverse complement strand
CGTTCACGGACTTCAGGGGAAAACTTGTTTGTCTTGTTCATGGCTTCATCTTCTCAGGAGTTGAAGCCTCCGCGAAACCCGGGGCGGTTCACTTGTACCAAATTCTTGGCCGAGCCCTGAATGCTAAGTCGATGTCCTGCAGAGCAATCTCAGCGAGAAGGTTGGACACCGCTAACCCCTGAGGCACCCCAATAGTCGAGTTTGGGGTATCTTTCCTACCTTTCGATTCGGGCACGGTCGGGGTACTGACCGCGTCTCCAATTATTTTTTTGAGTTCAGGTTTTCTGATCTTCTTGTTTATAGCTTTACTGATCAGATGGTGGGGTATGGAAGGGTAAAAACTCTTCAAATCGATCTTGGCGTAATCCGCGTAATCTCCTGATGCTAGTGCAGACTTCAACGAGTCGATGACGACCTGGGGCAAGGTAAGTTTCGCTTGCGGGAATACGTCCGCGAGGCATTCACATAGGGCACGCAGGACGATTCTGTCCCTAGCTGTTGGAATAGAAATCTGCCTAGGGGAGGAGCCAGCTCCTTTGAGGATCAGCTTCTCTTTGTAGGCCGTGAACCGGTATTTTCCTAACTGAACTTTCTGGATGATGTGGTCAAGCTCATCGTTCAGCCTGCTGTCGAGACTCGCGGGCCGGGAACGGTCAAGTCCTATGGCACCGGAGTGCTTAATCTTATCGGTGTAGATCCGGAGCAGGTTTTTCCTGGCAAAGTGTTTCTTAAAGCTGTGAGCCGCACTCATTTCGTCATCCAGGCATAGATGCCTGCTACCAAGGGGAGCATGTAGAGGCTTACAGTGACTATGAAGCGCGTCGCGAGCCAAGCGAATGCGTAGACACTCTCCAGGCCTGTTGGCTTTCTACTAGTTAGGCCTTGAGCGAAGACTCGTGCGATTAGGTCGTCGATCTCCCGGTGATTTTCCGACTCGCTCAATAGCTCATCGTATTTGTTGGCCTGCTCTGTTGTAGGCGCAGAATCGGTCGGAAGATCACGGTGCAGACTCTGTAGTTTCAGATAATTGCTGCGCATGAGCATAGCCCTGACGCGGAAGTCGTGATTTGAGACCGTGAGAGACACGCCAAGCAGAGCTACCGAGAGAATAGCGGCCATGACATCAGTATCAGGCCCAAGCAACGTACTGCACCTGATAGTCATCACACCAAGTGTGGTGCCAAGAATCGCATACCACACCAAAAGCAACTGCGAGTGAAAGTTCAGCCACTCTAGGCGCTGATGAGCTCGTATGCGAGCCTTATAAGTGAACCAGACGTTATCCTTCACTGATACTTCTCCATGATAAAGGGGAAGGGGCAGGAGGATTTGAGTACCGTTGAACATCCCCGTAAAGGGATCAGCGGGCAAGTGCCCAACAGCCGAGACTGTTAATTATCAGAACCGCCCTCGCTCGCACGAGAGGAAAAACCCGCCCCTTCCGCCGTAATTTTACAGTGCCATCAATGCAAGTGGAAGCCAGGAGCTCAGCCGTCGGAATACTGAAAACTCGCAAATTACGGGAGCCGCCAAGTTGTAATGGCTACGCACGCAATCAGCCCGCTTCTGACCGAAAGCAGCGAGTCACCAAGCCAATAGCAGCCAATCCTAACTGTCTAACTCGGCTCCCCAACCAGATATGATCGGTGGTGGAGCTCACTCTGACCACATCGATGCCCCCTTAGGCTGCACGGTAACCCCGTGCTGTCAACGTGCTGGTGGTATTTCGACGCCAAGTGTTTGGTGCTAAAGTTTGGGGTGCAAAAAGGGGATCAGTGATGAAAAAGAGAAAAGGCTCAGTCGCGACCGAAATTCAGAGACTTGCCCAGGCCAATGGGGTTACTGCTGAGCGCGATGGTCTGAGCTGGATGGCTGTCACCATCACGCGCCTGGCAGGCGACTCGGTATCTCTCGATAGCGTTGAGCAGATGCTGATTAACCTCAAACGCAAAGGCGCTCTAAGTAAGCCTCAGGCGTTTGACCTCCAGCGCCGCTACGTCATCGAGAAGCGTGAGGCGAAGGGGATGCTTGGTGGATGAGCTTTGATCCGTTCGGTGATTTCGAAACGGCTGGCTACCTCCGCAACAGCTTGGGCCTCAAAGACTCCGCTGAAGTAAAGGAGAACGAACACTTCTCTTTCGAAATGGGGCTTGATGAAGCCCTTTCCTACCTTGCGCGCACAAAGACACTGAATTACGAGTCCCTCTTGCAGGTGCACAGGTTGTTGTTCGAGAACTTCTACCCCTGGGCCGGGCGTGATCGTTTTGAGCTAGTCCCTCATCTTTCTGTCTGGAAAGGCCCTAAGGGCGATCCTAAGCGCACGTTCTTCGAAATCCCCACGATGATTGAGCGCGCTGTGGACTATGCCCTTAGCTTGGCGAACAAGGGAAAAGGCTTTATACAGAAGCCCGGAGAGGTTATGGGGCTACTTTGCTTTGCGCACCCATTTTTAGACGGAAACGGTCGCTCAATCCTCCTGTTTTACATGGAGCTCTGCTATCGAGCTGGCTTTGCCATCGACTGGGCCAAAACACGGAAGGACGAGTATCTCCAAGCCCTCGACAATGAGATTCATGATCCCAGTAAGGGCCACCTAGACCGCTACCTTGTCCCGTTCATTGTGCCTATCCACAGCCGTGATCAGTGGCCTCAGATCATCGGGCAAATCAACGGACTTGATGGGATGGATGGTGAGAGTATCACCTACGAAAACCTGGACAATCCCGAGGTTCAGAAGGTCTATGCGGCCTATCACGCCGAGCATCCTTACCCACCCAGAGATGACACACCCGAGGCCGGCCGCTGATCTACAAGCCAGGACTCGGCAGCGTTTGCCCCAAACACCAATGAATCGCCCCTCGTTTCGTAGATGCTCACTAACCGCTCCTGGCGGATACCCACCTCTTAAAAACGCAGCTATCGACCAGAAGCGGACGCCTACCTAGATTAGATTTTGAGTTATTGAGCCTCTATGAAACTAGGGAGGATTCCGGCATTCAAAACACAGCTCAGCTTTCTGAGATCCTCACTCACCTCTGGAAGTTGACTTTAACCTCTCGGGCTTATGTATCCGGGGGCGAACATAGCGCTCTCCACTCCATACAAAACCAAGGGGTCGCTTAGCCAGAGGCGACAAGCCTCATCCTCATTGCTGTGGTCTGGAGAACAGTCAACGTGGTACTGCTGCAGGACGTATCCTGCCATCGCCGCGCGTACTCGCAGCCTGAGCACCCCATCAGGCATGTCATAGTCGCACATTACAATCTGCTTACAGTTTTTGTCCGGGTGCGGGACGAGGGGCAAATCCAGCATGCGATTCCACTGATCATCATACTTTGGACCTTCCACGCTAAGAGGTTTCTGCCCCAACTGAACCCGAGCATGACCGATACGCGCTAGCACGAAGTCCGAAAACTTCTCGCGCTTCCGATCGAAAGCCCGGACATGCCAGCGCAAGCCGTCACAACTAGCGGCAAAAGGCACGATTTCGCGCTCGGACTGACCCGAACGCGACGTGTAGCTGATTTTGACCACTTGGCCCAGGCTGATTGCACGAGTGATTGGAGCAACGATCTCAACCTTCGGCTTGCTCAGTAATGAAACAGACTCGCTGAGGATAAGTGGCTTCTCTCCTACCATTCCGTAGCCATACCCTTGAGAAAGGCTAGCAAGCACCCGCTCAGCCGAATGAGCAACCAAGGGCGAGAATGTGTCGCGTATCACATAATGCTTAGCTACCGCATCAAGCTCTGTGTTGTTAGGGGCAATCTCACGGTACAGCGCAAAATCGCGAGTGGCAGCAGCTGCTCCTATTCCGAAGCGATCCATCAGATCCGCGCGGGAGACGGTCCCCGTGAAGTAAAGGCGGAAATCTATATACATCAAGCGTTCCCGCTGCGCCTGACTGCAGTCCATCAAATCAATCATCGGCTCTCCATCGTACACACTAACTCGCCTTGCCTATCCTGCCTCACGTATAGCGCGTGACCAATCACACCCGACAGGCAGCCATATTACATGAGTACTTGATCTAATCAAATTGATTAGGTTATATTTGATTTATGGCTCACGCTATCCAATCTATAGCGTACTAGGCGGCTTGCAAATGGGTTTGCGCTAAGAGGTGGAACGCCAAAAACGAAAAAACCGGTCAAGGTGCGAACTTGACCGGCCTCAGTAAAAGGCATCTGAACTGGCTCCAGATGTCTCTCGCGCTTTTGTGATGAAAGCTTTGTGATAGTAGCCCTTGTGGACTGCTTACGCAAGGGAGCGAGTTCTGTGTTCGAGCCACCTCAATCGGAGGCATTCCATGTCCCAGCTTGAGATCTTCGAAAAGCCTGACGAGGAAGGCGAGGTCATCTATCGCATGACCATCACCACCAAATCGGGGAAGGTGATTCGACGTGCTAACGGCCAACCGTTCCGCATCGTCATTCGCCCAAAATCGGCCAATTGATTTAATCGCTGAACAGAGCCCAGGGCAGTTTTTCTGCCCTGAAGCTAGCTCCTATCTATGCAAGGATCACGACATGTCTAAATGCACAGCACCAGTACGCGGACATAGCTCAGCGGCAGCTGCAGCAGCCTGTCCCGCTTGCCGCTACCGCAGCAGCTATCGAGCTTCCTACCCAACGTCTAATAGCCGCAGGAGCAGCTACGGAAGCAGTAGCGCCGCTAGCAGATCTAGCGGCGGTTCGAGGCCTCGCTGGTCCAAAGCCGATTCCTCCGTGTCATACACATTTGCTCAAGTGCAGTCACTTACACCAATCCGCTAGGCTGCAGAGGCGCGAGCAACTGCCCAACCAGACTTACGTGACGTATTCCTGTGCCACGCTTGGGATGATCGCCGGGGGGCAGCAAAAGAGCTGCACGAACTCCTTGTGGCGGCGGGAGTCAAAGTGTGGTTTAGCGAGGAGGACCTTGGGCTTGGTGTTCCGATGATGCGAGCCATCGACAAAGGTTTAGCCAACTCACGCATTGGACTTGTCCTGGTGACCCCCGCGCTGTTGGACCGCCTGCCAAAAGAGGGGGTCGCCGACAAAGAGCTTTCGGCACTTTTGGCGGCTAACCAGCTAGTTCCCATTGTGCACAACACAACCTATGACGCTCTCCGTAATGTAAGTCCGTTGCTTGCGTCACGGAGCGGCTTGGACACTGCGGAAGACGCTATGTCAGTGGTGGCGGCTAAAATCGCAGAGTTGATCTCGCTATAGCTGGATTTCCCATACAGTTTGTTATCTGAGCTGCCGTCCGCTTTCGTCAATAGATCTAGCGTCAAGGCTCGGTGAAAGAGCCAAAGCTATAATTTACCCTCTCTGCCCTTTGCAAATGGCAGAGAGGGAGCAGCCTAAGCCGGCACGCCAAACGCGTACAGGCAAAGCAGCCTTTGCTGTTTGGCCCGCAGCGCGAATAGGCTCCGGAAATTGGAGAGTTCTGCTGCATGTCGAACCCCCCTCGCAATCACCACTTCATTCCTCAGTATTTCTTAAAAGCTTGGCAGCATGCGGAAGGTAGAATTTTCCGCTATCGCCGCTTACCTTTCAGCGGCGCGATGGAGATTAAGTCGGTCGCCATCAAGCGCACCGCCTCAATCAAGGATCTGTACTACATCAACTTTCCGGATGGAGGCTTTGAAGTCGAGTCTAGCCACGTAACCCCTCTGATTGATGAGGCCGGCCACAAGGTTATAGAGAGGGCTCGAGGCAGTAGTGTCCAGAAGTGGGATACAGCCGACCGCCGGCAACTGGCGAATACCCTGACGTCACTGGAGGCGCGGCATCCTGACATTCTTAAGGCCATGGATGTCCGCTCTGCACTGGAACCGTTGCGCCAAAAGATCAAGGCCGAACACCAACTCTCGCACAAGTCAGTCGATGAGCTAATTGATTACTTTAAGGCGAGTAGGTCTCTCGGGGTGTTGTCCTTAATCCTATTCGCCCAGAACGAATTGCTGTCGCTGATTGCTCAGCCTTTTTCAGATGGGCTCTTACGGGCATCCATGCGAGAGTACAGCTACGAGCACTCGTGTTTGCTCTGTTCGGATTACCCCACCTCCCGCTGGGGCGACTACTTGAAAGACCTGTTGTTCATAATTGCTATAAGTCCGAGTAAAGCGTTAGTTTTTTCAAATAACCCATCCATCGTAGCTTTTGACCGCCTCAAGCCTCATGCTCTTGCTCAGCTGATCAACCTGTACACTCTGGGGAAAGCGCAGTCAGCATACTACTCTGATGATGCGCAAGGTGAGTTTGTTTTCACCCATCTCGGCTGGGCCTTGAATCGTCCAGATGTTTTGGATCAGCGCCAGTACGTCGAAGACTTCTTGCGGGCTGAAGATGCTTGGAGTCGTTAGAAGCTTTATCCAGCTTAAACTGACAAGGAAATGTGCTTTAGTTGGTGTTGCTGGCGCTATTTTTCCCAGAGACAGTCGTATCGGGTTGACGCCGGCTAATAGCAACGCATCCCAAATTTTCTGTAATGGCCAGTTCTTGACCGTAAGGTGAATCACCCCTGGTTTCGTAGGCATCTTTTGGCGTCCGCGATTGGCCGGGAGACGCCCGACGCACCAAGCCGCACCCGGCCAAATGCGGTCATCAGGTGCCTACAGAAACCAGGGCTATTCAACCTTTATCCGTGTAGAGATCAGTACTGTCGCTTGGGATTTTGTGAGATTTTTTGAACAGTGATACAGCTCTAGAAGAGCTGCTGAGTTAGAGTTTTAAAATCCATCAGCCCGGCGTATTACCTTAAGCCGTCACAAGGAAGAGGCTATGCAGATCCAGCACTTGGAGATCGCAAATTTCCGCAAGCTCCTGTCCGTTCGAATCGACCTGGCTAGCACCACCACCCTTTTGGTCGGGGCCAACAACAGTGGTAAGTCCTCCGCGATGTTGGCGCTGCGTAAATTTCTGCTGTCGAAAGCGAGCGCTTTCCGTCTCCAGGATTTAACTCTTGCTCACCTCGCGACCATTAATGCCATTGGTGTCGAGTGGGAAGAGGCTGGCGAAACCTTCGAGATACCAGAGGCAAACCAGTGGACGCATTGGCTACCGACTCTCGATCTATGGGTGGAGGCCTCGCAAGGGGAACTGCATTGCATCAAAGACCTGATTCCCAATTTTGCCTGGAAAGGTGGCTGCGTCGGGATGCGTTTTCGACTTGAGCCCAAGGACATGGCTAAACTCTTCACCGATTACCGGAAAGAGCGTAATCGCGTCAAAACACTGCTGCAGGAGATCTTGAACAAGACCGAGGAAGGAAAAACTCCACCCACCCTTTCACTTTGGCCGCAAAGTCTGCATGACTACTTTAACCGACGCTTGGGGGCGATGTTCACAATACGCTGGTATCGTCTTGATCCGGCGCAGCTCTGCGAACCAGATCCCAATACCCGCCACGCCAGCCCGCAAGCTCTGTCTGCGAACGCACGTCCGCTGGAGAGCAATCCACTGACCGATCTCATACGCGTTCACGAGATTAATGCGCAGCGCGGCTTTGGTGATAGTGCCGAGGAGTCCATCACTGAGGGACGAGGTGGTTCAGGGAAAAAACTTACTGAGCAATTGCGTGCTTACTATAGTAGACATCTGGATCCTGGTGACAGCCCTGACATTTCGGACCTAGAGGCGCTGACGGCCATTCAAGCTGCACAATCGGCCTTCGATTCCCGACTAACTTCCAGTTTCGCTCCCGCCCTGGAGGAGGTCGCCGGACTAGGCTATCCGAATAATACCGACCCGGCGATCAGGGTAGAAACCCGGCTTTCCCCTACGGACGGTATGAACCATGAATCTGCGGTTCTGTTCGAGTTGGATTCAGTCGCAGGTGCGCCTGGAGCTCCTCCCATGCGCCTCCCCGAAACATCCAACGGGCTCGGTTATCAGAACCTGATCTCAATGATTTTTCAGTTGATGGCATTTCGGGATGAGTGGCTGAGGAAGTATAAAAATACCGAGGAGCAGTCCGACGCAGGCGTCGAGCCGATCCACCTGGTGCTGGTTGAGGAGCCTGAAGCTCATCTTCATGTCCAAGTGCAACAAGCATTCATCAAGCACGCGTATCACGTCCTATGTAATGACTCGCTTCTCAAGAAATACCCGCGGCTCAAAACACAGCTGGTGGTCAGCTCCCACTCCAGCCATGTTGCTCATGAGACGGATTATGCAAACCTTCGGTATTTCCGAAGGCTACCCGCAGGAATGGCCGGTGTACCCATCCCGGTGTCCACCGTCTCAAACTTGAGCACAGTGTTCGGGGACAAAAACCGCCACAAGCAAACCAAGGAGTTTGTGACTCGTTACCTCCGGGCGCAGCATGCCGATCTCTTCTTCGCGGACGCTGTGATCTTGGTAGAAGGCGCTGCTGAGCGAATGATGATGCCGCATTTCCTTCGCAGTCATTTTCCCTTCCTTGACCGCTGCTACATCACCATCCTGGATATTGGAGGCAGTCACGCGCATCGCCTCAGGCCATTAGTCGATGCGCTGGGAATTGTGACGCTGGTGGTCACGGATTTGGACGCAGGACTCAAGAAATCAGCGGTACCCGTCAAGCGAAAGGCGAAACAAGTAACCAATAATCCTACCCTGCGCAGTTGGGTCACCGCCCTGAATATTGGGCATGATGTCGACACATTGCTGGATCTGGATGCGGAGAAAAAATCGCAGCAGATAGACGACCTGTTTGCGATCCATATTGCTTATCAGACACCTATCAACGTTGTTCTGCCCAAGACTAAAGGTGAAGATCAGGCGCTGCCCAACACCTTTGAGGACAGTCTGGTGCTCAGCAATGTGCAGCACTTTGCAACGAAGCAAGGTCGGGGTCTGACCAAGGCTTTCGCCAAAGCGTTGCGTGATTCTGCAACTGCAGACGATCTAGGTCAGGCTTTGTTCGACGCGCTCAGATCGGGAGACAAGGCGGAGTTCGCGTTACAGGTGCTTGGAGACCCTGACTTCACCAAGTTGGCTGTTCCAGAGTACATCCGGGAAGGGCTCGTCTGGTTAGAAGATAAGTTGAAGAAGAAGAGCAAGGAGCTCTTGATTATCCCGACGGACAGTGTCGAGGTGACTTCCTAATGAATGCCAAAAAGGATGCCTCCGATGAAATGAAGCCCACTGCGGATGACGTTATCCAGGAATGTCTTAACCTGGAGATGCCACGCAGTTTTTTCCTATACGCAGGTGCCGGCTCAGGAAAGACCCACTCCCTCGTCGTCGCAGTGAAATCACTTAAAGAACGGGAGCGCCAGCGCCTCACGTTTGAAGGCCGGCAAATCGCGATCATCACGTACACCAACGCAGCTTGTGAGGAGATTGCGAGTCGACTTGAGCACGATCCGCTGGTTGAGGTTTCAACGATTCATGCTTTCTCTTGGAAGCTGATCAAGGGCTTCAACGACGACATTCGTGAATGGTTACGTACCAAGCTAGTGTGCGACATCGCTGAACTGGACGACAAGCTCGTTCGGGCGAGATCAGTGAACAAGACCTACCTGGCTAACCAAGCGAGCCGGGATAGCAAAGCCCGTCGTTTGGCGTCCCTGGATGGAATTGCGGACTTTACCTACAGCCCGACGGGAGACAACCGAAGCAGGCAATCTCTGAACCACAGTGAAGTCATTCAGATGGCTGCAGCTTTTCTACCCCAGCCGCCCTTACTCGATGTTATGGCGGATAGGCACCCGGTACTGCTCATCGATGAAAGCCAAGATACGAACGGCTCGCTCATGGATGCATTTCTGAAAGCTCAGGAGGCGATTCCTGGACGATTTTGCTTAGGGCTGCTCGGCGATACGATGCAGCGTATCTACAACGACGGGAAGCCAAAGCTTCACGAAGCCATACCGTCAGACTGGGCCAAGCCTGAGAAACGTATCAATCGTCGTTGTCCGATACGAGTTGTCGATTTAATCAACGATATCCGCGCAGGCGCGGATGATTATCGACAGATACCAAAGCCGGGAGCTGCCCAAGGTGTGGTGCGTATGTTCTGCATAGGGCAAGCACCAGGGCAAGATTTTAGCTTAGAAGACCAGATCGCTGAGCAAATGGCAGAGATCTCGGGTGATGCTCAGTGGGCCACCGGCAGGGAAGGCCGCAAAACGCTGATCTTGGAGCACAAGATGCGTATTCCGGCGAACGTGACCGGTCATTCCGGGGATCGTGACCGATTTGCACACGGCCTTCACGCTGGAACGTGTTTTGTACTCTGAGCGGTCACGATGGGTCAATCGATACCGCGTTTTGAGCGTTAGCCTTTCTCAGTGATTCCCCCTTCAGATTGAGTCGGTGGGCGCCGTGCAGGAGCCGGTCCAGGATGGCGTCGGCGAGCGTGGCGGAGCCGATGTAGTCGTGCCAGTGCTCGGTGGGTAGCTGGCTGGCAATGAGCGTTGAGCCGCGTCCGTGACGGTCCTCGATCACCTCCATCAGATCCTGTCGTTGCTGGGCATTGACCTTCTGCATGCCCCAGTCATCCAGGATTAGCAGATCGGTCTTCAACAGCTGCGTCATCAGGCGGGCGTAGCTGCCATCACCGTGGGCGATCCGCACTTGCTCGAACAGCCGTGGCACCCGCAGGTAGCGCACCGACAGCCCTTGCCGGCATGCTTGGTTGCCCAAGGCGCAAGCCAGCCATGTCTTGCCACAGCCGGTGGGACCGGTGATGCACAGGTTCAGGGATTGGCCGATCCAGTCACAGCTGGCCAGGCCTGCCATACGGGAACGTTCCAACCCTCGCGGGTGGCGGTAGTCGATGTCTTCGATGCAGGCCTGTACGCGCAAGCGGGCAGCCTTCAGTAGCCGGTCCAGCCGACGGTTCTCCCGGTGCAGCACTTCCCGGTCCACCAGCAGGGCCAGGCGCTCCTCGAACGCCAGATCGTGGGTTTGCGGTTGTGCTCGTTGTTGTTCCAGGGCGTCGCACATGCCCGTTAGCTTGAGGTGGCGCAGGGTGTTGAGTGTGTTGTGAGTCAGCATAGGTTTCTCCGGGATCAGTGGTAGTAATGCGGGCCGCGAACGTTGGTGTGCGCCGGCAGGTCGGTCAGGTCACGCTCATCGTCGGCCAGAGGCAGCGGGAACTGGTCCAGCCCCTGTTTCAGGATCGAGGTGATGCTCTGGTAGCTGGCCGAGTTGATCGACAGCGCCCGGGCACAGGCTTGTTCAAGGCGTTCACGGCTGTAGCGCCGACTGAGATTCAGTAACCCCAGGCAAGCGCGGTAGCCATGCTCTGGATGAGGGCGGTCCTTGAGTTGGCGCTGCACCACCTCCAGCGTCCCGGGGCCGATGTCCTTGGCCCAGTTGAGGAAGCGCTGCGGCGACCAGTCCTTGTGGGCCTGGTGCGCCTTGGGCATGTGTTCGGTCAGGGTCACGAAGCGGCTCTTCCCGTGGCGGGGATGTAACGCCACCCGCTGGCCCTTGTGCATGACCTCCAGGGCGGTATCCGTTACCCGTACGTCCAGAACCAACCCGACCAAGGCGTGAGGCACGCTGTACAGCCGCTTGTCGATCTCGATGTGGTAGTCGATGCCTGGCCTGGCCTTGCGCCATTCGGCGTAGGTATAGGGCGCTACTGGCAGAGGTCGCAGTGCCGGTCGATCAAGTGCGTCGAACAGGCTTTGACGGCTCTCGGTCCGCCCTTGGAACGGGCGCTGGTTCAGGGCTGGTAGCAGCGCTGCAATGGCGGCATTGAGTTCGGCCAGGGAGAAGAACATCTGGTGCCGTAACCGCGCCAGGATCCAGCGCTCGACCAACAGCACCGACGTCTCGGCCTTCGCCTTATCTTTGGGCTTGTAGGGCCTGGCGGGCAACACTGCCGTCTGGTAATGGCAGGCCAGCTCAGCATAGGTCTCGTTGATCGTCGGACTGTAGCGGTCCGCCTTGGTCACTGCCGCCTTGAGATTGTCCGGAACCAGCAGTTCCGGTACCCCGCCAAAGAACCTGAACATCCTCTGGTGGGAGGCGATCCAGTCTGGAAGGCTCTGGCTCCAGGTGGCCTCGGCGAAGGTGTAACTGGACGCGCCCAGCACTGCCACAAAGACCTGGGCCTTGCGCACCTCACCGGTAGAGCGGTCCACCACCGGCACAGTAGGGCCGCAGTAATCGATAAAGATCTTCTCGCCAGCGCGATGGACCTGCCGCATGCTGCGGCGCTGCCGGCCACGCCAGAGCCTGTAGTGGTGGCAGTACTGGCTGTAGCGATACGCCTTGTCGCCGTGGCGTTCTACGTACTCGGCCCAGAGCAGTTGCAAGGTGACGCCTTTGGTCTTGAGCTCTTGATGAACCTGGAAGTAATCGGGCTCGGCAAAGCGTGACGGTGGCGCCTTGGCCGGGAACAGCAGCGCGTAAAGCCGAACCTCGTCCAGGTCCTTCGGCAGTGGCCAGGTAACGCCCTGGACCTGGGCCAGGCTGACGTACTTGCCGACCACGCCCTTGGAGAGTCCGCAGGCACGGGCAATGCGCTCGTGACTGAGACCGGCTTCGTATTTGAGGCGCAAAACCTCGGTGATCTGTCGCATGGAAATCCTCGCAGCCGGCATCCGCCCTTCCTCATGGAAAAAGAAGCGGTATGCGCGATTAAGTTGAAGAATTCCAGTGTGTTGGCAGTGATTCCGGGGGAACGTGACCGACGATTCCGGCATCGTGACCGGT
>JYMV01049279.1_pt1 | contig 12645 bp, 7 predicted proteins | sample 338911 | NCBI WGS metagenome assembly JYMV01 (sample SAMN03354496, study PRJNA234377) | hydrothermal vent metagenome | biome: Deep sea; feature: Hydrothermal plumes at the Eastern Lau Spreading Center, Western Pacific Ocean; material: Seawater | place: Tonga | collected 2009 | depth 2000 m m | reverse complement strand
GTAGCGTTGATGGGAACGGCAGAACCGTCTTTAGGCATAGACGATGATTTTGACGGACAGCTACGTGATCCGGTCACCCCAGACATAGGGGCAGATGAATTTTTCTGTGTGACACCGACCTTTAGCGTGTCCATCTCCAATCCGTGCCTCGGTGACAGTACCACCTTCGTTGACAACTCAACTGATCTTGAAGTGGGCTCCACCTGGGAATGGTATTTCGACAATACTCTTGTCTATACTTCATACGTTGGGGGAGAGACAGTGAGCTATCTGTATAGCAGTGGAGGCACGCAAACGGCGAGCCTGGTCATTTCTCAAATTGCCGGGTGTGTTGACACATTTGTAATGGCGCCGGTTGTCAATACGTTCCCGGTCTTGTCTCTTAGTGCCACGGGTGTTTATTGCGATTCTTCCAACGGAACAGCCAGTGTGGTTGCGAGCAGTGGAGCTGCACCTTACACGTACAACTGGTCCTCAGGGGCCACCTCTTCCATGGCTACAGCTCTCAATATTGGATTGTACACGGTCGCGGTTACTGATGGTAATAACTGTACAACACTGGACACCGTCAGGGTGGGAGAGTCTATGGAGGTAGCTGTTACGCTAATTCAGGGATCCACTTGTGGAAATTCAGATGGCATTGCCCAGGTTGACAGCGTTACCGGCGGCTATCCGCCTTATGATTATGTTTGGTCAACAGGTGATACTACCTATACGGATTCGTCCTTATATTCGGGAATACACTATGTGAGTGTCATAGATGTGAACGGATGCGTCGCGTTTGGAACCGTCACCGTAAGTGACATCGGTGCTGGGGTGAGTGTGGGCCTTTTGTCGCAAACGGATAATATGTGTTTTGGAGACCAAAATGGTATAATCAGCACTGCGGTTTTCGGAGGCACCTCTCCTTATGACATAGTGTGGTCCAATGCTGCTACAACGCAGGGTATTTCCGGGCTGGGCAATGGAATATATGAAATTGTGGTGACAGATGCCTTGGGTTGTGTGGCTGCAGAATCCTATACAATTACGTCGCCGGATGACATTGCAGTGTCGGTGGTGGTTTCTAACGCGAGCTGCGGCGTGTCTGATGGGAGCGCGGTAATCACGGCCAATGGAGGAGTGCAACCATATACCTACTCATGGAGTTCGGGTGGTAACAATCAAGTTGCGAGTGGGCTAGCAGCGGGCATATACTCCGTCACGCTAACTGATGCCAATGGCTGTACTGAAGTAGCAGGTGTAGTTATCAGCAACATTGGAGGCCCGGTAATTACGGTCAACTCGATAACAGAGGTCAACTGTATCAATCCGGCAATCGGGGCTATTGACATTGATGTAACAGGAGGATTGCCAGGTTACAGCTACTTGTGGTCAAATGCTGCAGTTACGGAAGACATTTCAGGGTTAACTGTTGGCAATTATACGGTTACCGTGACGGATACAAATGGGTGTGCTGGCACCGCAACCATAGACATCAATGAGTCGGTTCCGGTCACGCCAGAGATTTGTATTGTGACTGTGGATACCGCTACCGGATCAAATTTGATTGTCTGGGACAAGCAAATTGGACCAAATATTGATTACTTTAACATATACAGGGAGGGAACGCAAAGTGGCATCTATTTTCTCGTTGGGTCTAGACTCTTTATTGATGAGAGTTCCTTTGTGGATTCCTTCGCCAATCCACAGATTCGTTCCTGGAGGTACAGGTTAACCGCAGTTGACGCATGTGGACAGGAATCGCAGATGAGCGGCATTCATAAGACGATGCACCTTACGATCAATGTCGGTTTAGGGGGTGAAACAAATCTGATCTGGGACGATTACAGCGGAATTCAATGGCAATCCTTTGTAATTCAAAGAGGTCCAGACGTTTATTCTTTGGATACGATAAGCGTCGTGTCAAGCAATGTGCATGCTTACGTTGATCTCTCACCTCCGGCAGGGACGAAGGTATATCTAGTAACAACTGATACCCTTCCACAAGCCTGCCAAGCCAAAAAAGTGAAGAATTTTAACTCTTCAAAATCAAATACATCATCTGTAGGAGGTGTCACCGACTCTTTGTCAAGCAGCATCTCATCTACCAATGCGACACAAGGAAATTGCGATGGAAGTGCAACGTTTTCTGTAACTGGTGGTGTTGCGCCTTATGCATATGCGTGGGGTACCAGTCCCGTTCAAACGGATTCGGTGGCAACGGGTTTATGTGCGGGCACCTATGGGGTAACGGTTACAGACGCTAACGGGGATACTATTTCATCTTCGGTAACGGTTGTGGAGGATGTAAACCTCTCGGGAACAACATCTACAAACAATGCAACTGCTGGCAATTGCGATGGCAGTGCAACGATGTCTGCAATCGGGGGAACGCCTCCCTATACCTATGCATGGGGCACTTCTCCGGTGCAAACAGATTCAATAGCCACCGGTTTATGCGCGGGCACCTATGGGGTCACCGTTACCGATGCCTTGGGTGACACGATATCTGCTTCGGTGACCATTACTGAAAACCAGAACCTGTCCGGTACTTCAACCACTACCAATGCCACGGCAGGTAATTGCGATGGTACTGCGACGGTGACGGCTGCAGGTGGGTCACCTCCATATACCTATACGTGGAATACCACACCTACACAAACCACAGCCAGTGCAACCGGACTTTGCGCAGGCAGCTATTCCTGTACTGTACAGGATTCAGCGGGCGGTTTGGTGATCGTAAATGCTACCGTGAGCGAAGATCAGGCGCTTGTGGCGACAGCATCGGCTGTGGATGCCAGTTTTGGCATCTGCGATGGTACTGCTACCGCAGTGGTAACAGGCGGGTTCCCACCGTACACGTACACATGGAGTACTGTTCCGGTGCAAACGACTGCTACGGCCACTGGCCTGTGTCCGAATAACTACACAGTGTTCGTTCAGGATTCTACAGGTGGCACTACAACGGCGGCAGCAACTGTTGGTGAGGTGGTGTCGATCGCGCTAATTGATCTTGAAGAGAGTTTGTCACTGTACCCAAATCCCAGTGACGGGTCATTTGGTATCTCCTTTATTTACAGGGAGGGAGCTGATGTCGTTCTGAGACTATTCGACATGAAAGGTGGCATTATCTGGCAAGAGACGGTCCTGACCACCTCAAATAGGACCGTGGTGGATGTTGATCTTGACTCACCCGTATCAGGCATTTATCAGATGCAGGTGCTTACCGGAACGGGAATGATAACCCGAAAGGTGCTGGTCGAATAACTCCGGAAATTTTGTAAACCCTTCGTCAAGTCCCTTCGGGTAAAGTCTGGAAGGGATAGTATGAGATTTTCTTAAATTTACGCCTGCCTGCCGTACTCACTGAAGCTTTAGCGAAAGTGATGGAGGCCGGCACCTCGCAAATCCTATCGGTGCTTATGATCTCCGATTGAATTGAACTAATTGTTCAAATGGGGCCGGTATTATTAATGGAAATCTGTGGCGCAAGTAGCAGTACATAAACAAAATAGCTCGAACCTTCACAGCATACTGCTGCTGTTAGCATTCCTGGAAGGTGCTACAGTTATGGCCGTCGAGATGCTCGTCGCCAAAATGATTGCACCCCTATATGGTGCCTCACTTTATGTTTGGTCCTCAATTATTGGCGTCACCCTTATCGCATTGGCTGCCGGATATTTTTTAGGAGGCAAAGTCTCTGAAAAATATGCCGGACTAAATACCTTATTGAAATTGATATTCACAGTTTCGATGATCTTGGGACTTTTGACGGTCACGGCTTCAGGCATTATAAGTTCGGTGAGCGGGTATTCGATTAGAACGGCATCATTCTTTTCAGCATTTATTTTGTTAGGAGCGCCAATGACCCTGTTGGGGATGGTCCCTCCCTTGATCATTGGTACACTAACCAGTCTTGTTAAGGATTCTGGTAGAGTCTCCGGGATGGTGTATGCAATCTCCACGGCCGGTGGAATTTTTGCGACTCTGACTATCGGGTTTTACGTCCTTCCGGCATACGGAATAAAAGGTCCATTACTTATGATTGCAGCTATTTTAATGGCTTTTACGATAGCCGGATTTATCAAAGGGAAAAAGCCCTTATTTCCAGTGGTGGGAATACTTGTCATGCTGGCCCTGGTGAAGGTTCATTATACCAAGCCACCCAGAATGAAAGCCATTAAAATAATCAAGCAATTGGAGAGTGTTTATGGTCAGATAAACATCATTGACAATATGTATAAACAGGAGCGCATTTTGGTGATCAATAATATTACCCAAACCCTGGTAAATTTTGATGCATTGAATGTTTCCCAAATGGGATATGTGCATAATCTGTCAATATTTTCCAGCTTGGCGCTCAATGATAATCCAGACGCTAAAGCGCTTCTTTGCGGTCTTGGCGGTGGGAGTATAATGACCGAATTAACGACAATGGGATTTGAAGCTGATGCAGTGGAAATAGATCCCCGAATGCCAGAGTTGGGAACCAAATATTTTGAATTTGATAAGAAAAGCTGCGAAATCTATATCGATGATGCCAGGCATTTCTTGAGAAATAGCAGCAAGGAATATGACTTGATTGTTCTCGATCTTCTCACTAGCGAGGTACAGCCTTCGCATATATTCACCATTGAAAACTTTAAACATTTGCACAGTCTCCTATCAGATGAAGGTATCCTGATTATCAACTTTCAAGGTTATATTTATGGCGAGGAAGGAAGGGCTTCCAGAAGTATTTTGAAAACATTACTAGCTGCAGAGTATAAGGTTAATGTGTTTTTCAATCCTGAGGAGATCAGGAAGATCGTAACAGATATCTTTTTCATTGCATCCGCCAACGAACTTAATTTTGAGGAGTTGGATTACGCTAAAAGAAATTCTTGTTGCCGCCGGGCACTATTGGACTTAACTCATCTTCATGCTCCGACAGTATTTGATCTGGAAGATGCCATTTTGCTTACAGATGACAATGGGCCTATATTAGATCTGTATGCCAGAAAGGGAAATGATGACTGGAGGTCCGACTTCGTCAATGAGTACCGTATTTGGACCGAGCAGAAGTTAAATGTCCCGCTCTTCTAAAAAGTCAGCGTTATATCACTACTGATTTTAATGATTAACTATTCTAAGTATTGCCTATTTTTGGTGCTCGCTGTTCGCGAGCATTTCTATTGATCAGATTTTGTTAATTCTGTTATGAATACGGTACGATCGCGATTATTCTTGTTCATCATTCTCGCGCTTTGCGTTCTTGGTTTAGGGGTGCTACAAGCTCAGGAGCCAAATTCCGCCGATCTTGGGGGTAGTACGCGTATCACGAAAAGTATTGAGACTGGATTATTGCCCTTAAGGAACTTTTCTTCTTTGGAATACGATGCACGTCCTCAGAATTGGGCTTTGGTGAGAGACCATCGGGGGGTGATGTATTTTGGAAATAATGAGGGCATCCTCGAATTTGACGGAATAAGGTGGCGTAAGATACCGTCTCCTGATGAAACTACTATACGATCATTAGCAATCGATGATAATGGCAGGATCTATGTGGGAGCCCAGGGTGACTTTGGATTCCTTTCCCCGGATTCATCGGGAAAACTTCAATATCGCTCTTTACTACATAAGCTGCAGAGCCGGGATAGAGAGTTCGCAGATGTCTGGCGTACGTTAGTGACCGGGGATGGGGTTTACTACCAATCTTCTGATATTATATTCTTGTATCACAATGATACGATCAAGACTTGGCATGCGGAAAAGGATGTGGAAACGAACAAGAGTTATCACCTCATGTTTTATGCAAATGAAACAGTGTATGTGAGGCAGAGAGGCATTGGATTGAAAAAGATGATCGGAGACCAATTGGTCCTGGTTCAGGGCGGGGAAGTATTTCCAGAAGATAAGATTTACTTTATGACGGATTTTTACGGGAAAGACGTCGACAAAGAACCTCGAATTCTGCTTAATACAAGATCTCAAGGATTATTTACAATGTCACCCACCCCGAAAGATTATTATCCTGCGGATAGACGGAATCCAGAACACACTAACAAAATTGTATCATTTAAGACCGATATTGATGAGTTCCTAATTGAGAACTTGATCTATAACGGCATACAACTCGGTGACAGTACATTCTCAGTTGGTACGCTTGGTGACGGTTTAGTAGTTCTGGACAAGGGTGGTAAGCTCCAACAGGTATTAAATAAAAGCACAGGATTACAAGATGGTACCATCTACTCTCAGTACATGGATGACCAGGGTATGATGTGGTTGGCACTTGCAAATGGAATCTCTAAGGTTGAGATTAATTCGCCGATGACCATCTTTAACGATGAATCCGGACTTGCAGGGGTGATTCAAGACATCACAAGGACTGATGACATTGTCTACGTAGCAACACTGTTGGGTGTGTTTTATATGCCGACGCTCGAGAGCAAATTAAGGGATGACAATGTTGACCACGAAAATCTTGAGGCATACGAGCCAAGATTTAATAAGATAGCTAACCTCACTACTGAATGTTGGGATTTACTTACCTATGAAGATGGTCAAAAGGAGATACTGTTAATTGCATCAAACACTGGGATTTATAAGATTGAGGGGGGTAACCTCTCTCAAATTGCCACGAATGATACCTGGAAAATGTATCGGTCGAAGCTTGATCCATCGCGGGTTTATCTTGGCACGGCTAAGGGCTTGGCATCCATCTACTATTCTAATGGCGAATGGATAGATGAGGGTATGATCGACGGTGTTGAGGGTGAGATACGAAACATTTATGAAGATAATCAGGAGAACCTATGGCTTTCAAATGGGGAGGATGTGCTCTATAAGATGAAGATTCTTGCATTCAAGAATGATAAAATAGATGAAATTGAATTGACGGCTCTTGATAGTACATCCGGTATGCCGCTGAGAAATATTTCAATGCAATCTGTGAAGAACAAAGTGCTTTTTGCATCGGATGGGGTGTATAACTATGATGCGATTTCGGGCAAGTTTGTTGCCTCAGACATATTAGGCGATAAATTTGCGGGAGTAGATTATGGCATTCACAGGATGTCGATCGATCCTTCTGGGAAAGTCTGGATGGTCGCATACAGGTCATCAGACAATAAGATAGATATTGGGTATGTTGATCCTGAAAGGGTGGAAGGAGATGAGCAAGATCCGAGTTGGGTGAAGACACCTTTTAAGGGTATTTCAAATGAAATCAAACACGCAATTTTCCATGATGATGATGGAGTGACCTGGCTGGGAGGCCCGGAAGGTTTGTTCCGGTATGATTCTAAGGTTGATAAGGACTATAAGCAGACGTATTATTCACTGATTAGAAAGGTGACCGTGGGAGTGGACTCTGTTGTGTTTTGGGGTGCGCACTATGATTATGATGGCAATGTTAACCTGAAGCAGCATGCAGTCCATGTTCCGACATTGCCATATGATCTAAACTCTATAGAATTTGAGTTTGCAGCTTCGAATTTTCAAACTGGCTCAACGGTTAAATTTAGCTACTTTCTGGAAGGGTTCGATAAAAGTTGGTCAGATTGGAATGATGAGGCGAAGAAAGAATACACCAACCTGCCTGAGAAAGAATACAAATTTAAGGTGAAGGCGATTGATACTTATGATCATGAGAGTGTAGAGGCCGTATATGCCTTCACCATCAAGCCCCCATGGCATCGAACGTTGTGGGCTTACATTGCATATGTGCTTGCCTTTATTGCTTTTGTATATGCGGCTATTACAGTTTCTACCCGGGGATTGCAGAAGATCATCAAAGAGAAGACAGCTGATATCGTCGCCCAGAAAGAGGTGATCGAAGAGAAGAACAAGGACATTACTGACAGTATCAACTATGCGCAGAAGATACAGGAGGCGATTCTTCCTAGTCATGAAGACATTACAAAGCACTTGCCTGAGAATTTTGTCCTTTTCAAGCCTAAGGATATTGTGAGTGGTGATTTTTACTGGTTTTCTGAGCGAGATGGCAAAGCACTCATTATAGCAGCGGACTGTACCGGCCATGGTGTGCCCGGTGCCTTTATGAGCATGATTGGTAATTCATTGCTTAATGAGATCGTTAATGAAAAAGGCGCTACGCAACCTGCCGAGATTCTTCAAAAGCTGAAGGAGGGGGTTATCAAGTCCTTGAGCCAAACCGGGGAGGCCGGTACGCAGAAGGATGGCATGGACATCGCCTTGTGCGCATTTGACATGGCCAATCTGAAATTGGAGTTCTCTGGTGCATACAACCCATTGTTCAGAATACGCAATGGTGAATTGGAGGAAACAAGATCAGATAGAATGCCCATTGGTGTGTACAGTGATGATGGAGGTAAGGTTTTTACCAATTATCCCATGGACATGGAGAAGGGTGACATGTACTACTTCTTTACAGATGGTTTTGTAGACCAATTTGGCGGGCCCAAGGGCAAGAAATTTATGGGTAAGCGATTCAAGGCATTGCTAATGGAGCTCCACCAATTGCCCATGAATGAGCAGAGCCGTAAATTGGATGAAGTGATAGAGGACTGGAAAGCTCATGTTATGGGAGATGGCAACACCTACGAACAAATGGATGATATTCTCATCATTGGGGTGAGGGTGTAAATTATTAAACACCCTGTTGTATTATTTGGTATTTCCCTCTACTTTTGCACACCTTGTAATACTCCTCCTTAGCTCAGTTGGTTAGAGCATCTGACTGTTAATCAGAGGGTCCTTGGTTCGAGTCCAAGAGGGGGAGCAAGTAGATCAGGCACTTACGGTATTATTCCGTGAGTGCTTTTTCTTTTTGTGCACACATACATGCACACTTTGATGAAGATATTAACCTTTATAGTGGCCCGGTGGCCAAATTAGATGTTTCGCATAAAAGATGGCTATATGGGGCATGAGATAATGAATCAAGTTTATATGATTACCTACCCTTCAGGCAAGATATACATTGGCAAAGACAGCTACGGTAACCCCAGATACTTCGGAAGTCCTGATCCAGACATTATCAATAATGATTTTGCCATCCTGCCCAAACCCCCCAAACCTAAGCCTCTCAATGGATAGGGTTTTATGTTGGTTGCATAAAAGACTAACCCCAATCAATAGGCTCATCTTCCCCAATTTGTCACGTTTTGTATATTAGTGTAAATTAAAAATTTACGCTATGAACACATACGAATGTAATAAATGTGGAATGTCAGTTAAAGCCCAGTGTGGTAAATGCAACGTTCCTTTAGAAAACGACTATCTGACATTAGACGATGGTGGACAAGTGCAAATCTCTAAATGTCCTTCATGCGAAGGGAAAATTAAATCTCCCCAGTGCTGTGGTCAAGATATGAGCTGTGAGATGAACTGATTATTTAGACATTGGCATGGCAACGGTCCATTAATCAGTGAAACAAATCACAAAGACTTGAAACAAGATGGATTACAACGAAGGTGATGGAATAACGGTCAATTATGGTATGAAGGACATTTCAAAGACGGGGAATGTATTTCTGGTAAACGCTGGGATAAAGACGGCGATCCAAAATAACTAACCCCCAACCCTAACCCTCTCCAGTTATCCGGCTCTTGAGGTGTTACCCTTCTTACTCCTGACCTAAGATTTCATTCCCGCCCTTTTTGTGTCTTTTTTAGTAGCTTTAACATAATTACATGGGTTAGATCCGTATTGGTTCATCCATATAGTACTCGTACTAAAGCCGATTTCACTCCTAAGTGTGAAAGTTCGCCCTCGGTCGTGGTTATTTTTGAGTATTTTACACATACTTAGTTGCCGAATGCTAAATTATTGGTTAAACGAGATTTAACAAATGAACACAACATATAACATGGTTCTTTATACTTGTGTTCAAAGTAGTTGAAAGTGAGAACTGCTGTAACAATACTTCAATTATTCTGTGTCTTGTTCGTGGCTGCTTTTCTTCAGTCGTGCAAGAAGGACGGTGAAATTATCCCAGGCAACAACGCCCCATATTACGATGGGATTCCTTCTGTGGTGATTGAGAATTACATCAATAGGCTCTTTATTGACTTGCTTGGCAGGGAACCCCTGGATGTGGAGATGGCAATCGAGCTCGCTGCCCTGAAAGCAGCTGAATTAAATACCAGCGCAAGGAATGTGCTAATAAACAAATTGCAAACAGACGCCACCTTTATTCAAGGCGATTCGTCTTACAAGCACGCCTATTATATCCGTTTTTATGAGCTTTCAAAGGCAAGGATGCTGGAAGGTGCTTCTGATTACCAGATAGATCAGCAATTTATATCGATATTGAGTTTCGGTGTTTACGCTGATTCCATAAGTGGTGACAGCTTTAGTATGGAACTTGGCAAACAAAAAATAAGGTTGCTGGAGGATGTGATGGCCATTCCATATGATTACAGAATGGGTAGCGTGGAGATTAAGGATGTATATGCCCGATTATTGAACAATGCTGTTTATGATGAGATCAATATGAACACGTTTAATTTTTTACGGGCTTCGTTCGATGACCTTTTCTTTAGGTTCCCGACCCAAAGTGAATTTGACAGGGGTTACAATATGGTTGAATTTGACAAGCCTGAAATATTATTTGGCATCTCCGGACAAAACAAGGGAGATTATGTATCCATTATGGTTAACTCCAAAGAGTTTTATGAAGGAATGATCAGGTGGTTGTACCAAACTTTGCTGGCAAGGGAACCAAGTACCACCGAAGTTTATAACCACATGATTACCTTTTACCAGGATCATGATGTCCAAAAGCTCCAGAGGGCAATTTTAATAAAAGATGAATACGCTAATTTTAATTGATAATTTCCTATGGTAAAGTCTCTCTCAGTACGCACAATATTATTGGTCTTCTCGGCGATGTTGCTGTTGCCGGCAAGTTGTAAAAAAGAAGACGATACATACCAGGTAAACTCCGAGTTGATTCTGCCTGCCAGTGCTTTCAAGACCAAATTAAAAACAGACCAGCAGTATGTAGCTATTTTGCATGCAAATCTATTTCAGCAGGCGTTGTCAGCCAATGAGTTGTACGATATTGCACAATGTATTGAATCCATTGGTGACAAGGAAGTTGCCAGGGAAGTGGTTATAAGTAATTTCATGAACAAGCCGGGTGTTCAGATACCAACGGATTCTGCCATGCATGCAGATATTGACAAGTTTATTGTTGAAACCTACGAGCGGTTTTTAGTGCGTGAACCAAGTGAAGCCGAGATTACCTATTTCAAGAATTTTATCTTGTCAGATCCCAATGTAACTCCTGAATTGGTGTATTTCTCTTTTGCGCTTTCCAATGAATACTTGTTTTATTAATCAATAACAGTTTTATGGATAGAAGAAAATTCCTTAACAATACTGCTAAAATTGCTGCGGGGACCATTATCGCACCTTATATTCTGCCGAGCGGCCGGCTGTTTGCGCAAACAGGAAGTCAGCTTGCTGAGCATGTGGTATATGTGTTGTTTGCCGGCGGGGTGCGTCAGCAGGAATCTGTTCTGCAGCGTTACCTTGATGATAGCCAGGGCCTGCCGTATGGAGGTAATATTATGTACAATACCTTCAGTGGTGCTGCGCCTACCCAAAAAATAGTCTATGGCACAGGAGCAGGTGGGCCTAATCCCATTCCTGCAATATTGAGTCAAACCCTGGAAGCCCAGGGTACGGTCTTTAAGGAAGTTTCCAGTTCAACTGCTGGACACTACGGTGGCCTGAATGCATTGCTGCAGGGGAACACGGCAAATACCCAGGGATTAAAGTCGAAGCCGGTTTACCCTACAATTTTTGAATATTTACGGAAACATGGAGGCTTCCCGGCTTCAAAAATTTGGTTTGTAGGAAACGGGATTGGTAATTCTGTGCCGCTTTTGAATTATAGCAATTATGCCGGCTACGGTCCTCAATATGGAGCAAACTTTTTTGCACCCACATTTACCTTTGGAGATGATGGTGTTGATTATTTGTCCAATGCCAAGGTGTACCATCCCGAAGATCAATTGTCGCCAATGTACCAGATGAAATACTTCCTGGATAATAGTTTTAAGAGTGTTGGGAATTCTCTCCCTCTTTTGAACAATACTGAGGAAGAAAAACAGGAGATCAAGTTATTTATTAAGGAAATGTTTGACAAAACAAGTGCTGGCACTATTGATTTTCCCCCTGTGGCAGATAACGGCGATCTGCAAACGATTGGGTATGCATGTGAATTGATGAAGTGGTTTAAGCCTGCCTTGACAGTGGTGAACATGAGCAATGTAGATGGTTGCCATAGTGATTTCACAGGATACCTTAAGAACCTGCACCGGGCAGATCACGGGCTGGGCCACATCTGGGATTGCATTCAGTCCATCCCCGAAATGGCAGGGAATACCATAATGATCGCTATGCCGGAATGTGGCAGAAACCTGGAACCCAACAGTATTAAGGATGCCAATCAGTGGTATGCCTATGACCATTCGGATACAAATGCCAGGCGTGTATTTGGTGTGATGGTAGGTCCTGGTGTACCTGTTGGTTTGCAGTTGGGAAGTGAACAGACACCTATTGGACTCACTACGGATGGGGTACCCACCATTGCGGAAATATTAGGAGGTCCTGCCTTGAAAAACCAGGTGCTGGGCAGCGGCTTTCTGGCTCCTGGTAGCGAGTCTTGGTTTGACCGCGTATAA
>JYMV01048561.1_pt1 | contig 12649 bp, 13 predicted proteins | sample 338911 | NCBI WGS metagenome assembly JYMV01 (sample SAMN03354496, study PRJNA234377) | hydrothermal vent metagenome | biome: Deep sea; feature: Hydrothermal plumes at the Eastern Lau Spreading Center, Western Pacific Ocean; material: Seawater | place: Tonga | collected 2009 | depth 2000 m m | reverse complement strand
ATTTAATTACGACTTTCCGATTCAAATCCCCCATTATTGAAAAATCCACCAATTGATGATATATGTTGGATTCTCCTAAACCAACCCCATTCTCTCCTGTGAGTAACACCCACTAATTCTTCACAGTCAGGCACCCTCCAAGTAAAATCCCCACATTCTTGTAAATCATACCAAATCGTGATATACATTGGGTACTACTAACCAGTAGAATTGCACTTTACAATATCTAAACAGTAACCGGTATGAAACTTTTAGGATAGTATGAAAAAAGAATTTGGTATAAACGTAATTTCAACTGCTTGCGCTGTCATGCCTCACACAATCAGGACGTGGGAAAAGAGATATCAGGTCTTTACGCCAGAGCGTTCTGAAGGGGGGCATAGACTATACAGTGAAGTTGATCTGGCCAAAGCAAAGCTCATTGTTGCATTGATAGAACAAGGTCACACTATATCAAGTTTAGCGAGACATTCATTGCAAGATCTTCGTTCATTACTGGTTGTGAACAAAGGTGAAGATTCTGAATCGGGAAAGATGTTTACTTCTGTTGAAACAAAGAGATTACTTCAGCATTTGGCAAATTTTAATATTGACATGGTTGCCTCTGGGATGCAGCACCTTCGCTTGAGTATAGGCATAAAAGAATTTATTTTTAAAATTGTTTTACCTGTAATGCAAGAGATTGAAAAGTTGTATTTAAAAGGAATGTATTCGGTTACCCAAGAACATATTATTTCAACAATTGTTGGAGATCAGCTTCACCAAATTAATTTATCTAATCAAGGGCCAAACCCTGACCGAATTGCTTTAGCAACTCCTGAAGGAAACTTACATGAACTCCCTATTTTGATCGCAGAAATTATTTGTCATGTGAATCGGTTTTCGACTAATTACCTCGGTGCTTCACATCCGGCAGAGTGTTTGAGCGAAGCTGTCAATGCTCTTAAATGTAAAATTATTGTGATGGGGGTTATTTCATCAGATCAATGGAATTACGAAAAGAAAATTATTCCATACCTTAGATCAATGGATAAATATTTGAAAAATAAAGTAATAGTTATGCTAGGAGGTGGCTCTGAAGTTGTTTTTCCAGAATTTAAGAACATAGAAAATGTGAAGGTCGTCAAAAGTTTTGAAGACTTCGATAAAATGCTTATAGAATTAAAATAAAGTTTGAAATGAAAAAAGTGGCAGTTATCGGCTCTGAGTAACCCACACTAATTCTTCACAGTCAGACACCCGCCGTAATATCCCCACATTCTTGTAAAACAAACTGATTGATGTTATGGTTTGTTTCTTATAATTAACTAATATTAAACAAAGTGAAACAAATTCTCATCAAACTCTCTCTTGCATTATTCCTAAATCGAAAATGCGGATTCAGGGAAGTTGGATATCGGGAAATGTTATGGCATCGGCAATGAGTAAGGCATGATGTTATTTTTCTGGAACGACGCAGCCCGAAAACCGGAGGACATGGATTCCCCACCAGAAGATGTCAATAATGTGGAATATAAATTTAAGCATTTCGAAATAAAATGTTAACGACAATTGCTAAAATTTCTACAGGTTTTGTTGTCGAAACTATTGTCTTTGCAAAAGTATGTTGAGTATCAAAATGGATGACGAAATTTTCTAACTTGTCACTTCACAGGATGTTAAGGGTGGACAAAATCAGACCCCACACAGCCTGTGAGCTTAGTCTTTAGAATTACAGGAATTATGACTGTGCAGTACAAATATTACATTTGTGATGTTTTCACGAAAAAACGATTTGGAGGAAATCCACTGGCAGTATTACCAGATGCAGGTGGTCTCACAGATAAACAGATGCAACAAATTGCCAGAGAGTTCAATTTTTCTGAGAGCACATTTGTTTTTCCTCCGGAAAATGGGAATACTAGAAAAGTTCGGATTTTCACTCCTTCCACAGAAGTTCCATTTGCAGGCCATCCAAATATTGGAACTGCATTTGTATTGGCATCATTGGGCATAATTGAAGAATTTTATGAAACAACTGAAATCGTATTTGAAGAAAAAGCAGGCTTAGTTCCGATATTTTTACGAAAACTCGATGACGGGTCGTTTTGGTGTGAACTTCAAGCTCCGGAGAAAATTTCAATTGGAAAAACAATTTCAACTGAGTTATTAGCATCCGCAATATCACTGGCAGCAGGAAAAATAATTGCAGATATTCATCCTCCACAGGTTGTTTCAGTAGGCTTGCCGTTTCTTATAGCAGAATTAATAGATCAAGCGGCCTTGAATGAGGCAAGTGTTAATCTGGAAGGATTTAAGAAGTTAGCTGCTCAAAACATCACCCCATTTGTTCACATTTACACCCGAAGTAATGATGAATTTGATATTCGGGCACGCATGTTTGCGCCTTTTGACGGAATGCTGGAAGACCCTGCTACCGGAAGCGCGAATTGTGCATTAGGAGGATTACTAACCCATTACAACGATTCGGTTTCTGGCAATTTTGAATGGAAAATCGCCCAGGGTGTTGAGATGGGACGCCCCAGTTCTTTGAAGGCACGTACTCAAAAAAAATTTGGAGAAGTCACTTCTACTTATATTGGTGGAAATAGTGTAATGGTATGTGAAGGAGTTATTTTTGTGGACTGAATGTCTATGGCGTATCGTTAATACCCTCTCAGAAATTTCCTCAGAATATCTCAAATAGTCAGTTCTCATTTGAGAATCACTAATTCTTCAAAGTCAGACACATCTCCAAATAAAATCACCACACATTGTAAAACAAACCGATTGATGGTATATATTAGGTTCTCCTAATCCACATATAGGAAACCAAATGAAATATCTACCAAATCGTGGTATATATTGGGTTATCCTTAACCAACCAATTGTTGTTCTTTAAGCAGGGAATTCCTGGAGGGTCATGTCAGGTAATTCAGCAAGACATCAAGTTGTTAAAAATATTCATGATCTGTAATTTGTGTAGTGCTAATTATGGCTGTTTTAGCTGGTGAACAAAGAAATATTTTTCAGGATCAGGGCTTTATCCTTCTTGAAAATGCTATAGACACTGAACTGTTGGAAGGCTTGCAAAATGACTTCAATGGTTGGGTAAAAGACAGTATTAATCATCAGCAGCCTTATGGAGAAATGCTGGATGGCCGTCCACGTTTCGACCTTGAACCGGGCCACAGTAAAGAACAGCCTGCGCTTCGTCGTGTTGCATCACCTACCGAAATTTCAGCCATTTGCTTGAAGGTAGTTTGCTCAAGTCATGCTACTCAAGCAGTAGCGGAACTGATTGGCCCGGATGTTCGTTTTCATCATTCCAAGTTTAATTCTAAAATGCCAGGTTCAGGAACTGTGGTTAAGTGGCATCAGGACTTCACATTTGACCCATGCAGTAATGATGACAGTATTACGATTATAGTGTTTGTTGACAATGTGACGGCTACTAACGGAGTAATTATGTTAAGTCCCGGTTCGCACAAAGGACCATTATATTCCCTTTGGAAAGATGGGGTCTTTACGGGTGCTGTTAATGAAGATATTGCATCAGAATTGGAAAAGAAAGCAGTTCCCTGTGTGGGAAAAGCCGGTGATGTGTGTTTGATGCATTCTCGTGTTGCCCATGCATCGAGGATTAATCAAACCAATCATCCACGTACTTTGTTTATCTATAATCTCATTGCGGCTGATGCCATTCCTTTGGCTCCCAATCCAGTTCCCAGTAAGCACGAGGGAATGCTGGTTAGTGGAAAGGAGCCTGGACGAATAAGGGCCACATCATTCGATATTGAAATTCCTGAAATACCAAAAAGCACTTCATTTTTCGATCAACAGGCTCAATCCTGATGGAATTAGAAAGCAGGTAATTCTTTTTGCATGCAGCCGGCGGGAAAATCACTAATTCTTCACAGTCAGACAATCCTCAACCTGCCACCAATATTCTTGTAAAATCCCCTAGATTCTGGTACAATTTGGCTTCTCCTAAAACAACAAGTTAGTAGGCACCTTATTTTAGGTTCCGGAATAAATCTATACCGCTTCCTTCTTTCCAAGAGGAACTAATGAAAAAACATCTTTTTGGTTTGTACTTCATGAAAACCTTAAGAACACTAACATCGCTCGTCTTGACCGGCTTTCTGCTGTCCAGTTGTTATTCAGGCAAAACCTGGCGTACTGCCAGTCGTCAATCGGCGGGCATGGCACCGGACCCTTCAGTTACAAAGGAAGCCGTTCTGCAAGTCTATGGAGCAGATACTTGGGGTTGGCGTGGTTGGTTTGCCATTCATACCTGGATTGCCGCCAAGCGTACTGGAGAGTCCAACTACAAGGTTTATGATGTGGTTGGTTGGCGCGGCTACAGCGGCCATCCGGTAATGAGGATAACCCAAGACATTCCGGACCGTTATTGGTTTGGTGAGAAACCCCGGCTTATTAAAGAACATAGGGGGGAGGAGGTTGATGACCTGATTGATGCAGTTGATAAGGCGGCTCATGTCTATCCCTGGAAAACGACCTACAAGGCCTTTCCAGGTCCCAACAGTAACACCTTCACTGCCTGGATCGCTAAGCACGTACCGGAGCTGGAGTTAGACCTTCCGTTCTCAGCTATTGGTAGTGGCTATGTGGAGTAATCTTAATTGGAGTTTATTAATGGAATTGACCGCAAGAAAAAATCACTACATGCACGCACGATGGCAAAACTTTTGTGCCAATTTTGTGCCACTAGCTTACAAAAACAGGCCATATTTGGGGAAATGTGGCAATGCTGAATCTTCGGGCCTATGAAATCTCAACAACTACGGTGTTTGCTTAAAAATTTCTATAGCTCTCTGAATAGTTATTTGTATAATCACCAAGGCAATCATTCAGAAAAAATATTACATGAACTTGAACTTATTAAATTGGACAGTATTGAGAAAATAAATGCTTCTAAATCTGCTACATGCAGTGAATTAAATAATACATTAAGAAATATCCCTGTTAAATTAGCCCCTTTAGACACTATCGTAGAAAAAATATCCAATCTTGTTATTTGGTATGAAGCATCAAGAGGAGTTCCAGATCTTTTTAAGGGTGGTTATGCCTTTGCAGAAATAATAGGTAAACGAGGACTAATGGTTTCAAACCATATTCGTCTAGGACTATATATTCAAAAGCCAGAAATAAATTATCCTTTACATGCGCACGACGCAGAGGAATCCTATTTGATTTTGAGCGGTAATACTGATTGGCAGATAGAGAATAAAAAATTTAGGGTTGGTCCAGGTTGTATTGTTCATCACCATTCCAGTGAAGCACATGGCACACATACTGACAAGGAACCTTTACTTGCGGTATGGATTTGGACGGGACAGATTGATGGGCGTTACTGGTTCTCAAGTCATACTGGGCAATCTTTTTCACTATGACTTGAGAACCAGTAGTGAAAAAGGGGGAGGATCGCTCTGAGGCCCGTCATCATACATAAAGTAGTTAGACTCATTTATATCCGGAGAATAAGGAAAGGACGGAGGACCACCGAAGCAGTCCTCCGATTTAAATCAGTAGATATCTATGAAGAAAAAACGTGTGTTATGAAGGCACCGCTCGCTGGCCTGGAAACCTCTTGCTCCTGAACCAATGTTTCAGGTGGAACCAATATCAATGATGAACTAACATTCAACTTGGACCACTTAATGGGGGTAGATCACAGGAGGTAAAAAAATGCTGAAACTGACATTATTTTATTTGAAATCAGGAGAGAAGGTCGTTTAGTATACTTGCCGCCTTGGTAGGGCCATGCTGGCCTTGCATGTGGCGGGACGTCTCAACCAGGCGTGACTGCATGGATTGATCACTCAGCATTTGATTTATACAGTTGGTGAGTTCTTCTTCAGTCCAATAATTGCGGTGCATGTGACAGCCATGGCCGGTTTCAGCAACACGTTTTGCATTGTCATGCCCATCCCAAACGTAAGGCATGATGAGTGCCGGTTTTCCAAAGTACAGGCACTCGGTGAAGGAGTTGTTGCCGCCATGATGGATCACTGCATCGGCCTGTGAAATGACTGAGGGCTGAGGATACCATGATGCAATCGAGATGTTATTAGGCACACTGTCGTATTCGCTTTCGTAATCCCCAACATTAAAAAGTGCCCGCACCGGCATTTTCTCCACTGCGTCCATCAAGCGCTTCAGCAGAATGGTGTCACCTGAACCCAGGCTGCCGAAGCTCACGTACAGCAATGGTGCTGAATTGTAGGACTGAAAAACTGGAACCTCGAAGGCGGCCTCTTCACGCACACAGCCTTCCAGGTACTGGAAACAGCTAGGGTCGAGGGGCTCACGGCGCTTGAACTTGATTGGTTCCGGATAGAGCAGCAGGTTCATATTTGGTGAAGCCTCAAAGAACTCACCCACCGGGTAAGGTGACTCGTCACACTCTTCTAAAAAAACGTTGAAGCGCTCGTGGATGGGTTTGATTACCTCATTGAAATGATTCTGATAAGCCGCAAAGCACTTGCGGTCGCTTTCACCACAACCAGAGAGGTGCGGAGGTATATCGGGATCGGGGATCTCGTTTTCGGAGCAGGAAATGATGCGTACCCATAACTTGTTATTCTCCCTGGCGTAGCGTTTGATGGCCGGAAAGAGAATCACGTTGTCTACGCAGACGACATCAGGTTTTAATTTCTCAAGCACACCTGGCAATTCCTTCTCGGCCCAGATCGCAGTCTCAACGATGGCCTCCCAGCATTCTTTGACGTAGTTGTCGATCTGTTCGAACGGAGAAAGATCGAAGTTCGGGATGTGTCCATTGATGAAGTCCGTCCAGTACTTTGCCATCTCCTCGGGCGGCATAGCCTCGGACATATTAACGGAATGCTCTTCGAAACCGTATCCCGAGTATACGCCCTGCATCCCGGGATCGGTCAAAAACACGGCCTTGTGGCCGAGTTTCTCACACGCCTGAGCGATACCGACCGAATTCAATGCAGGACCGAAAGCTGCCTCCGGAAAAAAAGCTATGGTCTTGCGTGCCATGTCTTGTTTTGAATTATTCAACAACTCATTGCAATGGATGAAAACTTTGCGGATTTTTCCAGAAAACACATATCAGACTATCACATTACCTGGACCACGTAAAGGGGGCAGGTCACATACCAGTTGTTTTATTGGCGGGGCTTGCTTACATGGGTTGGGCTTTGTTTGGTTTGAAAATTAGTTCAGAAAACTATGAAAATCTATGGCGTGATGACTACGAGAAACGCCCTGTGCTGTCGTCCACCATCCACCCAGACATCAAAAAGACCTTGGTTTCAATGTCAGAGCGTACTGGCATGAGCGTTAGTCAAGTTACTGATGAAGTGCTATACACCGGATTGGTTGAGATGCAGGAACTACCAGAACTTGAGGAGTGAGGGGGGATGAGGCTCAGCATACAGCCACCAGTGGGAGCGCATTGGCCCCTCCCATCAATACATAAAGTAGTTAGTCTAATTTTTGCCTAGATGATCCATCCGATGGCACCACTAATTCTTCACAGTCAGACAACCTCCAATACATTATCAACTATTCTGCACCCAACAATTCTGGTGCAGATTTCCTCTCAAATTATTAGTCCATTATTCGTAAATCCCCATAACTGGTAAAGACGTACCAGATAACCATTTATATAATTTGATTATTTTTCTTGACAAACAAATAAAACTACTATAACCTTCAACTTTTAACGAACCTTAATCTCGGGACTTAATTATTGCTTTACGTAGATATTTTTTGTGTTGATTTTCTGCGGAAATGCTAGTTTTTCCCAAGCTTCAGTACTTAAAACAAAGGAGAGCGCAATGAAAAAAGAAGAAATTGTAGAACAGTTGGCAACTGGCCGGATGAGCCGTAGACAATTCAACAAGAATTTGATGGCTTTGGGGGCAACAATGGTAATGATGCCTATGGGTTCACGCATGACTCAAGCTGCCAGAGGAGATCACCCCACCGTATTTACCTGGGAGGGATGGGAAGTTCCTGAATTGCACGCCGCCTATGTGGCTAAATATGGTTCATCCCCAAATATTTCAATTTTTGCCGACGAAGAAGAGGCCTTTGCCAAAATGCGTGCCGGATTCAAAGTCGACCTGACTCAGCCCTGCACCTATAAGGTGCCGATTTGGTATGATGCTGGTATCATTTTACCAATTGATACCAGCCGCCTGAGCAACTGGCCCGATATAATTCCTACCTTAAAAAACATTCCAGGTACCGTCATCGACGGCAAACAGTATTTCGTTCCCACCGACTGGGGACAGACTTCGGTACTCTATCGGCCCGATCTTGCTCCGGAATATGTCAATAACGAGACTTGGGGCATCCTCTGGGATCCCAAATACAAAGGTCGCCTTTCAATGGCTGACAGTCTCATAGACGGTGTGATGGTGGCAGCGATTCATATTGGGGCCAAAAACCCTTTCAACATGACCGATGCCGAAATGGCAAAGACCCGTGCGGCGCTTAAGGAGCAACTGCCCTTGATACGTTTCTACTGGGGGAGTTCGTCAGAGATGGAGCAGGCGATGGCCGCAGGTGAACTGGTGGCAGCCACATCATGGAATGATGGTTACGCGAAATTAAAGAAAGAAGGTATCAACGTTAAGTACATGAATCCCAAAGAGGGAGCCATGACCTGGGTCTGCGGCTTCTGCCTAATGACCGATCACGACCCGTCCAAACTCGACAGGATCTACGATTACTTGGATGCTTACATGAGTGTGGAAAGCGGTGTTTACGAGATTGTCGAATACGGATACGGCCATGGTAACGCGAAAGCCTTTGAACAGGTCAGCCCTGAAAAACTCAAAGAACTAGGTTTTTCAACCAATGCTGAAGAAATGCTTTTATCAGGAATTTTTCAGGAACCTATGGCAAACGAACCGGCTTTACAAGCCATGTTTGAAGAGGTTAAAGCAGGACTCTAATCCCGTCATAATGATTGAGGGTCTGCAAAGACCCTCAATGTTTTGCTGTTTCCCCCCACCCTTTGATCAATGTATTGAACATTGTAAAAAAATCATATTCTTCGGATTATCTCATTCTGATCAACAAGTAAAATGGCGAGCACAACCCGCTTCACTACAAGACCATTAAGTCTCCGGTTTCGTCTAACTAGAATGTTCTTGAAAAGCGAATCCCTCCGGGGTTATACGCTCCTCTCTCCAACTCTAATGGCTATGATTCTGGGACTGGTAATGCCACTGGCGGTGCTGTTCACATTGAGCTTCTGGATCCAGGAATATTTAGACTTCATTCAAACTTTCTCTTTAAAGAACTATACAGATTTTTTCCAGAAGCCGATCTACATCAAAATCCTTTTCAAGTCGATCCGCATGTCCAGCCTGGTGACCTTTGTCACAGTGCTGCTGGCATACCCAATGGCGTATTTCATTGCCTTCAGGATTCGGCGCAACAAACTGATCTGGTTGATTCTGATCACCGTGCCCTTCTGGACCAGTTACCTGCTGCGGGTTTTTGCTTGGAAGATCATGCTAGGTTACAACGGTGTAATCAACTCTGGTCTCAAGTCATTAGGTCTTTTAAATGAACCATTAGAATTTCTTCTTTATAACCCAACGTCAGTGGTCATCACCCTGGCCCATGCCTGGGCTGCATTTGCAATACTGCCGATTTATGTTTCACTGGAGAAAATTGACCGCTCACTGCTTGAGGCTGCACGTGATCTTGGCGAGAACAGTTTTATGACGTTTGTGCGGGTCACCCTGCCGCTTTCACTGCCGGGAGTGATCGCTGCGAGTCTGCTGGTGTTCATCCCAACAGTTGGAGATTACGTCACTCCATCGCTGGTCGGTGGCCCCAGAGGGATCATGATCGGCAACATCATCCAGTCGATGTTCGGAAAAGCCCAGAACTGGCCTTTGGGCGCTGCTATATCGGTGATGTCCATGATTACTGTGACTTTGATGGTTTGTCTATTCCTTTGGGGGACTCACAGCTTTAGAAAGAGAATTGCATGAGTAACATCAGACTATGGAAGAAACCAGACGGGTTTTTGATCTATGCGATTTTGTACCTGACGTTTATTTACCTGCCTGTCTTGTTTCTTCCACTTTTTTCATTCAACAACTCTAATTATATTACTTTCCCACTCAAGGATTTTACCCTGAAGTGGTACGACAAAATGATTCACAGTCCCAGTATGCTAGAAGCTCTTTTAAACAGCATAAAGGTGGGCTTGCTCGTGGCCATCTTCAGCACCATCCTGGGGATGCTGGCAGCCAGGGCCGTAACCCGCTACCGATTACGAGGCAGAGGTCCACTCGTCAGTTTTATTATGATCCCCCTGGTTATTCCTGAGATCATCCTCGCAATATCACTGTTGATCCTTATCAGTCAAGCCAACATACCCCTTTCGCTATGGACGATAGGTTTCTCTCATCTTTTGCTGTGTATCCCTTTCTCGATGCTGATTCTGATCTCCCGTATGGAAGGTTTCGACAAGAGTCTGGAAGAAGCTGCATTGGACCTTGGGGAGAATGCCTGGATTACTTTCTGGAGGGTGACTTTTCCTATTGTTTTGCCTGGTATTGTCGCCAGCCTGTTGCTCACTTTCACAATTTCTTTCGATGAGTTTGTACTGGCTTTTTTTCTTTCAAGCACCGACGCTACATTGCCAATCTATATATGGAGTTCTTTGCGTTTTCCAACGAAAATCCCAGCGGTACTGGCCCTGGGGTCCAGTATTTTTGTTATATCGTTTTTTGTTGTCTCATTCGCTGAATGGGTACGTCGCAGGGGAATTAAACTCGAAACTACTTCAGGAATTTAATATGAGCCAGGAAGGGATTATTTCATTTCAGGATGTTAGTAAGTCTTTTGGAGATGTTCAGGCAGTAGATGGAGCTAACTTTGAGATAAAACGGGGCGAATTTTTTTCCCTGCTTGGGCCATCAGGATGTGGTAAGACGACTCTACTAAGGATGGTTGCAGGTTTTGAAATGCCTAATTCAGGTGAAGTTTTTATTGATGGTCAGCCCATGTCTGCAACTCCTCCAAACCATAGACCGGTGAACATGGTATTCCAGAATTATGCGATTTTTCCACATATGGATGTTCGTGGAAACATTGCTTTTGGCATGCGTAAGTCAGGATTATCTAAAATAGATCTGAACCGGCGTATCGATGAAATCCTTGAATTGATTAAGTTGCAGGGCTACGGTAAAAGAGGTGCGGAGGAACTTTCAGGTGGTCAGCGTCAGAGGGTAGCCTTGGCCAGGGCTCTGATAAAACAGCCGAAGGTTTTGTTGCTGGATGAGCCTCTTGGGGCACTGGATAAGAAATTACGTGAACAGATGCAGATTGAACTACGTCAGTTGCAACAACAACTTGGCATTACCTTTCTTTTCGTGACCCATGATCAGGAAGAAGCGCTTACATTGTCTGATAGAATCGCAGTGATGTCGGAAGGACATGTTATGGAGATCGCTTCACCTTCTCAACTCTACGAATCTCCTGGCTCACGCTTTGTAGCTGACTTTATTGGCAGCATGAACTTTTTTGAAGGAGAAGTGATTGATGTAGAAAAAAACCAACTAATAGTTTCAACTCAATCTCTGGGAGAAGTCATTTTAGACTTGCCAGATACCGATTATGCTCCCAAGAGTAGTATATGGGTTGCTATCCGGCCGGAGAAACTTAAACCTTCTTTTTTTGCACCAGAAGCTAAGTCTAATGTCATAGCGGGAAAAATGGGACCTTCTGCCTATCTTGGTGATCGCAGTCACTTTTATGTCCATCTTGAAAAACGTGATGAACCTGTTTTGGTTGCACTACAAAACTTAGAACGTTCCATCGATCATCTACGTCAACCCAACCAAGGAGTGTGGTTGCAGTGGTCTAATGATGCAGTTGTGATCTTGCCCCGAGATTGAAGGACATGGTTAATGTTTCTTTTAAAGTGTAAGATGAGTTTTTGCTTTGGGTGTAGGACAATACCGTTCGTTACAGCTCTGGGCATATTTTTGTTAATTTGGGCTAATGGGATCTATGCGGATCTTTCAGGAAAAGGAGAAATTCTACCTGAGGCAGGTTTTATTAGGGTACAAGGCAGGGTTATTTCACTGCAGGGCATTCGAGTAATTGGATATAAAGCTCTCTGCAAAGACAAAAAAGGGGAATGGGCTTGTGGTAAAACTGCATGGGAGGTATTTGGGGGAAAATTAGCCACTGCACCGACACATTGTATGATTTTTGTTAACCTTTCCTGGACTGAAGGAACACCTGAGAATGCTTCTTGTTGGGTTAATGGTGAAAATCTCAATTCATGGTTGGTTCGTCGGGGTTGGGCTTTGGTAAAAAAGGGTTCTGAAAATCATTTTCATGGACAGGAAAGACTGGCAATAAATGACCAGGCAGGTTTATGGAGAGGAGGTTTTATTCCACCCGATGAATGGAGAGTGGATAAGTTAATGAATCCAGATAGTTGTGGTGTCTGCACTTTACGGCATCAGAGTTTCCAAAGAAATCGAAACAGTTTGAAGGAAATGGATAAACCTGAAAAATCCAGAGATTAATATCCATTGACTATTGAATTTTAATATTTACTTGTTTTGTTCAAATGACCTATCAATTCTTATTTCAGCCTCCATCGAAGTGATTGCATAAAATGATTTAA
>JYMV01002848.1_pt1 | contig 12649 bp, 13 predicted proteins | sample 338911 | NCBI WGS metagenome assembly JYMV01 (sample SAMN03354496, study PRJNA234377) | hydrothermal vent metagenome | biome: Deep sea; feature: Hydrothermal plumes at the Eastern Lau Spreading Center, Western Pacific Ocean; material: Seawater | place: Tonga | collected 2009 | depth 2000 m m | reverse complement strand
GCTATCTCTTCTTCAGTATCAGGATTAGAAACAACACCTAATGTCCTACCATAGTAGCCAACACCATCTTCTTCTTGAGTATTGAAACCTTCATTCTGCATCATGTCAGCGATTATCTTAGTCTGACCATAACCTCTGAAGGTAGCAGGCGATTTAATAGGGTCTTCCTTAGTACCAGCATGGTAAGTTTCTGCGGTATCAAACCCCTTACCACGAAAAACCTCACCAGACTCTGCGTCTACCCAAGTATCACCGTCCTCTAAATAGTGGTCACGACCATTTAGTTTAGTCAAACCATATTGTTTAATAGCCCACTCTTTACTAGCCATAGTAATCTCCTTAAGTTTTATTCTTTACCAACCATACCTAAAGTATTTTGATTTTTTTCTAACCATAATGCGAAATTGAACATCATTTTCCACTTATCTGTATGGCCTTCTTTAGCACCTTCCCACTCTTGAATCTTAGCTTCGACCTTAGCCTTACGACTACCTGTAGGTTGTTTAAACATCCAATCAATTACGTAAGCATATTGTTCGTCAGTAGCATGTTTAAGCGCATTGCTTTCTTTAGAGATAGCACCTTGAGAATTGTGTAATACGAAGTTATTAAGTACATGTCCTAATAAGTTCACCTTAACTGTTTGATCATTGTCAAACCAATCACCACTCTTATCTTCAAGTACCTTAAACTCTTTCTCAGCGTCCATCATACCTTTAGTAATAGCACCATGTACCCCGAAATCTGCCCAATTAACTTTCAACCTATCACCTAAGTAATTATACATTGGGTTTAATTGACTAGCAATTCTAGAACCTGCACCCTCATCTTTGATATGATCCTTAATAAACTTCATATCCTTAGAGTACCACTCATTCCTAGACTTCAAGTTAGCCTCAGCTACTTTAGTAGCAGCTTCAAGTAACTTACCGCGTTGACCACTGTTATAAGCAGCTTCAATAATCTTTCTCTTCTTAGCAGAGATACCCTTGATACTAGCTAATGAAGATGAGAAAGACGCTCTATCCATAAACTCAGAGTTATCCATGAGTAATTTCAACATATCTTTATCATCTTCTCTATCTTCCAGTCTTAATTTTTCTTTTTCTTCACCTTGATAACCTAATGAATCGGTAATAGTTTGGTAAGCATCTCCGCCTGTAACTAAGGCGACAGCAGCAGAAGTAAGAGCCTTAAATAACTGGGGTCTCCATTCTTCTAGATGACCTATTTCTTTTAAGAAAGAGATGTACTCTTCTTGTTTAGTTTCTGGGTTAGCGTCAATACGTTCTTTAAGCTCGGTAACAGCTGCCGTAGCAGAAGGATTACTTTTAATCTCATCAGCATCAGCTTTAGAGAAACCAGGAACACTATTAGGTGCTTTCACGCTAGGGGCAGTACCAGTATCAAACTCATTATTATCAGATGGGGCTGCTACACTAGGTCCTCCTATCCCTTCGAAAGGGCTAGAACGCTCTCCTGGAATACCAAAGTAAGTATCATCAGTAGTCATAGGTTGATAAGAACCTTGTGAATCTAAAACTTGACCTTGAGATCTCATTTTAGCTTCCCAAGCTGCGTACTCTCTATCTTTAGTTTCTTGAGGGGTCTCTTCACGAGGGCCAAGAGTAGCTGGTCTGATTAGGGAGTTGCTACCATCAATCATATGGGGTAATTCTAAACCTGCAGCGTAAGCTCTTGACTCCATAAGAGAATCATAATTAGCTTGGGTAGGGCTACCTGAGTAGCTAGTACCTAAAGGATCGAAGATACTTGGGTCTTGCATAGCAGCACCTGAGTAACTAGTACCTAAGCTACGAGTATCTAATGCCATAGGATCAGATCGTTCCCCAGGAATACCAAAGTAAGTATCATCAGTAGTCATAGGTTGATAAGAACCTTGAGAGCCCATTACTTGCCCCTGACTCTTCATCTTAGCTTCCCACTCAGCATAGTTTCTATCTGCAATTTCTTGAGGATTACCCTCACGAGCAGTAGCTACCATAGATTGCGGAAATAATAAATTATTACTACCATCGATCATACGAGGTAATTCTAAACCTGCTGCATGATTCCTAGCTTCTACCTTGCTCTCATCAAACTTACCTTTCTTAATTATAGTAGTTTCATTACCATCTGCATCTTTAGTAGTTACCTTAGTCTCTGTCATCTTGTTAGACGGATCAGCGATACTAGGCGCGAACTGACTTAGTACGTCTGTAGCAGCCTCATCAATAGCGCCATAACCGAATGCATCAGCTTCACCTGTAAACATAGGATACTGCTCTTGACCAGGCATCCAACTCGCTGCTGAAGGTAATAATGTTTGTGAACCAGGAGGTACAGTAGCGCCATTGACTACTGCTTGTCTCACTGACTCTCTAATAGAAGCATCTTGCTCAGGGCTTTGGCCCATAGAACTTCTTAGTGAATCCCACATTTCTTTAGTCATAGCCATTATTTAGCTCCTTGTTTTAACACGTTCTTCTTGTACCACGCTGTTCTGTTTTCATAGGTAGGTAGCTCACCATACTTGCCAGCAGCTAAGGCTGCGCTATTAGCATCGTACCAAGCTTCCATATCGTTTTCTAATGCCCTAGTAGCAACATCTTTCGCATCGCCAAAGAGGTATTCATAAGGTGCATTAAACACGCTGTCTAGTGCATTACTAATATTATCTCCTTTTAAATCCCTTATCCTACTATCGATAGCGGCATCTCCTACAAAAGTATTCAACAAATCTTTTCTAACCTGAGAAGTATTTTCGTTATTCTGTACTGCAGAAATACTAGGGTGCACTAATGGTGCTGTTGCTTTCACAACGACAGGTGCATTAGCAGCATCAGCTTTAGCTTTAGCTTCTGCAGCAGCAACCCTAGCAACTTCTTTTGCTTGCGCACCAGCTATAGCTTTAGCCTCTGCATTCTTATTCCAAGAATCATGAACTTGTTTTTCATTACGCGCATAGTAAGAATTCTCAGGTAAAGGAGCAGAACCGAATACAGACCTACCGAACCAACCTTGTTCGTAAATATCTTTACCAGTCAAAGGATCAATACCCTTATAGGTAGGTGAGGTTAATTCTTTACCTGCATTCCAGGCTATATCCCCTACCATCTTGGCTGCGTATGCAGCATAAGGATTATCTTTAACTTGTACTGCTCCAGGATTACCGTGCTTACCGCCATCTGCAAAACCTTTCCAGCCTAACTCAGATGAAGCAATCCCATAATTATATCCTCCGAATTTCTTCATGTATTCTTCTTCATTGAAAGCTCTATTAGTGGCCTCTTGATTGAGGCTTAGGGGAGCTCTTGCTACCTGAGTAGGTATAGTAACAGAAGTATCTTGTTGTTTATTAACTAAATCACCACCATTAAAATCAGGGGCTTGTGCTGTAGGGGTACTACCACCACCACCTGATATAGCACTGCCAGCAAAGCCACCTATAACTTTACCTATTATAGGGGCTAGGGGTCCTAAGGGCGCTAATGCAGCAGTAGCTGCGGTGGTTGCTATGTGACCTGCTACAGCACCCCCTATACTTGCCCCTAATCCAGGACTATTACTTTGTTGTACAGCCTGAGGAGCCTCTAGGCTACCCATAGGTAGTAAAGCGCCTTCCTTTTTCTTTTGTTCTTCTAAAGAACCTATGCTCCATACTGACATAATGTCTCCTTAGAATGATGTCTTAATATTCCACCAATTATCTACTGGTACAGATACATCACCTGATGGTACTGGAGTTGGTGAGTATCTAATTAAGGGTACCTCGCCAGATGACGAAGGTCTACCTGTAATCACAGGAGCAGATAGAGGTCCACTAAAGCCTACAGCATTAGGTTTGTAACCTACCGAGTTAGCCCATTGAGCATGTTCACTAGCTTGGCGCACCTCCTAACTCAGCATAACCCATAGCATTATTTCTAGCTACCTCTGCTATTCTAGCCTCAGCCATTAACTTAGCTTGTTCTTGTCTAGCTAAATCTTCTCTAAAACGTAGCATACGTTCTCTTTCTCTATTTTTCCATACCATCATATCAGCATGATCTGCTTCACTCATACCTGCCTGCTGTGCAGCCGTTAACGGTGCTTTCGTATTATCTTCAGTTTCCCACCAGCTCATTACTTACCTCCTGATTGTGTTGTTGTAGTCTCTTTCGGCATAACACCATGAAAGACACTTGCAAGCTGTGATAAGCCTTTGTAAGCTGCATCCGCTTGATTTTGAGATTGTTGTTGTCTACCTGCACCGATACCTGCTAGTGTAGAAGCGCCAGTACCTTGAATTCCAAGAGCAGCTTGTTTATTAGCAAAGTTAGTAGCTTGTTCTTGCTGATCAATACCTGCAAACTTACCTGCTAAATCGTTAGCAACAGACTGGTTGTTAAGCATTGATCTAGAACCACCTAAACCACCTGATCTTCCTGCACCCATTGCATTCATACCTAACGCGCTTAAGGCATTAGTCTTGGCAGCAGTACGCATACCACTTAAATCTACACCTTGATTAGCCTGAGCAGCTAAGGAAGCTTCTAAACCAGTTTGTACACCAGCAGAAGCGATACCACCTGCTTGAGCATCTAATTGGGTTTGATTAAAACCAGCAACCTTACCAAGTTGACCTGAGTCATATAAGCCTTGAGCATCACCAAGCATAGCTTTTATCTGAGGCGCGTACTCTTTAGCAAAACCAGTACTAGAAGTAGAAGAACCACCCCCTTTATAGTACTCAGGTGCTTGGTAGCCTAAGCCATTGTTCATATTAAGAACATTTTGTTTATTCAATAGAAACTTCATTTAATTCTCCTTTAATTTCTTTCTCATAGTCACATACATCTCACTCCAACCTACTTTAGTAAGTTGTTTTATGAAACCTCTACGACCAGTATATTCTAAATAGTCAATGTGCTCATACTTTTTAACCATCTCTTCAAAGTCAGTTATTAAGTCAGGCATATCGAAATATATATCAGCACCACCTAAGGTGATGATATGTAATGATGTAAAGTTATTATAGTTAATAACTCTTGTTGTCCCGATGGCGACTGGAGAGCCATCCTTTATTATTTCCCAAATATGAAATATCTGAGATTCTTTGATAGCCATCTCCACTATTTGAGTGGCTGTCCACTCACCATTAGAATGTTCTAACGCTTTATCTATTTCAACTTTCAAATCGTTATACCTGATAAGGATATCTTCGCCTACTATCTGTTTTATCTCGTACATTAATACCCCGCTACGTCTACCATTACCCTACCACTATTTACAGCAGCAGTTAATGAATAGCCTCTAATTTTTAAAGTAGTTCCTGATATTACTTCAGGTGTTGCTGAAATAATAGTACCGTTATGAAGTGGAGTACACTGCACAGACTCGATCTTATCAAAGCCTTTGACCAAGGAAGCATTATTACCTGAAGTAGAAGTTAAATCTACAATAATACGCTCTGTCTTCTCATTGGCGAAAGCAGCTAACTCGAAAGAATTAGAGCTTTGACCGTTAAGCATAGTTAACCTAACATCAAAATTATTGTAACTACCATAAGTATTGTAGTCAAATAAAATTTCGTCAGTACCTAATGTCCAATCTCCTAAGTAAACAGGCTCTTGGTAGAAGTAGTTAGTATCTACTCCCCCATACATCTTATCATTAAGATAGGGTCTAGGGTACATTAATGTATTAAGACCTGACAAGGCCCATTCTACTTTGTAACCAGAGGTTACCTGATTACCATCTTTAAGAACTAAGGGTACAAGTGTTCTACCAAAAGTGTCAGGTGAGAACGCCATATTGAATATTATATTGTTACCACTGATTACAGTGGCATACGTTAAAGGTCCTATACTAGCATTAGCTCTCGCAGACTGGTCTGGCCCTGATACTCTACCGTCTAACTCATAAGTCCTAAAAGAAACTTTAGATCCGTCAATAGAGGTTAAGTTACCTGAGGTAAGGATGTTACCACCTACTTCTAGTTTAGAACCGTTCCAAGATAAGTATTGATTCTCATTACCTATGAAAAATCTTGTCTCTGTACCTGGTTGTGCTGCGCCACTATCTTTATCTATTCCTAAGAATAAGCCTGAAGTAGCAGGTAATAAATTATTAGGTGTTCCATCAGGAAATCTATTAATCGATCCTGAAGTTATTCCTGATATGTAACCACTAGTAGAACTAGGGTTCTTAATATGAATATCTCCATCAACATTTATATTTCCAGAGTTTATGGACCCAGCTTGTAGATGTCCCGCTTGTATGACATTACCCTGAATAGTGTCTGCAGTTACAGAACCATCTACTAGTAGTGCACCATCTATGATAGTACCTGGAGCAACCCACTCATTAGGATTACCTTGTATATACCTACCAGAAACCTTTACAGGATCAGCTGCACCTATGGTATATTCTATTAGCGCAACTGTTCCAAATCCAAGTTCTAAAGCGTTGGTAATGCTACTGTTAGTTTGGTTACTCGCTGCTGTCAACACATCAGCAATCCAAGTGGTACTACCTAATGCAGGTACGGAACCTGAAGCTAGATATACAGTTCCTCTAACAAAAGGTATCCCACTAGGCTTAGCCTTAGTAGGTACTAATTGCCAACTTGATGATATACCATCTATCGTCCATCTTTCTGAATACCAATAAGCTGAAGCTGGTACTGTATAATTAGGTGAAACCGTAGCTATCCAGTTTACGTCAGGACTGCCAGGAGCCGTAGGCGTACCCATATCTCCTGATAATCCTGGATACTCTGAATAGTATCTTTCGTAAGCAGGAGTAGTTCCTGATAGTGCAGTAGTAGCTATTACTCTAGTTAGTCCACTTGTTGTAGTTTCTGCTTCCACAGCTGCAACAATACAATCCGTAGCATCTGGTGCGAATGTGGTAGTAGCAGTAAAGCTATTACCAAAGGCTAACCAATTAGTGGAATTTTCTACAGGTATTACGTTGACAAATTGAGTGGTGCTACCAGGATTATCTAGCCCTGCGAATCTAACAGAAGTAGATGTAGTAGAAAACATTACATAATACCGACCTGAATCACCTTCTCCATAGTTAGAGTGTAAACTAACATCACTAGGGTTTATGACATATGTTGAACCATTAGGATGGATAAACTTAGTTGCTTGTATTCGAAGCTCTCCAACATTACTTACATCATCTGCCTGTTTGTTAAGTGAGAATACGAAATCACCTGTACCACCTACCTTACCTGCCCCGAAAGGAGGTACATACCCTGGGGCGGGTAGCCCGTCTGGACCTATGGGACCTACAAGGCCATCATAGATATCCGACATAGTCTCATAAGCTGTTGAAGTAGCCATTTGTTCTCCTTCTAATTTAGTTTATCTTAGGTCGCTGGATCGTAGTCTATTTCACAAGACCAAGTAACCTCTCCACCTGCGCCACCACCACCTAAAACAGATCCGTCTGCATCTACTACTAAAGTATGATGATCGAACAAACCAGTGCTACCTCCTACAGAATTATTAGCAGTAGTACCTGTTAAAGTTTCTTTCTGAGCGTTGTCTAGTGAGGTGGTAACGCCATTGAGAGTGTACTTCCATAAATAACTATTTATTAGAGTTGAAGCTACACCAAAATCAGGTGTAATAGTTCCGCCTTGTAGTAATACTGCTTTCAGGGTTCCTGAACCTATACTGTTTCTGAAACTTAAATTACCAGAAACAATCATTATATCTGCTAGGTAAGCATCTGCACCGTCAATACCATCTAAGCCATCAGCTGCGTTCTCATCTAGTAATAAATCCCAAACATCAGAGTAAAACACTGAGTCAAAAGTAAGAGAAGCTCGTATAGTTACAACGTTATTATATGATTGATTACTCAGATCAGCAAAATTCTCTTTTTTAATTACTAGAGAATTTCCGTCTATGTCTCCACCCTTATAAGTCCCAGCACCATCATCGTCAGTCAAAGATACCCAAGTAGTAGAGTCGCCTAGCTTATATTCCCAAGCGATACTACCAGTACCAACATTTTGTTTCATAGCGTTGAGAGTAATATTTTCAATACCGTCTGTAGCATGCCAGGTAAGTACACCGTCAGTAGCTCTGTTCACTAGAAATGCTTGTCTGTCACCTATTAAGTTTATCAGTTTAGCATTTTGAGCAGCTTCACCCGTGGCACCAGCCCTAGCTAACGCTATAGAAGCTACTAATGTCGTGGACACAATACTACCAGCATCATTAGATTTAACTAAGAATGTAACACTAGCGGTATCTCCTAGAATTGATTCTACGGTGTATCCTGTAGTAGTAGCTAAGATAGTACAACCTGAAGTTGTCCAGTTCCAACTATATTTACCTGAAGCTGGATCAGTAGGGAATGTGGCAACATTAGAAGGAGCTGTAGCACTCCTTGTTAATGCTGCGCCTCCTGAAGATACATTGAAGCCACCATCTGCAGCATCTAAGGCAGCACCAGTAGGGAATACACTAGAATCATATTCACCCGCTAATACTACTGATGGCTTGGTTAGTGCTACATAAGTAGCGTTTACACCGTCATGTACGTCTGATAGTGTTTCGTAAGCTGTTGAAATAGCCATTTGTAATTTCTCCTATGTGTAATCTATGTCGCAAAATATGGAGGCTCTTCCCGCCCCAATTAAATCTAAAGCAAGTCCATCAGCTTCTATTATTATAGTGTGATGTCCGTAACCTGAATTAGCATTTCCAGTAGCGAACAAAGAATTGTCAGTAGTTCCTGATACATCTTCTACGTTACCGTTAGTTATAAGTACCTTTCCTGCGTAACCCTCAGGAGTGTAGTACCAAGTGTATGAGTTAATCCTAGAACCTGGCTGGTCTGAATCTGACTCTACTAAGTCTCCTATAGTAAGAAAGGCTTTTAAAGTAACTGAGCCCGCGTTATTAGCCATCTCAGGGTTACCACTCATTATCGCTAATCTAGAAGATATAGAAGGTAGACCTGTTTCACCTACAGGGCCTCTAGTGTATTCCCAAGTATAAGCTACAGGACTAGTAGGCGCGATAGGATTACCTAGATACATACCTCTCCAAGGTTGTGCGGTACCATCTACTGCTACTGGATTACTTGTAAACCCTATTACATCAGTTTGTTCTTCTACAATACCACTACTTGAAGCATTGTTCACTTCGGTAGCATATCTTATATGTAAGGTATCTGCAGAAACTATCCAAGAGCCACTACTGAATATATATAAGTTTCCCGTAGTAGAGTCGAAGTAAGTATCACCCTCTCTATCTACATCTGATGCAACAGGCACTCCATCCTCAACAGTTACACTGCTACTAGCACCTGCGCCAATAGATATCGCTAGTTTTCTTAGGGTTCTTCTGAGTTCAGTTTCTGTTATGTAAGCCATTATCTCCTACCACCTACTTTTAAATTAAATTGTAACTTAGTTAGTTTAGGATTCTTGTCACCATCTATCTGAACCTTCATATTCAAGTATCTACCAGTAACTCTGGTGTCTACTTTTTCTTTCGAAGAATCAAAGTTCTTATTGTAAGTTGCCCAATTTGGGTCTGTAATAACTAAGTTTTTATCGTTACTGCCTATTACTGATAGTTTAAAATCTTTCTCAGATTGGCCGTACACTTGAGTAAGCTGTTTGATAGAAGTATCATCACCTAGGTTACTAGATTTTCTAATAAACCACCCATCTTCCACTATGTTAGTGGCTGATAAGGTAAATAGTGTATCTGAAGAAGGACTAACAGCATATATCTTTAGTTCTCCTCCAACCTCTGTTTCATGAACATCAGTTATATCTGGTAAAGTTCTTACATGAAGTTTCTGATCTAAGTAGTTGTAAACAAATGCTAGGTTACAACCACCATCATTGTCAGCAGCAGCAGTTGAGAAACAAAACCATACTTCTTTATCTCTAGTCTGTGTGAAACAGAAAGATTTGTTTTTGTTTACCGTTGATACTAAATTAAACATAGTATCTTGGAAAAGACCCTTAGCTATATCTTGTTTGTTAGATTGGCCATCGTGGATATATACTCCATAATTACCTATAACTAGATGTTGAGAGTTACCTATATTAGCGAAACACCTATTAGCATATATACCGTCATCTTCGAAAATATTATCAAAAGATAGTATAAGACTGTCTCCAGTCTCAGATACTCTGATTACTGAATCTGATTTATAAGCTATAAAGTGGTCTCCTAGTTGTCCACCATCTAGTATTTTTCCTGGGGTTTGAGTAAGGAAAGCATCACCAGCTGTATTAGTAAATGAGCTCACCCATTCTAAAGAAGATATAGAGTTAAGGCTCAGTATGTGAGACGACCATGCAAAGTCAATAGGATAATATTCATCATCCAAAAGGTTTGCTGTATCTTTATCATTAAAGAAGTCCATAGCAATAATTCTATTATTGAAAGGCCTCATGATTCTAGCTATAGCCTTAACACCAGGATTATCTATTGTCACCCCATCTGCTAAGTAGGTTGTACCATAATGTAACCAATTAGGTATATCTACTAAGAAACCTGAAGTAGTACTGTCCTCTGAAATATATTGAGGGGTTCCTGTAGCAGAATTACATATCAACATACCGTTAAAAGTGAATAGCTGTGGCGGGTACTTATCGTCTAAAGTAAAATTAGCACCTGCATTAGCATTAGTAATCTCTTTAGTAGTTCCTGAATCCACACTATACACAAATACTCTTCCCTTATTTATAGGGTTTGCTGGGTCTGTTCCTACATCTTTTATTATATAAGCTATATTTAAGTAACCTGAACCAGCAGCAGTCCATTGTGTTAATGCGTAGGGTTTGCCGTTAGAGTAGTTACTGTGTATGGCAAAAGAGTCTTCAAATTTATTAACACCTTGAACAGAAGCATCTTTAATCCTTATATTTAGACAATCACTCCAAGCCCCCTCAGGGAGTGAATGCGCAGGCGCATCGGTTATTAAACCTGTAGATGCGAAATCTATTTCTGGGGACATCTTAAAAGGCATATTGCTCTCCTTGTTAATTACATTTACAGTCGCATACTTGTGGTTGAGGCTGTGTCATTTGTATCATTTGTTGTGGCATTGACATGCCCTGCTTCATCCAATCACCAAAGAAAGCCATGCTAGCTGTGGCGATTATCATTCCTACTGCGAATACCATTGTACATTTGTTAAGTTTTAGCAAGTTGTGCTCCAAAATAAAATTCTATTATCAAGGTAGCCCATTCAAAGACTTCTGTTAATTTCAACATACCTTGTACCGTTACGTACTCAACCTTATCAGGTGTTATCTCAAACCCTAAGAAACTGAATCCTTCAGTAACAGTAGGAATAACTGTTGGAACATCGAATATCACAGGTGCTATCTGCGTGAACACTACTAACGAGAGTATCACGAAGATAATAACTCTTCTATTCAAGGCTGCCATGGGTGATTCTTTATTAGATTGCCCTCTAGCAGCTTCAAGGCTTTGAGACCTAGCAGCAAACACATCCATCATTTGCTTTGTATTGTCTGCTGCCTGTTGTGATTTAATAGCTATCAGCTTCATTAGGAAACCGCCTAGGATGGGTAGTACATTAGCGAACAATGTCATCATACGAACCCCCACTTCTTAAGCCATTTCATGAATAAACACCAATAGTGCTTCACCCTATTTATGGGTGTGTCTTTCATAAACTTACCTATTGAATTTTTTAATACCATACTATCTCCTAGACACACATTAGATAGGGAGCAAACAACCAGCAGTCTGGTATCAACACTATCTCGTATATCATTTTAATTTTCCATTATGAAAATCTAATAGCAGTTTAACCTGCCCCCTTAGTACCCTAACTTCTGTCTGAGTTCTAGCCATCTCCCTAACAATCCATATTATTCCTAATAAAGCTGCTAGAACGATAGGCCACACTTGAAATAAGATAGCGTCCATTATTCTAAACTGTTTATGTCTTTAAAATGACCGAACTGCCTAGACCTTATTTCTTGAAGAAGTTGATTCATATTTCTACCATTGATTTGAAGTTCATTTACTCCCAACATCACCTCACTGTGCATAGCAGGCCAAGCTTCTATGAAAATAGTATTCTTATCTACTTGTTTCTCTACTATCGTGTGCCTAGAGCTTAAGTCGCTAGCCCACCATACAGTAGTAACTGTCTGAGCGAAGATAGCGAGTAGTATAGCACCTGCTGAGTTCTTAACCCAATCAGGCAATTCCACATCACGATTCTTGAGAGTAGATAAATCTGACTTTATTAATGCTAACTGTGTTTCTAACGATTCGACTCTCTCTCTCATATAACCCCTAATTACTTCTATTAATTCGCTTTGTTTCTTAGATTGACTCTGTTACTTTCCTTGCGATATGTTATCTATAAGTTCATCCCAGTTTCCTGGGTGGCTGTCCATCAACATTTCAAGTGATTTATTCCTAGATGGGTTCGGATACTCTTTACTTGCATATTTCATAACCTTATCAAACCCTTCCCAACATAATTTATTCAATCTAATCCACCTTACGTTTGACATGTCCATCTTCCCAATCCTTGTAAGGCATACTCATTCCAAATATCCAAAGATACCGAGGAATGTCACCCCCTACTTCTGTCACCCAATGTTCATTCTCAGTCACATTGTAGCAGTGTAGTT
>JYMV01023952.1_pt1 | contig 12651 bp, 6 predicted proteins | sample 338911 | NCBI WGS metagenome assembly JYMV01 (sample SAMN03354496, study PRJNA234377) | hydrothermal vent metagenome | biome: Deep sea; feature: Hydrothermal plumes at the Eastern Lau Spreading Center, Western Pacific Ocean; material: Seawater | place: Tonga | collected 2009 | depth 2000 m m | reverse complement strand
CAACTCGATGGTTATCTGGCGCGGTTGATCAAAGCTGGACATCGTGCGGCAGTGTGTGACCAAGTCGAAAATCCAAAGGAAGCGCAGGGCCTGGTTAAGCGTGAAGTTGTACGTATCGTGTCACCTGGCACACTCACCGACGAAGCTCTGCTCGATCCACGCGAAAGTAACTATTTACTGGCCATCGTCAAGGACGTGGATGATAGTCGACGTAAAACCGCTTTACTCGAAGATCCTAACGACGCCCGCATCGGTTTGGCGTGGGCTGACTTATCCACCGGCAGATTCTTGGCGTCGGTTTGTACATTGGGTCAACTAGCAGACCAAATCGTAAGGATTGGTCCTGCCGAAGTTGTTGTTGACGAAGACGCACAGTTCATTCCTGAGTATCTTGCGGACCAGTTTATGCTGACTCGGCGTCCGGCGTGGGCATTCTCGCACGATAGCGCCGAAACAGCATTGGCAAGACAATTTCAAACTCATCATCTCGAGGGCTTTGGGTTCACCGATGATGATCGTCCCGCGATTCGAGCAGCGGGTGCATTGATGGATTATTTGCACACGACTCAAAAAACATCACTCGACCATTTTGAAAACCTGCTGCCCTATCGAGTTGGCGAGAGGCTTGAAATCGATGAAGCGACTCGCCGTAGTTTGGAAATTTCACGTACGATTCGCGATGGCAGCCGCGAGGGATCGCTACTGTCCGTAATGGATAAGACGGTCACGGCGATGGGTTCGCGATTGTTAGGCGACTGGGTGGGAAACCCGCTGACAGATTGTGACCAGATCGAGCAACGGTTTGATGCGGTACAGGAACTGTACGATGATAATCGACTGCGCGACGTAGTGCGCCAGCAGCTGCGCGAAGTGTATGATATTTTGCGTTTACTGGCTCGTATCTCTACCGGCCGCGCTAGCCCTCGCGATCTTGGGCAAATTGGCACAACACTAAAACAGTTGCCTCCAATTCTCAAGGACCTCGTGGCGTGTCACAGCAACCTGCTGGTACATGTTCGTGAGAATATCGACCCACACGATCAGTTATGTGTATTGCTCGACCAGGCACTCGTCGATGAATGTCCGCTGACCACACGTGACGGCGGAATGATTCGAGCTGGCCATGACGCGGAGTTGGATGAACTGCAGAAACTGGCGGCAGGTGGTAAGCAGTGGATTGCCGAATATCGAGCCCGCGAAGCGGAACGTATTGGTATTTCCACGTTGAAGGTTGGGTTTAACAAAGTGTTCGGTTATTACTTGGAAGTGACCAACGCTAACAAGGACAGCGTTCCCGTAGAATATACACGCAAACAAACGCTTAAGAATGCCGAGCGGTATATCACCGAAGAGTTAAAAGAACACGAAGAAAAGATATTGTCCGCGGACGATAACGCGCGTCAACTTGAGCTCGAAATATTTGTGAAAGTCCGCAACGAGGTGCAAGCTTGCCAACTGTCACTAAAGCAAACCGCTGACCAACTCGCACAACTCGACGTGCTGTTGTCACTGGCAGAGTTAGCGGTGTTGCGGGGGTATTGTCGTCCGGAAATGCGGACGGAACCGGTGTTGGAGATTCGCGATGGTCGGCATCCGGTGTTGGACATTATCGAACCGGAGGGAACGTTCATTGCCAATGATACTTTGGCGGATCCTGAGGATAGTAACCTGTTGTTGATTACCGGTCCAAATATGGCTGGGAAGAGCACCTATATTCGCCAAGTCGCATTGATTACGTTAATGGCGCAAGTCGGCAGTTTTGTGCCTGCTCAGAAAGCCGTTATTGGCATCGCGGATCGAATATTTGCTCGTGTGGGTGCCAGCGATGAATTGTCGCGAGGGCAAAGTACGTTCATGGTGGAAATGACAGAAACAGCGAGAATCTTGAATACGGCGACTGAATCGAGTCTGATTATTCTTGATGAAATTGGGCGGGGAACGAGTACCTATGATGGGGTTTCGCTGGCGTGGGCAATTATCGAACATATCCACGAAAAGGTGCGAGCGCGAACATTGTTTGCCACACACTATCATGAATTGACGAATTTGGAGTCTCAGTTAGAGCGGTTGTCAAACCTAAACGTTGCGGTTAAAGAGTTTGATGACGAGGTTGTTTTCTTACACAAAATTATCGCGGGCAGTGCGGATAAAAGCTACGGGATCCATGTAGCCAGGCTGGCCGGTGTGCCACGCGAGGTGAACCGCCGCGCCAAAGAAATCCTCGCCGACCTAGAAGCTTCACACGGAGTGCCTAGCGGACCGATTACGGGATCCGCTGATGAAGCATTAAATGGTACGCAAATGTCGTTGTTTGGATATGAAGAGCATCCGCTGCTTGATAAAGTCCGAGAGCAAGATTTGAATAACCTCACGCCGATGGAGGCGCTGGAATTGTTGCAATTGTGGCAGCAGAGTTTAGGTGACGACGGATAAACTTCCGCAGCACCCCACCGACGCCTTCGAAACGGGCAATCTGCGGTCAATGATGACACTATGGCCAGATGGCGATGGTCGTCCAGGCGAGCCATATCGCGTTCCAGATGACGCCGAACACTAACACAACGGTCGTGCGAGGCCACCGTTGGACAGCGGACATGACGCGCCACATGCCGATACCCGCAAACGCTAACAGTAGCGGCAATAACGGTGCCATGAATCGTTGCCCAGCAGCAATCGGAATGTACCAACCAAACAACAGGAGACTCAGGGCGACCCAAATTGCGAGTGTCGTTTTCATTGCCGTTGATTCGTGCAGCAGTGACAGGCCTGCGAGTAAACAAAATATTATTCCAAACAGCACGCGACTGTCATCAAGCGGAGTTGGTCCAAGTGAGCGAATGAAGATGAAGCTTTGCCACCCCGTTCCTGTCACCGCACGACTTGTCATGTCTGCCCAGCTATGCGTTGCTAAATATTCCGCTCGAATCTCCTCGGGCGTACCCATCGCTGCAACTTGTCCAAACGGATCAGCCCCGCTGGGAAATGAATCCATGTAGAAGAATGTTTGATTAGCGCTGTATAACGGCTCGCCATAGACTTTAACGTTGCGTATTAGTAGTGGATGAGCGACAACGACCCAACCTACGCAGACGACCATTACAGCCATCAGCGAACTTATCAATCGTTGTTTGCTGCTACCGGATTCAACCGTTGTCCAACGTGTTACAAAACAACCCGCAACGACACCGGCTAGAAAAATAGGTGCGGTTCCTTTGGCTAAATAGGCAAGCCCTAAAAGAGCTCCAATGAAAAACCAACGCCGCATTGAGATTGGGTTCGATGACCGCCAATCCAGTAAAACCCAGACACTTGTCATGATCAAGATGAGCAGGCTTTCACAGGTGGCGAGCGAGGAAAAATAGACAAAGGCGGAATTTGTACTGAGCAGTGTTAGTCCCAGAGTTGCTGGCCAGACGCCATGCTTTTTGGAAACATGTATGAGTACCAACAGCAATGTTGCCAAGCCAGCGAAGAGACTGATTGATTTGGCGAATGTCAAAGTTGGATTGAGCGAGAGGATGGCAATCAACAGTGGGTGTTGGTTGGCTTGGATGTATTGGCCGGTGTACAGTTGCTTGGCGAGTTCCACAGGACCGCCGAAACTACGGACTTCCTCGGCAAACCTTAGAAATGCAGCGGGGTCACTGTGGGTTGGGTCTTGATGAAGAACATAGAACCGACTGGCAACCACCGCAAACGTTAAAAATGCATAGCTGATCAACAAAACACTTCGTTTTGAGATGCCTGTACCAGCGTTGTCAGTTGTTGCAATCAAATCAAGACTGGGAGCCGCCAATTGAAATAGTGTTGTTGTCGGGTTTTGTAATCGTTGTTGCGGTGCAAACAGACCCGCGAGGGCAGTCACCAACACAACGATCGTCGTACAAAAAACTAAACAGGGTAGTGCCCGGTTAAATAATGCCGTCATCCCGAAATGGTTTGCCGCTGTTATTAACGCGGTGACTGCGAGGACAGCAACAATTGCACACAGCCATCGTAATGTGCGAATTTGATGATTGTTGCTCATTTCAGAATTCCCAACAGATTACTGTAGCGGTCAGTCCACGGTGGGATTGCACTTTCCGGTGCTACTCTGTTCACGGACACTTGATGATCCAAGGACGCTAGCACAACCGCATTGGTAGTTAGAATACACCATAGTGCGTCGTCGGTGCTTTCCGTAGTCGTAACCTTACCTTGCGATTGAACCGTACGTATGGAAAGGTCAAATCGAGCCGCAATACCGGCTAGTACAGGGGTTAGATCAAGATGTTGATTGCTGATGTGAATGCATATGACCCCGTCGGTTCGCAGTCGATCGAGATAGATTTCAAACGCTTCGACAGTCAGAAGATGCGTCGGAATGGAGTCGCTGCTGAAGGCATCGAGAATGAGCAGATCGGTTGAGCGCTGAGGCAATGTTGCTACGCCTAATCTGCCATCGATAGTGGTGGTTTTTACGTTTGCTGCGGCGGATTGAAGGAAAGTGAAGTGTTCCTTGGCAAGTCGTATGACGTCCGGGTTGATTTCAAAATATGTCATGCGATCGATGTTGGTTGGGTATATGGCAAGGGTTCCGGTACCGAGTCCGACTGCCGCGATGTCTAAAGGTGCTGGAGTGCCTGATATGCCGACGTTATAGAGTGTGTTGAAGACGAGTCCGATACCGCTTTTTCGACCGTAATACGTTGTTGGTTCGCGCAGCAATAATGGATTCAAAAGTTGTGCTCCATGAACAACTCTACCGTGACGCATTTCTTTAACTGCAGGTGTGGTGTCCGTCGCTGCGGTCGTGGTGACTTGCAGGACACCGTAGAAATTGCGAGTGGCGACCAGTGCGTCAGTCTGAGTCATTCCCCATTGACTTACGAGAACAATGCCGAATGCTAGTCCGACGGGAAGTGCCACGGCGAGTTGTGTGACGGCGGGTTTATCAAGTATTAATCGCAACAACAGGATTGCAGCAGCGCTAAAGGCGATCACGAGGCCCAAATGAAATTCATGGTATTGAGTGAAAAGGACGGGGCAAATAATTGAGACAAAGAACCCGCCGAGGGCCCCGCCGATGGAAATCGCTACGTAATATTGAGTCAGTTTTCTTTTTACGGGACGGAGTTGATACAGTTCACCATGGCACAGCATGCAAATGGCGAATAGAGTAGCTGCCATTAAGGCCGTGGTACCGATCAAGCTCTCCGCAAGTGATTGCAGCAAACTCACGCCGAAAAACGCATCGACCGATTCGCGGATATAGAGCAAGCTAAGAATGAGGATAAGCAGAGCGGTGGCAGTTGCATACCATGAGCGATTGAACCAGGCGGGCCGATCAAAACAAATGATGAAGCTCAGCAAGTAGATCGCCAGCGGGAGAACCCACAGAAAAGGCGTCACCGCAACATCTTGCGTTAATTGATCAGTGATGGCTAACAGTAATATTGAGGGTAAGCAGGCCAGTGCAATCCATTTTAGAAGTTGTCGCGGGGGTGTTTTTTCGAGGAGTGCCGTCGATTCAGATTGATCATTATCTTGAGTTGCTTGATATGGTTGAGCGGCACGAAAACAGTATCGACCGAGAATCGTGATGCATATTGCAAACCCTAGAAATCCTGCGGACCAAATCCAGCCCTGTCGGGTGGTATCGAACATGACTTCGACAAACAGCGGATAGGCAATTAATGCGACCAGAGAACCGACACTCGATAAAGCATACAATCGATAGGGTGTTCCCGCGTTGAGGCTACGGGCGAACCAGCTTTGCACGAGGGGTCCGGTCGTGGACAGTACAAAGTAGGACAGGCCAACGTGAATCAGGAGTAACTGCAGAATCGCTAGCGTCGGATTAGCCGAGGGGTCTGGTTGCCAAGATGTATCGGCGACGACGGGCAACGTCACCAGCGCTGCCACGAGCACGCACAAATGTATCACAACTTGACGCCGCATTGGCAGTGAACTCAGCAGGTGTGCATAGGCGTAGCCAAGTACCAATACGGATTGGAAGAACAGCATACATGTTGTCCATACATTGGGTGCACCGCCGAACCAACCAAGAATGGATTTACTCACGATGGGTTGAATCAAAAAGAGCAGCAGCGCGCTGGACAATATTGTGGCGGCTGAAAATCGCTTAATGTTGGTGGTGAGATCGGGCATGGTTCAGCCTGGCACGGCAAAGAGAGGATTAGGCTTACGTTACCAAAATCTTAATCAACGCCCCCTTAAATGCTGGAGTCTGTGATTGAGGATCGACTTGGCGTGGAATCAGGACGTTTGCTTCTGGGAAGTACATCAGCGCGTTCCCTTGCCGAATATCGTCATATGCACGAACGCGGATATTGTCTAATTCACCAGTTTCGCTTTGGATTGTCACGATTTGATCATGGGCAAGTCCTAATCGGTGCAGGTCATCGGAGTGAATTAAGACAACGTCTCGTCGTTCTTGGCCGCGATAAATATCCTGTTGTTCGTAAACAACTGTGTTGAATTGTCCTTCACTGCGAACGGTCATTAAACGCAGCGATTGGTCGTCGCCGCGTAACTCCGGTAGTTCATGACAATGTAAAATGGCTTTTCCTGAGGGAGTGGCAAACTGTGGTTGATGAAACGTACGACCGGCGATTTGAAATTCCCCTTGGTCTTCTTCAATTTTAGCAATCGCTTCAAACCCAGGGATGGTCTTGCTGATGGCTGTGCGAATGTTGACGGATTGTTTCATCATCTTCCAGTCGATGGGAGTTGAATCCGTAAGGAGTTGGTCAGCAATGTCTGCGATAATTTCGATCTCACTGCGTGGTCCCTGAACCCGCGTGGGACCACCGTCACTCAATCGCACAAAGTTGAACATTGATTCTTGGGTAGTGCGTTGTGGTTCTTCATCGCGCGCGAGAACTGGCAAGATGATTGTTTGATCGGCCAAGCCGTGGGCGTGCCCGGTGTTGAGTGTCGTACTGAGATAGACGATGGTTTTCAGTTTCTGAAGACTTTGTTTAGCGAAAGCACGGTCGGGATTTGATCCAAATAAATTTCCACCTAAGCAGAAGCCAATTTTGAGATCGCCGCGGTCCGCGCCTTCGATGCAGCCGAGCGTGTCGAGTCCCTTGGTGGTCGGAAGTGAAACGCCGAGTTCACTTTCAAGTGCCGAAAAAATCGCAGCTTTTAATTTTGGTGTCACGCCAACGGAACCGATGCCCTGTACATTACTGTGTCCGCGAATCGGTAGTAGGCCCGCCTGAGGGCGACCTACCATGGCCCGCATTAATGCCAAGTTGGCGATCGCTTGGACGTTTTGCACTCCGTGTTGGTGGTGGGTAATTCCCATTGTCCAGCAGAAAACGACGTTTTCGGCATTACAGTAAGTAGCGGCCATGTCGCGGATGGCCTCTTCTGTGAGTCCCGATTTGTAGGTGATTTCTTGCCAGTTGAGTTTGCGAATGCTAGCGAGCCAGGCGTCGCTGTTTTCACAATATTGGCGTAGGAATTCGAGATCGGTGCCACCCATCTCATCGACGGCTTTGGCAATACCGCTGAGCATGGCCAGATCGCCGCCGATATGAGGTTGTACATATTGGTCGGCAATGGGAGTGCCGAATAACATACTATAGGGATTACTGGGGATCTTGAAGTTAACCAATCCAACCTCACGCACCGGATTAACGACGATCACTTCACCCCCCGCATTTTTTACATGCATCAATGAAGTCATGAGACGGGGATGATTACTCGGCGGATTGCCGCCGATGATGAACACGAGGTCGGCTTGCTCCACGTCAGCAAGCACGACCGTTGCTGAGCCACTTCCAATGCTGCTAGTCAAGCCAACGCCACTGGCTTGGTGGCAGTAAAAACTGCAGTTGTTGACGTTGTTCGTGCCATACAACCGCGCGAAGAGTTGCAGTAGAAACCCAGCTTCGTTACTACTGCGGCCACTGAAATACCAGAAACTGTCGTCCGCCGGTGTTTCACTGAGGGCTTGGTTGATGCGTCTATAAGCGTCGTCCCAACTAATCGTGCGAAAATGTTGATCGTCGCCCTGACCGCTGTCATCGACGGTCGGATGTTTTTCATAAATGACAGGTTGGCTTAGTCGCCCAGCGTGTTCGAGGTCATAGGAAGAAAACTGTTGTAGTTGGGCAATGGTATAGGTTGAGAAGAAATCATCGGCAATGGGTCCTTGCATATCGGCGGCCATGGCCTGCAGTGATTTTTTACACATTTCAAGTGAGCGTCCTGCTTCGTTGACCATTCCACCCTGTTGCCCGCCCATCCCGAGGGCGCAGGTTTTGCATGTGTTGCGGCTGCGCAGCGCCTTCCACATCCGCCACATACTGCCGGATTGCCACGATTTCTTGAGCACATAACGGATGGCCTGCCAGCCACCGGCACTTTTAGGTTTTCTCATGGTGACGCACATTAAAACGTAAAAATTGCATCGCCTTCGCTACGAATGGAGCTGTTAGCTAGTCCAAAGCGACGGTTACGGTTTTAGTTTCAAGGTAGTTATTGAGCCCTTCTTGACCAAGTTCGCGACCGAGTCCTGACATTTTGAAACCGCCAAATGGAGCAGCTGCATCGAATACATCGTAGCAGTTAACCCACACCGTTCCGGCACGTACGCGGTCGGCTACATAGTGGGCTTTACCGATGTCACGTGACCATACGGCTGCTGCAAGTCCGTAAAATGTATTGTTGGCACGTTGAATTAGCTCCTCGGTGTCCTTGAATGTTAGTATCGAAAGCACTGGTCCAAAGATTTCATCGGTCGCGATTTTCATTTCATCGGTGACGCCATCAAACAGTGTTGGCTTAACATATAAATTTCCCGCATCATCCGCTGTTCCCCCGGTCAAACATTGGGCGCCTTCACTTTTACCGATCTCAATGTAGTCCATGATCTTGTCGAACTGCGCCTGGTCGACTTGCGGCCCTTGTTCCGTGGCAGTTGAAAACGGATCTCCCAGCACTCGATCGTTGTTCATATTGACGAGTTTCTCCACAAATTGGTCGTGAATATCTTCTTGGACAAACAAGCGACTACCGGCACAACAGCATTGGCCTTGGTTAAAGTAGAGGGCGAAGTGAGAACCGGCAGCGGCTGCGTCGAGGTCTGCGTCATTGAAGACGATGTTCGGGCTTTTGCCACCCAGTTCAAAAGTAAGACGTTTAAGCGTCGGAGCAGCTTCCGCCATGATGATTTGAGCTGTTTTGTATTCGCCCGTAAACGCGACCTTGTCGACACCGGGATGGGCGACGATTGCAGCGCCGGCAGTCGGTCCGTAGCCGGGGACGATGTTGATAACGCCATCTGGGATGCCAGCTTTTTGAGCGAGACGCGCCATCCGCAGGCAGGTGAGTGGAGTTTGCTCGGCTGGCTTCATTACAATCGTGCAACCGGCGGCAAGGGCAGGGCCCCATTTCCACGCAACCATCAGCATCGGAAAATTCCAAGGAATGATCTGACCAACGACTCCCACAGGCTCCTTTTTGGTGTACGTAAAGAAGTTGCCGTTTACGGGGATTGTTTGACCATGAATTTTGTCAGCATAGCCGGCGTAATACCGTAGGCAATCTATCGTTAGCGGCAGGTCCGCCGCGAGCGAGTCGCTAATCGGCTTGCCGTTATCAAGTGTTTCCAGTGCGGCGAGTTCGTCAAATTCCGCCTCGATTAAATCCGCCAGCCGATACATAATCCGTCCACGCTCGCGCGCATCCATCGTTCGCCAGGGGCCTTCATCAAAGGCTTTTCGAGCAGCTTCGACAGCGGCATCGACATCCCCGACATCACCTTCAGCGACCGCAGCAATAACTTCACCGGTAGCAGGGTGGTGGGTGTCGAAGGTTTTCCCACTTTGCGCCGGAATCCATTCGCCACCGATAAAACATTGTGTTTGACGAATTGTAGGGCGACTGATGGTTTCGGCTGTGGTCATAGTAGCAATACTCCGAATTGGATAGAAAGCGAATGAGATGTTTAATAATGATAACGTGTTTGATGATATTAGAACATATTTTATGGTTGTTACAGCGTTGCCAGAGACTAGTTTGAGCTCGATCGGGTCCAAGCCAGCAAAAAGGAATGAAAAGTGAAAAAGTCGAGGTCGCCCCGTTTAATGTTTGCCTTGAGCAGATAACAATAGGTGCTGCGATAACAATAGAACCAATTCGCCCAATATAACGGAAAGAGAACGATTGATGAAAGCGATTGCTGTAAAACCTGGAACACCCAATAGTGTTCACATGACGGAGCTTCCCCAGCCACAGATTGGTGACATTGAGGATGGCACGGGTGTCTTGGTTCGAGTGTTAAAGGTTGGTGTAGACGCAACCGACAAAGAAATAAACGACGCATTATATGGGAACGCTCCTGCCGGTTGTGATTTTTTGACGATTGGTCACGAGTGCTTTGGAGTTGTCGAGGAAGTGGGCGAGAACGTTCGCCGCGTGCGGGTTGGCGATTTGGTAACAGCCACGGTTCGTCGCCCCGGTGGTTCGATCTACGATCAAATCGGTACGTACGATATGACTAGCGAAGAGGTGTATTATGAGCGGGGCATCAATCTTCGGCATGGTTTTATGACAGAGTATTTTGTTGATGCGGAAGAGTACATTGTCAAAATTCCGGTGGGGTTGAGTCATTTGCATGTATTGATGGAGCCGATGAGTTGCGCGGCTAAAGCGATTGGTCAGGCCTATGAAGTTCAGCAGCGGATGAAAGTTTGGCGGCCGCAACGAGCATTTGTGATGGGTGCTGGGCAGATCGGTTTGTTGTCGACGTTGGTTCTCAAGCTCCGTGGCCTGGATGTCTACACCATGGCGCGTTCCGCGAAAGGGACACTGAATTCAGAAATTGTCGAGGGCTTCGAGGCAACCTATGTGTCGACGACCGAGACGGATGTGGAAACGCTCGTTGAGCAGGTCGGTAAAGCGGATCTGATTGTGGATGCAACCGGTTCGAGTGCGGTTGCGTTTGACAGTATGCGGCATCTGGGACACAACGGCGTGTTGGTATGGACAAGTGTGACTGGAGGCGATCGCCGATGTGAAGTTTCGTCGGATGAAGTGAATATGCAATGGGTGTTAGGGAATAAACTGTTATTGGGTAGTGTTAACGCAAATCGCACGCACTTCGAGGCGGGGATTGCCGATTTGGCATTAGGCGAAGTCATGTATCCCGGTGTCGCCCAACGTATTCTTACCAATCCTGTTGATGGATTAGAGAACTATCAAGAGTTGATGCGGTTATTAGTCGAAGACAAACAGGCGTTGAAAGTCTACATGAACGTTGCCCAGTAGAGACTGGGGGAATATTTCACACTTTCAATATATCGCAACCGATTTGATTGAGTGTTAATTGAAGTTGATCGAACATCGAGTCGTCTTGGTAGATGCCAATGATGGCGCCGCCGGATCCCGCAAATTTGGCACTCGCACCCACCGCTCGGGCTCGCATAATCATGTCAACTTGGTCTGCTGGTAATTGACAGATCGAATTGCGTAAATCGAAATTGTCGTCAATCAGTTCGCTCAACCGCGGCCAGTTTCTGTCCTCGATCACCTCACGACCCTCCGCCGCGATTTCGGCAAAACGAGTCATGGCGTTGACTACCTCTGATTCACCTTGTGCAAAGCGTTCGCGAAGTCGATTGTGAAAGACTTCGGTCGGTTCACCGACTGTGGCGTCATACGCTAGGAATAACGGCGGCAAGTTTTCCGCGGATAAGCGTTCATACGTACCACAGCAGAGTCCCAGTTGGTCGGTACTCGCCTGCTCGGAAAAATCCATGTATACCAAGCCGTCGTACACTTGAATCACTCGATCTTGCAAACCGCCTTGAATACTCAGTTCGTCCTTTTCGACACTCAGTACAAGCGAAGGTTGAACCTCTAGGGGAATATCGACGTCATAGAAATCCATTAATGCACGCAGGGTTGCGACGATAATCGCACTCGACCCAGCTAGACCCACCGCGCGGGGAATATCGCTGTCATAACGGATGGAAAAATTGCGATCATGCAATGTATGCTTGCCGTCACAAAACTCAACAAACTTCTTGATTGTCGCTTTCACCAAGCGAATACCACCATAGTATCCGTGCAATTCCACATCTTGGACGAGTTCTATGACGGATCCGAAACGGCTGCGATCTTCACGCGATGCGATAATCTCTAATGTCTCCCATTCGTATAAAGTTACCGTCGCGGCGAACGCAGGGACACTCACGGAAATTGTCTTGCCGTGATATCCGTCTGAGGGATTGCCTAATAATCCTGCACGGGCATGCGCATTATGATGGAGCGTTTGCATGGAAATCGCTTAGCCCTCTGATTCGTTACTGGTGAGGATCGTCTGTACGTGCTCGCGCAGTGTAGCGCCAAATTCTGGGTCCGTTAGTGCAAAGTCTATAAACGTCTTGAAATAGCTGTCAAAACCTCCGATGTCATACCGTTTGGTTTGGTTGCCGAGTTTAACACCAATGACTTTAGCTCCATCTTGAATCAAGAGTTCAATTGCGTCGGTCAGCTGAATCAGCCCATTGGTATCGGGTTCAACGCGTTGCAATGCGTCGTATACCGTAGAACTGAAAACGTACCGAGCCGCAATAGATAGGTTGCTGGGTGCGCTGTCCAACGCCGGTTTCTCCACAGCACCGGTTAACG
>JYMV01037906.1_pt1 | contig 12657 bp, 9 predicted proteins | sample 338911 | NCBI WGS metagenome assembly JYMV01 (sample SAMN03354496, study PRJNA234377) | hydrothermal vent metagenome | biome: Deep sea; feature: Hydrothermal plumes at the Eastern Lau Spreading Center, Western Pacific Ocean; material: Seawater | place: Tonga | collected 2009 | depth 2000 m m | reverse complement strand
AAAAAGAGATAGATTTTAACGGCAAACACTTGAACCTGCCTATTCAATTCTTAAAGGGGAGTGAGGTTAAGTGGGACGTGGAAAACAAATTAAAACGGTTTAATTTAGAACTCGATAAAACTAATGAAGAGAACATAGTTTCAAAAACAACCCACAAACAAAAAAAGATTAACCTAAATTCAAAGGTTAAAGATGTTTCCTTACAGGTAAATTTTGATTCTGCAAATAACCTGTTTGAATTGATTATACTGGGTCAAGATCAAGGAAGAGAATTTAGAATCGATTTTAATTCAGAGTTTGTGGATTCTATAATTATGCAAAAAATTCTTGAGGTATACGAACCACTAAGAAAGATAGATCATCCACCATTTCAACTAGTCAACGGGACAGAGACGGTGAATGCTGAATCCAAGCATGATCTCTTGGAAATTATTTTAGAGACAGCAAAAAAAGGAATGGCGATTCAGCGTTATAAGGGTCTGGGTGAGATGAATCCACAGCAACTTTGGGAAACGACGATGGACCCTGAAAACCGAGTTCTTCTGCAAGTTCGAGCTGAAAACCTGTACGAATCCGATGAATTGTTCACCAAGCTCATGGGGGAAGAAGTGGAGCCAAGACGAAAATTCATCCAAGATAATGCCTTGGAAGTACAAAACATAGATGTTTAATCGTGAAGATATTACAGAATTAAGAAACAAATAGAAGCAAAGATCAAATAACCAAGGAAAAAATGCCGGAAACAGTTAATCCGATCAGTATAAATGAGGAGATGAGGACGTCTTATCTCGATTATGCAATGAGCGTAATTATTGGGCGTGCTTTGCCTGATATCAGGGATGGATTAAAACCTGTTCATCGTCGCATCCTCTATGCAATGCAGGTCGTAAGTAATGCCCATAACAAACCATATAAAAAATCTGCTCGTATTGTGGGAGATGTAATAGGTAAATACCACCCACATGGAGACACCGCCGTATATGACACCATTGTGCGAATGGCGCAAAGCTTTTCCCAAAGATATCCAGTGGTTGATGGCCAGGGTAACTTTGGCTCCATAGACGGTGATTCAGCCGCTGCTATGAGGTACACCGAAATCCGAATGTCGGAAATTACTCAAGAGCTACTTCATGACTTGGAGAAAGATACGGTTCGCTTTGATCCAAACTATGATGAGTCTTTAACGGAGCCATCGGTTTTACCATCATCTTTTCCGCATTTGCTGGTTAATGGTGCCTCTGGAATTGCGGTTGGGATGGCAACCAATATTCCACCGCACAATCTTAAGGAAATCATCGATGCAGCCATTCATTTGATTTCAAATCCTGAATGCGCCATCCAAGAGTTGATGGGGTTTGTGCCAGGTCCCGATTTCCCGACTAGCGGTATTATTAACGGAACATCGGGAATTCGATCCGCTTACCTTAAGGGGCGAGGAATCGTTAAAGTTCGGGGACGTGTGAATATTGAAACCATGGAGAAAGGAGATCGGGAACGTATCGTCATACAAGAACTTCCTTATCAGGTAAACAAAGCGCGTCTCGTAGAAAAAATAGCTGAACTCGTTAGAGAAAAAAGGTTAGAAGGAATTTCAGATCTCCGCGATGAATCAGACCGCGAGGGAATTCGTGTGGTTCTGGAGTTAAAAAAGGGAACCATCGCCCAAGTGGTATTAAATACCCTTTATAAAAACACGCAACTCCAAGATACTTTTGGAATTATTATGCTGGCATTGGTGAATCAGCAGCCCAAAATTCTTAACCTAAAAGAAATGCTTCACCACTTCATCATGTTTCGTAAGGAAGTGGTAACCCGGCGAACCGAATTTGATTTAAAAAAGGCTCATGAAAAAGAACATGTCTATCTAGGTCTAAAAATAGCAATTGATAATATGGACGCGGTCGTAGCTTTAATACGAGCGTCAGCAGACCCCGCAGAAGCACTTTCTGGGCTGATTGAAAATTTTTCGCTCACAGAGACTCAAGGTAAGGCGATCTTAGAAATGCGTCTCCAACGTTTAACAGGGCTGGAAAGACAAAAAATAGTTGATGAATTAAAAGCAATTATAAAATTAATTAAAGAGCTAAAAAACATTCTGGCCAATGATGAGGTAAAGCTAAAGATCATCCGCGCGGAACTGACTGAAATAAGAAAAAAATATGGCGATGATCGCCGGACAGAAATTATTCCCAGCGAAATAGACGATATAGACGTTGAAGATATGATTGCCGATGAAGATGTGGTGGTCAGTTATTCACGTGGTGGTTATATCAAGCGCCAAAGTATAGATAACTATCGTTCTCAACGCCGGGGTGGTAAAGGAATTAAGGGAATGAAGGTAAACGAAGAAGATGTTGTGGAAAACATTTTTATTGCCTCAACCTTGGACAGTCTTATGGTGTTTACGAGTCTTGGTAAGGTGCACTGGCTCAAAGTGTATACAATTCCTGATGTGCTTCGTACATCCAAAGGCAAGTCGATAGCAAACCTACTTCCCCTTAAATCTGATGAAAGTATCGCGGGTATTCTTTCGGTCAAAAAATTTGAGGAGGGGAAAAATGTTTTGCTTGTTACCGAAAAAGGGATAGTAAAAAAAACATCCTTAATGGCTTACAGCAAACCCCGCCAGGGGGGAATAATCGGATTGACAGTGGATGAAGACGATAGAGTCATAGCAGCAGGTATAACCGATGGCTCGCAGGATATTCTAATGGTAACGAAAAATGGGTTTTCAATTCGTTTTTCCGAAGAGGAAGTTCGGTCCATTGGAAGAACGGGTCGTGGAGTACGAGGCATTCGTTTAAAAGAGGATGACCTCGTTGCGGGAGCTTGTGTTGTACAACCGGAAACGGCAATTTTGACGGTAACCGATAAGGGTTATGGAAAGAGGACGAAATTGGATGAATACCCGGTTCAGGGGCGTGGTGGTATGGGCGTCATAACGATTAAGTGTAATGAAAGAATAGGGCTAGTCATCGGCGTAGAACAGGTGATAGAAAATGATGAGATTCTTGTAATTACTACTGATGGTAATATTGTCCGAATGCGTGTAAATGAAATATCCGTAATAGGTCGTAATACGCAGGGTGTCCGCGTTGTTAGCTTGAAAGATGATAATCGTGTGGTTTGTGTTGAGAAGTTGATGGAAGAATCGGAAACATGAATTAGGACGAAACCCCGTAATGCCCCTCGCTTGATCCCTATTGTTTGATTTCAATGGTCGAAATTCTAGGTTATGAAAACTTTGTTTAGATTTATTCTTCCTATTTTATTCATTATTCCTTTGTTGGCTTGTGAAACTGGTCAAGGGGAACAACTAGTTCTTAAGGCTAATAATGAATGGCTTAAGGGTCGCAATCACAGTGCTATCGAAATGTTTAAATCCATTCTAAAAAAATACCCGTCGGGTCAATTAACAGAGGAAGCCCTGTTTCGCTTAGGAGAAATCAATCATTTTAGCCTAAATAATAGCATTCAGGCTATTAGTTACTTTCAGGAGGTCATGGAGATCAATAAAAATGGCCCATTTGGTTTAGATGCCCAAAAATATATTGCCGAGATTATGGAATTCACTTTTCAAGATTATGATCAAGCAATTATTGAGTATCAGAAGTTAATTCACATGTGCGACGAACCACAAAAAAATTCGGATCATCAATATCGAATTGCATCCATATATATTAAAAAACAAAATTATGAGCAGGCTTTCGCCGAGTTTGAAATTCTTCTTACAATGTATCCAAAGAGTACTTGGGTCGAGACGACCCAATTTAAAATATTGGAAACCTTGTATGCTTTGAACCGTTGCTCAGAGATTCCAGAACATCACAATAATTTTATTGATTCCTATCCTGATAGTAAATATCGTAGCGAAATGAAATTTATTATAGCTTCCTGCATTGAAGAAAAAGGAATGCTGAAAGAAGCCTACAATGGATTTAAGGCCTTGAAAATGGATTACGCGTATCCAGCCTTGCTTAAAATGAAATTAGAAAATATCGAAAAAAGGATTAATAAGAAATGAACAAGAAATGCTACGCATTTGAGAGTTTGAAGCTTGTTAATGAAGCTTGACATCTTTATGGCACTGGATAATCATTAAAAAATGTAAGGAGGGATGGCCGAGTGGTTTAAGGCGGCGGTCTTGAAAACCGTTGTACGAAAGTACCGTGGGTTCGAATCCTACTCCCTCCGCCATTTTTTGACAGTAGATCGATTGGATGAACTAACAATAAACTTATGAATTGATAATCAAGAAAACAGATACTTAACAGATTTGGAGAGGTGGCCGAGTTGGCTTAAGGCGCACGCCTGCTAAGTGTGTGTAGGCTTAACCCCTACCGAGGGTTCGAATCCCTCCCTCTCCGCCATCTAATTTAACAATGAAATACGGACTTGACAAATTGCGTAGAAGAACAAAGATGTGGTTATTATTCCTAATAGTTATATTTAGTGGAGGAACGGGTTGTTCGATAGGTACAGATAAAAGTGAACCGTTACCTGAAAAATCATTAGGTCAGTTGAGCAATATTGAAGGGTCGTCCTTTAAATTAAACGGCACAACCGGCTCGAAAGAGTTAATAGAAGGGTTGGAGAACAATGAAAGTGGCCACCCGCAGGTGAATAGTAAGGGGCTCATTTCTAGGAAAATAGTTGTCCCTTCTGAGGTTGAAGGTAAATGGAATGCCGTGAAAATTTTGGTTCGGAACAAAGAAGATGAGGAGCTGGGGGGGGGCATTCGTACTTTAAACTTAGGTAGCAGCTTCACCCCAGTCGGCTCGGGTTTGATAGTAACAGTAGGGCCTTTTTTACCTAACTTTATGATGGATCAGAAGACCTACACCTCAATTGGCAATGAACCATTAAACCCAGCGGTGCAACTCATAGTTGAAGAAGCCGGGAAAATTATTTATAAAGGATGGGCTTTCAAGAAATTTCCATCGATGTACGAGTTCGAGCATCAATTAATTTCTATTGAGTTATTAGGGGCAATTCCCGCTGTTGTGTCATAGATAAAGGGAACAATACCCTAAGAATTGGGGAGATTACCAGCGAGTCTTTTTATATTTTTAAGCGCCCATAGCTCAGCTGGATAGAGCGATGGTTTGCGGAACCATAGGTCGGAGGTTCGAGTCCTCTTGGGCGCGCTCTTTAATATCCGTTCAACTTTTCTTTGTCAAAAGTTAACCACCCCGGAAGGGAAGTTGGGCGACTAACGGCGGTTTATTTGAAAATAATTGTGTTTTTGCAGGCGGCGAAAATTTAAATCCCCTTCTTTGTGCTTACTAATGGAGGAGATAGATAATGCGAATTTTTCTCCTGCGATATAGGAGAGGTGGCCGAGCGGTTTAAGGCGCACGCTTGGAAAGCGTGTGTAGGCTTAACCCCTACCGAGGGTTCGAATCCCTCCCTCTCCGTTTAAACTTAATTAAGCTTGGTAGTTTGCTGGGCCTCACGCAACGTGGTATTGCGAATCCCGTCAGGTCCGGAAGGAAGCAGCGGTAGCAACATTCTATGTGTGCTGTGGGATTACCCAGTAAACTGCCTTCAATAGTTTTATTTTTTATTTGGTGCGTAACCAACTTGATCACTTAGCAGGTACATCCAATGGAATTTCAAGTCTCGGCGCGCAAATGGCGTCCCCAAAAATTTAGCGAGTTGATCGGACAAGAGCATATTGTTCGTACACTGCGTAACGCAATAGAACTAGGCAAAATATCACATGCCTATTTATTTTCGGGTACACGCGGCGTGGGAAAAACCACAACTGCTCGCATTCTTGCAAAGGCGATCAATTGTGCAAAAGGACCTATCCCTGAACCCTGTGACGAGTGTGATTTCTGCCAAGAAATAAAATTAGGAAATTCTATTGATGTGCGCGAAATTGATGGGGCATCTAATAACAGTGTGGCAGAGGTTCGAGAACTGATCGAAACCATTCAATATGCTGCTTCTGCAAGCCGGTACAAGATATATATTATTGACGAAGTGCACATGCTTTCAAAAAGCGCTTTCAATGCCTTGCTTAAAACCCTCGAGGAACCACCTCCTAAAGTAGTATTTTTGTTCGCAACCACGGAACTTTCGAAAATTCCAGAAACCATTCTTTCTCGATGCCAATGTTTTGAGTTCAAACCTCTTTCGCAAAGGCAAATCATCGAACAACTTGAAATCATTTGTGATCAAGAAGGCATTGAGGCCAATGGACTCAGTCTTGAAAAAATTGCAAAGTCGGGTGCTGGTAGTATGCGAGATGCTCAAAGTTTACTTGATCAGGTAATTGCCTATTGCGGAAATAAAATAGAAAATGATTCTGTGGAAGAGGTTCTGGGAGTGGTTGGAAGAACAACGCTGGAAAAGTTAGTTGAGCACCTAATAAAAAAAGATTCGGTTAAGCTTATAGAATCTGTTCAGTCAATCATCACCGATGGAAAAGATTTAAATTTTCTCTGTCGAGACTTAGCCGAGTACCTGAGAAATCTGATGATGGTAAAATTGTCCAATAAACCAGAAGAGCTTTTGGATATGCAGGTTTGTAACCTACAAGTCTTGCAAGATCAATCAAAAGCTTTTCATGTCGATGAGTTGCAACAAATGTTTTCCGTTTTATCTAGGACGGAAGCGGAAATGAAGCGAAGTTCTTTGGCGCAAATGATTTTTGAAATGTCTATTTTGCGCTTGGCGGACGTGCGCCCGTTTCATCGTATCGATGATATGATCAAGACAATAAACTCGTTGGAAGAAAAAGCCGAACAACCAGTAGTTTTATCAACTACACCTATCAACTCTGTTAAGGATGAACTAAAAAACCAAGAATCAGTTGAACTTTCTTCCGGTCGTTGTTTAGACTCTGGTTCCGACTGGCAACAGATTAAGGAAGAAATTTGTGTGCGGAAGCCAGTCTTTAAGCATTACCTTGAACAGTGCAAAGTTCTCGCCTTTAGTGAATCAAACTTAGACCTTGGTTTCATAGATGCAATTACACTAGATCAGGTAAAAAACCAGGAAAACCTACAATTGGTAAAGGATGCGGTAAAACTTGTTTGTGATCGGGAAATAAACGTTACGCTGGTTTTAAGTGATAAGGCATCAGTTCCTGTTACCAATTCTTCTAGTAGCAGGTTGGCGAGCAAAGAAATAAATATGAATTCCTTCAATCAGAGCCAGGATAAATCTGAAGCAGAGATTATTCAAGATGCATTGGATGTGTTTGGGGGCGTGGTCATTAAGTAGTTAATCCATCTTATTTTTTTATAAATAAGGTGAAATATAAATTTTTATCTAATCAACTAATATGTCGGTGAAAGATTTGGGGTCCCTGTTTAAACAGGCTCAAGAAATGCAGTCAAAAATGGCAGATGTGCAACGTGATCTAGCTGAAAAGAAAGTTGAGGTTTCCACGGGTGGCGGTATGGTTAAAATTTTGGCTAACGGGGTCAATGAAATTATTTCCGTTCATATTGATGATGAACTAATCAATATGAATGACCGTGAAGTACTTGAAGATTTAATAACTGGGGCAATCAATGAAGTACACAGAAAAGTAAAAGAACTCGCACAGGAAGAAATGACTCGGTTCACCGGAGGAATAAAAATTCCCGGCCTGTTTCCATAAATTTACCTTTCATGAAACGTCCACCAGCTGTTAATGAATTATTAGAACAACTCCAGCGCATGCCAGGAATCGGGCAGAAAACAGCCGAGAGGTTATCTTTTTTCTTGATGCGAGGAGGTGCGGAACAAGCTTATAAACTGGCCGACGCGATTCGTAAGGTCAAAGAAAAAATAATACTTTGCTCTCAGTGCCATAGTATTACTGAGGTTGATCCCTGCGGTATTTGCATAGACCCTAAGCGTGATTCCACCTTTGTATGCGTTGTGGAAGAACCCCACGATGTTTATGCAATGGAAAATATGGGATACTTTAAGGGTGTCTACCATGTATTAATGGGAGTGATTTCACCCCTCGACGGAATTGGACCGGCAGAACTAACCATCGAATCCCTTAGAAAACGAGTTTTAAAGAGTAATGTTCAGGAGGTAGTTTTGGCTACTAACCCGAATATGGAAGGAGAGTCAACGGCAGTTTATATTGCAAAAATTTTAAAATCGGAAAATATAAAAATTACTCGCATTGCAAGAGGGCTTCCAGTCGGTGGGGATATCGAGTATGCCGACGAAGTAACCCTTATGAAGTCACTTGAAGGTCGCACAGAAATGAAATGATCGAGCAATGAGGCTTGACAATATAACCCAAATGATTTAACTATACCCCTCCGACAGGAATCTAATTTTGGTTCATGACTTAGGACGACAAATTCAAGGATCCGAATGCTATTATTCCGGTGTGGCGCAATGGTAGCGCACTCGACTGTTAATCGAGTTGTTACTGGTTCGAGTCCAGTCACCGGAGCCAAAAATAAAAAGGGCTGTCTCCCTCTTAAGGGGAAGCAGCCCTTTTTATTTTCATTATAAATAAACAAATGGATGACCAACAGCTATCCAAAGTCTACATTCTAGCGTAGGGCATATTCCGCGGCACCTTTTTGGATAGATAAACGAAAGGTTAAATTCTTATTTTCAGGACAAAGTCCTACAGTGTTTGGTAAATTCCTCGGGAAAAATAAAATAACGATACGGATTTTATGGCAAATTAATTTCAGGTTAGAGTATGGTTCGAAAGAAAATTGGTTTAGCTATAGTGCTGGCGTTATTTGCGACCCAAGTCTCCGCCGTCACAATAACGGGAACGTTGGTTGCCGTCCATCAGGGCGATACCTTTACTATAAAATCAATCCCCCCAGAAGAAAAGCTGTACAAGATTCGGTTATCGGATATAGATACCCCTGAACCGAAACAACCCTTTGGGGTGAAGGCTAAAGAGTTCACAGAAACCCAAATCTTGGGAAAAGAGATTCAGGTTGAATATAGAGTAACTGACTTTTACGGTCGCTTGATAGGTTCAGTAGTTTTGCCGCAAGGGAAAATACTTAATGAGGAGCTGGTCCGGAATGGGTTGGCGTGGTACTATCGAGTAAATCCATTGCCTAGCGCTACTTTCGAACGTTTACAATATGAGGCGTGGGAAAAAAGATTAGGTTTTTGGGTCGAGCCATCACCTATCCCTCCATGGCAGTTTCGTCGAGAAAAGATATTTTCTGTCCCACCGGTTACGGAAAATCAAATGGACTATGACCTAGTGTTAAACTATGGAATTATAGGGGACCTAAAGAGCAAAATATACTGGTGGCCAGCTTGTAAAGATTATCCAGAAAAAAAAAATAACAAAATTATTTTTGGATATAAACAATTAGCGAAGGATATGGGATATCGTAGTTCTTTAAGTTGCACTCAATAATCATTAGTTGGTTTATAAATATTTACGTAACGGTGAAGAAATAATTCAGTGGCTGACGAACTTGTATTTATAGTGGATAAAAATGAGGTTTTCTGTAAAGAAGTGACCGGATGGCTTCACGAGATAGGTTTTCAGACAAAGACTTTTGAGGATACCGAGTTGTGTTTGAATACAATTGATCAAAATCCATCGGCGGTTTGTTTGGATATGAGTACTACAGGGTCTTCTGGGCTTTCGGGATTGGAGTTTTTAAAACGACTACGACTCGCAAATCGAGATATTCCCATCATGGTGATGACAGAAGATGGTGAACTTGATTCGGCAGTGAAAGCAATGAAATTAGGTGCTTTTGATTACATCGTCAAACCGATCAAAAAAAAGCGATTAATCACCAATATTCAACGCGCCATTGAGATGCATACGATGGTTCATAAAATAGATCGTATCCGAGGGGAGCAGCAAAAGGCGCATGTTTACAAAAATATTGTTGGTCAAAGTGCGGCAATACAACGTGTGTTCACACAAATTGAAGAAGTGGCTGAAATTAATATAAATGTATTCATCGAAGGGGAGAGTGGGACAGGCAAAGAATTGGTAGCTAAAGCCGTTCACTATAGCAGTGCTTACAAGAAGGGACCTTTTATTGCCATCAATTGCGGGGCTATTCCAGAGTCGCTGCAAGAAAGTGAATTTTTTGGACACGAAGGGATCTTTCACAGGGGCTGATTACTCAAGGGTTGGTAAATTGGAATACGCAAACAACGGCTCCTTGTTCCTAGATGAAGTAGGGGAGATGTCGCAGGAAATGCAGGTTAAACTTCTTCGTTTTTTGCAGGATAAAACTTTTGAACGCGTAGGGGGTAATAAAAAGATAAGCGTTGATCTTCGTATTATATCTGCGACAAACCGCAAGTTGGAACAAGACGTAGCAAGTGGCAAATTTCGCGAGGATCTTTATTATCGTTTGGTGGTATACCCCATAACCATGCCTGGGTTAAGGGAGAGAAAGGAGGACATTCCTCTTCTGGTGAATCATTTTCTTAAAAAATATAAAAATGAAATGCCCAAAATAATTACCGCCGTTTCTTCTTTGGTGATGGAAGCCCTCATGAGGTACGATTGGCAAGGGAACGTACGTCAATTAGAAAACGTAATCTACCGGGCTATGGTGGCAACCCGAAGCGAAACCATAGAAATTGAAAATTTGCCCCCAGAGATTCAAAAACATAGCGCTCATGGTTCTATTATTCAAGACCATAGTTTAAACCAGCCCACCCCTTCTGAAGGTACCGCGGTTTTTGCCACTTCTAGGTCTCAAACTCCAGTAACAACTGCAGCAACCATTCAAGAAATGGAAAAAAACGCTCTTGTTGAAGCCTTAAAAATCGCTGGCGGCAATGTTGAGCAGGTAGCCAAATCATTGGGCATTAGCCGAGCTACTTGTTATAGAAAAATAAAGAAGTATCAAATTGAATAGCAATAGTCTCAACTTGAGATAAATATTTTCATTCTGAGAATAATTCTATTTTAACGCAATATACCTACCGGATACGAATCTATAAACTGTTATAAATAAATGTATTTCTAGGTTTATCGATATTATCTTAACATTGGCACAACCTGTGCATTATCTTCTGGTGTATTACTTTTTTATAATATTTAACTTACACTAAGAGGTAGCACATGAGGGCAAGAAAAAATGTTAACGGTTCAACATCATTTCCATGGAGGGCAATTTTCGGAGCTATTTCCATCATCGGTGTAATGGTACTTTTTAGCACTTCAGATAATTCAAACTCCGTTAGGAGCGGGTCTTCAACTGATCAGAATGGTCTCAGCGGATTTAGTTTAAAGAAATAATTTTTTTAGTTTAAGCAATTGTAGTAGAAAGAGGAGGTGGATTTTTGATGAAAAGACTTTATTTCAAGCCTAATGCAGACGTTATTAAGGAAGGCGACCTGGGAGATTGTGCGTATATTGTTGAGGTTGGAAGTTTGCAAGTCTCAAAGGCCAACGATCAAAACAAAAAGCAAATTTTGGGTCAACTTAAGGAAAATGATATTTTTGGAGAATTAGGCCTGATTGATGGTTTGCCTCGATCGGCAACAGTGACCGCTTTGGAAAACTGTACGATCAAAGTGCTAACCAAGAAAGCGTTTAACTCTCTGACGAAAAGTAACCCTAACGTATTGATCCCAATTTTCAAAGTATTGGCTGCGCGTTTGCGGTCAACTTTGAAGCAGGTAGGTTGCACTCCAAATCATGTATAAATTTGATCTATCGAGAATTTTTTTTGAAGATAAATCTTTTAAGATGTAACAGGTATACAGTTCATATTAGTTTTTGAATAAAATGTGGAGCTAGAGTTTGCCGTGGATACAATTAATTTCAAAAAAGGCGATGACATAATTAAAGAAGGAACGCTCGGAGATTGCGCCTACATCATTGAGCAGGGTTCTGTAGAAGTATCCAAATTAACTCTGCATGGGGAAAAGCAGGTTTTAGGTGTTTTAGAGGAAAGTGAGATTTTTGGTGAAATGGGACTGATAGATGGGCTACCTCGTTCTGCAACCGTTACAGCTCTGGAAGATTGTGTTATGAGCGTATGTTCAAAGGAAACCTTCAATAATTTAGCCGATCACAACCCGGAATCTCTCATACCCATTTTCAAAGTACTGGTCAGACGTCTTAGATCCACTCTTGCCTTGGTGGAGACTTTGCAACAAAATAACGACAATGGCAACGGGAGCTTGGCTGTCAAAGATGCCGCTCTTAAATAGTTTCTAATTAGAACTTTCACCTCCCAAGTTTTTCATACCTGTACCCGTCTCCCTCGTTTATTTAAGATCCAATTTGCAAGTATTTAGTAAATCCGTTGCGGTATGACCTACTAGTAGTGTAAGGTCTTGTCAAAATACTCAATTTCAACCGAGAGATACTGTGGCTAAAATTCCAGAATTATTGTGTCCTGCGGGTAGTCCAGAAAAATTAAGATATGCCTTAGCTTTTGGAGCCGACGCCGTCTATGCGGGAATCCCGAGATTTTCTCTACGAGCTAAAGAAAATCCTTACAACAATAGTTCCTTAAAAGAAGATATAGAATATTGCCACCAGGTAGGTAAAAAGATTTATGTCACGGCAAACATTCTTCCTCAAAATAGAAAACTTCAATCTTTTAAACGTTCCATTGCAACCATTGCTGAAGCTCGGCCTGATGGAATAATTATGTCTGACCCTGGAATGATTCAATATGTGAAAACGGAATTTCCAGAATTACCAATTCATTTATCGGTACAAAC
>JYMV01023190.1_pt1 | contig 12657 bp, 5 predicted proteins | sample 338911 | NCBI WGS metagenome assembly JYMV01 (sample SAMN03354496, study PRJNA234377) | hydrothermal vent metagenome | biome: Deep sea; feature: Hydrothermal plumes at the Eastern Lau Spreading Center, Western Pacific Ocean; material: Seawater | place: Tonga | collected 2009 | depth 2000 m m | reverse complement strand
AAAAATGTTAGTTCAAAAAACGCACTGTTATCTCCGGAGATTGGATCATCAGATGCTGAATAAGCATACCCCGAAAAGGTGAATTCGTCTCCCTGGGAAGGGTTAAATGATTGATAAACCGCAATACTATTTGTTGTTCCTGAGTTTTGCCCGAACAGTTTTAAAGAGTGATTGCCATGTAACACAGGTTCAGTAACCACAGAATAGTTTGTCAGGTTTTCAGGCCAAACTGACCAGTTCACGAAGTCTGATTCAAAACCGGGATTGAGTAATATATACTGTGTGTCATCATCTCCGTATCCTGTATCATCCGGAGTGGTCAGACAAAGGATCAAATATCCGTCATAAAAAACCACATTTTCATAAATGAAATCACAGTTGTTCCCATCAAAAGTATGATTCGCTTTTTGCCATCTGTCTGTGTCCCAAGTTTCGAATTCATCTCCCCAGAGTAGGAAGAAATTGTTGTCCGTCCCATAATTGCCCGTTCCGGGAACATACATATAATACTTTACCCAATCATAGTAGGCATAAACAGGCAGGATACCCTCGTCAAATTCTCCCACCCACTCTTCATAGATTGGCTGCCAAATATTCATCATAATCTTCTGATAGTGGTACAACGAATCCACATAAAAGTTATCAATCCACCGGACCGACTGCTCATCAATAAAAAAAGCAACATAATCCGGTGTCCATTCAAACGCATAGGTATGGAAGTCTTCGTGGGGATTAAAATCAACATCGATCAATTCTGGCAGGTCCCACTGGTTTTGGATAATCAGATTTGTCTGAGCCTTATCATCGTGGTTTCCCAGCCATTCCCAATCGATCTCATTCCAGTTTCCTGCTCCTCCGGACGTAAAATCGTGATAAGTGAAAAAAGATGATACAACACCGCTGCCCGCTGCCGATTTCATGCGTACTTCAAACCGGCCGTATCGCACACTTTCCACAGTTCTTAATTCTCCACCTCTGAAATCTTTGCCATAGCCTGGGCCTGAAAGTATCATGAGGATCAGAGAAAAAAGTAACGCTCTCCACCAAGATTTTGAAAAAAGTCCGGGATTAATCATCCATTCCCCTGCCATAATCTAAACGATTATCTGTCGTCAGGATGGGGAATTGGGGTACCATAACCGGGTAGGGAACATTTCGCTGGGTTACAAGCATGTCGATGGATGTTAGTTCAATCTTTTCAAATTCACTCATGTTTATTTCGATCTTATCTGAATAAAGGTTTTGAAGAGAATCCACATAAGGATTTAAAACCGTTTCTATCAGTCGTCGATAATGCTCACCAAAATCTCCATAGACCCCTTTTGACCGTAAAACATCATTCCGCCTTTGTCGAGCATAATAATAGTCTGCCCACATTTCCTCATTCAGTCGAACAGCAGTAACTGTTTCATACCCTAATCGATAACATTCTTCTGTCACAAACCGGTCCTGGATCAAATCAACAATGGCAAGTTTAAACTGTTCAGGGAATTTCTGATGACTGATTTTCTGTTTTCGAAATACAAGTGGATGGGTTTGTAAAGTTTTTTCAAAATCTTCAACAGTCCATATCTGCTCATTCACTCTGAAGAAAGGTATGTGCTTTAATGCATCTGAGAATAGAGTGGTTGGAGCTAATTCTTGAATTTCTTGATCTTCCCAGATCATCATTTTCAATTGGTTTTCTTTTTCTTCTAAGGATTTTAAATAATAATCTGCGACATGATCAGCATAAGTAAAAAATATATCCTCATTAAAATCAACACGCTTTCCACGCATGATCTCCCCTACAAGTTCTTTGTAGATGTTTTTTGCCTTACTATCCCCAAGACGTTCTTCCACATCTTTCCATCGCTGATTGGCTTCTCTTTCCGTAATGACAGGTCTGTCTATCCACCCTATCACTTTCATAAGAAGAAAAGAACCATCCCCAGTCTTGACAGGACCTAACACTTGATTTGGTGTAAGATTATCATTGAATAATAGATCGTGGATGATAGGATCTTCACGATCAAACCAGCCGACTTGTTCTCGTGGAAGACTGTCTATTCCACTAAATGCTTCATATATTTCTTCAAAAAACAACCCGTCCTCCAGAGCTTGGCCAACTTTATCAGCGATACGTGGATTCGGAAGGGTGTAAAATGCTAAGTCTATAGTCCTCCCGGCTAAGTTGTAAGCTTTCTTAAGTTGGTCAGTATCCAACTGAACTTTATTATAAGCCTGGTCATAATAGTACCATTGCCGCATGGCTTGTTCCTTCCTCCCTTGTAAAAAGGTTTGGAAGCCCTCAATGGAATCAAGTTGGCTGTTCTGTGCTTCTTCCAAAGCAAGCAATTTCTCTGCAATAAGGGAATTGAGGATGATTTTCTTGTGAATATAATGATTCCCACGACAATAGTCTGGTCGAATAGTGTATTCAGCCCGTCGGATAAAATCTTGAACAGTGATCAGATGATCTCCAACCCGAGCGAGAATTGCATTCTCAGGAAGTTCCTTACCCCGTATTTCACAGGCGAACAGACCGAGAAAAAGAATATAGAACAGGAGTCGTTTTTTACAGCGCAAAAAAAGAATCAGATTGTCATCCCGACCGTGTAGGCATGAATATTCCCCAGAATCCCCATAGACTTGTAGGCATAATCGACAGTAATGGAATGATTGCTCATGAAGAAAAGCTTGATTCCACCTCCGAAAGTAACACCATATTCGGTTTGTTTCATAAATAGGGCTTTATATCCGCCTCGTAGAAAAAATTTACCTGCCCCGGGTATATGCATTTCATATTGGGCTCCTACATTGACAGACTCCGTATTGTTGTTGGGGTGTAGAGCATCAGCAGCAATGATCAGTTTATGATTTGTAGATACAATAGGTTTGACAGCAACCCCGATTCTGAACAGTAAAGGCAATTCCCAGGCTTGAGTCCGAAACTGTCCTGGTACATCACCATAGTTCCCACTTTCGTAAAGGGAAATATCAATGGGATTCAACAAATCAATTCCATCGTATCTCATCCGGGTACCATAGTTCGAAATACTCATCCCAATGGTCATTCCATCCTTTTTTTCGTCAGTCACTGAGAAAAAATGAGTATTGACAATTACACCCAGATCCAGAGCAAAGGCATTCGCATTGCTGCGCCAGATATTAGAATGAATAAGTTTGGCTGAAATACCAAAAGAAAACCAGGGGACAAGTTCCCTGGCAAAGGATAGGCTGGCAGCTAAATCGTTGGCCGTGAATTTTTCTCCAGTACCGTCCTGATGCTCGAGGGTAGTCACTTCCATTTCACCATAATCGACCTGAGTAAGTCCGAAAGCCAACGTTCCAATAGAGGAAACGTGGACAGCGGCACCAGCAAAAAAGGTATTTATATCTATTACCCATGGTTGAATAACAAACAGAGCTTCACTTTGTTTGATGGAGGCAAGCCCGGCAGGGTTCCAATAAATAGAAGATAAGTCATTAGCAACACCAACATAGGCTTCACCCATAGCACTGGCAGCGCTTCCAATGCCGATTTCCAGAAAGCTGGCGGTTGTGGTACCATATCGATTGATTTCCTGTGAAAACCCTAACGTAACCCCTAATAACACTATCATTAACAGCTTTTGTATTTGTTTCATGGCTTACTCTCTCGTACTTATTTAATTACTGCAAATTTCCCAAGTTTTTCATCTCCAGTCACCTGTGACTCAACATGATAAAGGTACATACCAGCAGCGATCTCTAATCCTTCTCTCGTCAGCATATCCCAATGAACGATTCCATTATCTGGTTCATTTTCTACAATGATTTTATCTACCAAGACACCGCTGACAGTAAAGATCTTTATAGTACAAGTAGCAGGGATATGTGTAAAGAGTAGACGCCGTCGTTGATTTAAGAAGGGATTCGATAAAGCTGGCTCCATCAAGTTCGTCATTACATAAGGATTGGGCACTACTTTTATATTCTTCATATCATTGGTCAGATCAGCAGTGTCCAAGGAATCATTCAACGACACAGAAAACCTTATCGAATCTGACCCATGAAATGGACGATTCCAGTCAACCTGATAAACATCCCCACTCTGCGGGTACGTTGCTTCGGTTGTTAGTTGAAAATCAATGACAAATGCCGTGGCACGCCAACGATTACCAGTTGGAGCTCCTACAAATATTCTATCCTCAAATAACTCAAAAGTATCATTATCATTCATGTCTTGGGCGATAACATCCATAAGTTCATATTGCCCTGTGGTAGAATCAACAAAGAACATATTCTGAACATAAAAATTGATAGCAGGATTAGCGATTTTATCAGAACCAATTGATGAGCCATTTTCATCCCTTACTGTACCAGTATAAGCTATACCAACATAGGCTGAATCATTGTCCGTAAATACAATTTGATATTTCCAAGGCATCTTGGGTCCTTCACTAATGGAAGGCGTTATTCTCATATTCCCATTACCTACCAGCCATCCCGATCCTGAATAATTATAATCAGCAGTTTCTACTGCGGGATCAATTATTACCTGAATACCGTCGAACACATCACTGGAAATTCCCTCTTCCACATTCAATGTCCAGTAATCAAGCGAATCCCTGAATAACAGATGATTACCTATAAACTTGGTGGAGTCCTCCTGATATACTAATATACTACTATCGGTTACATCGTATACACTAAACATGTTTGTCGCGTACAGAATTCCGTTATCATATCCGGAAACTATACCCAAAGTATCCATACCAAAAGTAACCATGTATTCATGCCCTGGTTTAAGACTTCCTCTAGCTAGGATTTCCGGTTGAACCGTACCAGTCCCGATTAAATCAGGATTTTCTTCTATATTAATTTCCGGCGGCACAAAACCTGCCGCAGGCTGATGGGGTACTACAATAGCCACATTTTTCCCAATAGATTCGACATATTCAGCCTCATCTAACTGAATTACAACATTATTTTCAGAAGGAGAAATTCCAGGACCTATATCTGGAGCGCCATAATCATAAGCAACCACCGCATAATAATAGGTTCTGCCATTCTGTACAGTATTATCTCGAAACACATGAGTAATCCCTGTATCATAACCTAGGTTATAAGCCATTCCGTTTACGAGACCAAAATCCGTAAAACCTTGTATATCATCTATTAAGTCACACTGGAATATGGGAAGCATAAACATAGGAGTTCCAAAACCATCGGTAATCACTTCTGCATCTGACATGTACCTATCAGTTGCACGGTAAACCTTATAGCCTTCAAAGTCATTTACATTTCCGACAAAAGGGTCTCGGGTCCGAGTATCAGCGATATCATCCCAGGTGAGAATTACTTCTCCATCTCCGGCTGTGGCTGTTAATGTGGGCATTTTCGGCGGTTGTGCAAATCGATAATCCTTTTCATAAATCACCTGGACGATCCGTTTCAATTCGTACAGAGCTGGGGCAGAATGTTCAGGTGATTCCAAGCCAGCGAGGGGATCATAGGAGTGAAGTTCTGACATGGAAATGCGTTCCACTCGTCCTTGGTAAAGCGGGAACGGGCCGGAAGCAAATACCTCTACTAGATTGGATACATTCCCTCCAAACTCTTCCAGTGAATCAATACTTATCACTTCCCACATTGCCTCGTCATTTTTAAACCACTGAGTAGTATTGGAAGGGGCGTGGCTAGGGATAGGGTACATTCGAAAAGCAGTCAAGCCGATCATATCTGATTCAGAAACATCAGTCTCATTGAAATTAGGTTCACATCCAACACCTTCTAGATAATCGGGCATATGGTTACATTCACCTTCATCTGGTCCTTCATAATTTAATTCACCCGGGGCAACACCGTCCAAACCAACATCATCACCAGCATATTCACTCAACTGATAAATACCATCGCCATTAAGGTCTTCTCCATCTTCCCAATCTTGATCCTCGTCCGCATCCCAATGTTCCTTAAGATCTTCAAGATTCAGACTATAAAATTCAAGAAATGCGGACAGGTCCGTGATGCCATCCGTAGGACCCACAAATGACATCGGTGGATCAAGCAGACCCGGATAATCGCGTTTTTCGTCAGTTAATCCATCATTGTCGTTGTCGACGTAATCGTATGCAAGTCCCGGACTTTCAAGATAAGCAAATCCCATGACGCCTGTTGGAAGACCACCTAAACCAATGCCATTAATATCCCAGGAAAATGCCATATCTACTTGGTTATCGAAATATCCCAAGTCATCATCACCGTCACCTCCAATAGCATTATCCACCCAGTAACCAAAGGCAACTTCTGTAAGGTTATATTCTGAGATATTCGCAACGGAATATTCCCAGAAAATGGCATCTCTGGCCTGAGGATTATTCCATTGGAATCCTCTGGTTTCTACACGTGTACCAAGCCCCCCCCAGGGAGAACCGAACTGAATGGTAACATTTGGTCTTAAATCACCAACAAAATGACCGGGTCTGGGATAATATTTAACATAATCTTCGGCGCCCAGATTCTCCTGATCCTGAGCATCATTAACAGCAAAATAGGTTTCCATATCGGCATAAATGACGCCCCGCCCAAAACGCCCATCCCATTCACCTGGCCATTTGGTTGTAAACCCCGTTGCTGGCCAACCACCTGGTGGCCAAGAATATGGCTTATTGCTCAAAGCAGCATATTCATTTGCTTCATTGAAATATCCAAAAACTGGATAGTATCCCCATTCCACTGTTCCTGTAGGATCTACATCCATTTCTTCCCGATAGCTTGTCTGCAGGTAATAAAGTGTGTGGTGGTCTGTGGTATAAATATCCAAAGGATCATCGAGAGGGATCGTATCCACTGTGGCCGCATTTCCGTCATCCTCAATAAAGACCTTAGCTCCAACCAACAGACCAATCCCGTCAGTCATTTTAACTCCTTCTGGATTGTTAGGCCATTTGGAGACACTGGCTTTGGGCCAATCAGACAATTCAGTCGTATTCCGAAAATAGAGATAAACCCTGTTTCCTGCCATATACCCCTCGCGCTCAGCCGCAATATCACCGGCAGGGTCATCGGGTCCTGCATAGGGTTTACCCTGCCCGAAGAGGGCTAACCCTTGTATGAACAAGCCGATATAAAATATTCCAATAATCCGCGAACTTTTACTCATTGTTAAATCCCTCTAAAAAGTTAATTCTAGTCCAAATTTTATCATGCGTGGTGTTGAATACATTGATGGGTTTTGATACACGTCTTCATAACCATTAAAATTACTTCGGTGCAGTAAAATCTCACTATTTTCCTCCACATCCGTATAAGCTCGTCCTGTCTGACTGTTCACCCATTCTTCGTTTAATCTGTCAAATAGATTGTATATAGTTAGAAAAAAATTTACACCAGTCATATTTGCTAATTGCAGTGAATAGCGTGCTGTTAAATCGGCTTGATATTTGGCACGTTGATAATCATTATTTGGGTAGAGGTTTATCCGTGATAAAACACTTTCCCCTAGGGGAGAAAAGGTATAGGGAGTGCCTGAATTATAATATCCTGTGGCTGACATATGAAAATTCCCAGAGTGATATCCAACCGTTGCATTAAACGTATGGCGCTGGTCCCAACTCATAGGAATGAACCGATTCACAGGATCCATACTGTCTCCTGCTCTATCAAAACTTTGTTGAGGATAATCAGCATTCCCACGAGTGTATTGAAGCGTATAGTTGATGTTTACATTAAGCGATTGACTCCCGTAATCAAACTTCACTTCCAATCCACGAGCATTTCCATAGTCCTTATTACTAAATAAGCCGTACTCAATTTGATTGTAAGTACTTATAATTTTTGTGCTTAGCAAATTATAAATATCCTTGTAAAACAGGGTGACTTCAAGCCCTATATTTCTTGTCAATGCCTGCCAAAGTCCAATTTCATATGTTACGGTTTTTTCTGGTTTAAGGCGTGAATTGCCTATGGTTGTTACATAGTCATTGGGCGATATCAAAAAGGAATGACCCTGATAAAGCGCATACAGTGGGGGAAGTTGGAAGAAATGTCCATAACTGAAATGTAGAACGGCGACATTGCCCAACTGATATGCCAATCCAAATCGGGGACTAACCTGATTAAAAGGTTTTGCCATTGGATAGACAGACATCATGGAATCAGGAAGAGACAACTGATTGGCTGGGTTTCGTCTATCAGATGGATATACTGTATTTGGATCAAAATAATCATATCTGATTCCAAAGTTGATCACCATCTCATCAAACTCCATTTTATCCTGAAGATAGGCCGATGCATCAATCGGTTCAACCTTATACACATCGGCATATAAAGTATTATCTGCTAACGTATCTGGTTCATACAATACGTTTTCATCAACCGTACCGTGATATTTGTTTCGAATTTCGTGCCATTGGTTATCCAACTGATGTTGAATGTACTGAACTCCCCACTTCAGACTGTGGGTATGATTAACCTGCCAGGTCAGGTCAAATTTCGCTCCCCAATCTTCCATAGTCCGGACACTATGCCCCTTTTGCTGCCCACCTGTGAAGAACCCAGGTCCATAACTATCCATATATCTGTCATGAACATAATTAGAATCCAAAGGATCTTCGTACAAATACCAGCCATTGTAGTTATCCATGTATGATAACTTAAGCTCGTAAAACAGTGAGCGGCTTAACATGTGGTTTATGAAAAGTGAGGCAAATTCCGTCCTTCTATGGGTTGCAGCCATACCGTATGGATTGTACTTAAATATATGGTCGTATCCATGCCACTCATCCTCGTTCAAAGAGTAAAGTGTGGATAGCCTAAAACTTCCCAGAGTAAAGGTGAGTTTTCCCAGTAAAGATTGATTATTAGAACGGTTCATAGCGACAAAACTGCTATCACCTGAATAATCATCAATCCAATCTGAAGGATTACTGCTGTAGTAATCACTTTCATCAGTTACATTGAATCTGTGAATTCCATTCAGATGATTTTTATTGTCTTGAAAACGGATATTAGTGAGGAAAGTAATTCGGTTTTTCAATATAGGCCCGCTCAATTGAACTTTATAATCCTTGTTTCGGTTAAACTCAGAAGGGGTTAAGCCAATAAAGATGTTCTCATTCCTCGTATAGTAATTCCCGTACCCACTGCTTAGAGATCCTTCGAAGTTATTTCCTCCATCCTTGGTGATAATATTGACAACACCACTCATGGCTCGGCCGTATTCCGCATTGAAGGTACCTGTAATGATCTCAAGGTCCTGAACCGCTTCGGGTTCTATTTCAACTGTAGTATTTTGTCCGCTAAAAGCTTCATCAACTTGAATGCCATCAATCATATAGGTTACTTCAGTAGAGCGTCCTCCCCGGAAATGACCTGCCACAACACCTGCCTGCATGTTTATCACGGCACCCATGCTTTCGATAGCCAATTCCTTAATTTGGTCGGATGACACATTCTTAATTGTGCTGGTTTGGTCTCTTTTGAAGGAAATACGATCAGCGGTTACGGTAACGGTTTCTCCTTCCAAAACAGTTGGGGTCATTTTCACATCTAAACTAAAAGTCCTGTTGACAGATACGCGGACATTTTCAACGTGAATAGGTTTGTACGCAATCACATTCACTATGACAGTGTACTCCCCCGGCCTAACATTGATTACATGAAACCGACCATTATTATCGGTAGCCGCACCGATTAATTCCCCTTCTACTACAACATTGGCTCCCGGTAATGGTTCTCCCGTTTCTGCGTCGGTGACAGTTCCGGATATCTTCCCTGTTGTTTGAGCAACAAGAAGGTTACTAACTACAAGTATAATCCAAAGAGAGAATTGAAGTTTAACTGGAGATTTCAAGTTTTATATCCATAGTTCATTACACTTATTTATCTTCTAAAATTACATAGGGGGAGTAGTGAAATTCCACTCCCCCTATGATGTTTATAGATGACACTATTGGACTATTTCATCAAGATCATCTTTTTGGTCTGGGCAAAATCATTAGATTTCAGGCGATAGATATAAACACCCGAAGAAAGACCATGTCCATTCCAAACCACTCTGTGCTCTCCTGCATGCTGATATTTGTTTACTAACGTGGCTACTTCTTGGCCGAGTATATTATAGACAGAGATTTTCACCTTTCCACTGCTGGCCAGGGAATAGTTTATTGTTGTGGATGGGTTGAAGGGATTAGGATAGTTATTATCTAAGGAGTAATGAAAAATTATCCCCATGGTTTCCTCATCAATACCAACCATAAATTGATCACCAATCCAGGTACTGGACCATACTGACGGTGTTTGCCAGGCGTTATCCGTGTTAAAAGGTGAACCAACCAAGTTTCCTTCCCATCCTGCACCATCGTTATCATGCAGTGTCGGTTCTATTGGAATCCGCATGCCATTCACCGCGTTGAACCTGATGTCGTCACCAAAGGCAATATCATCCAGGGCCAGTTTTGCTTCTACCACCCAATCTGGATTAAATCCTTCTTGATGATAATTCCCATCGCCGTTCACAGCCAATGTATCTCCACTGTTGAAGTCATTTACAGCATGAGTTTCTAAAAAGAAGAACTTGTAATCAGGTTCATCTCCACGATTCATACCGCCGTGTTTTGGTCCATGCTGGTCGTACAAACCGATGAACAATTCCAATACGTCGTTTTCCCACCAACCGCCTGTGCCGTCACCGGGCTGATATCCGTCATAGACGTCATCAATTACATCTGCCGCGACGTAGAGGTAATCCTCATCTACTGCCAGGAAGATCGTTCCAAACAGATCATTATCATCTGTCACGGAACCGACGATGCTGGGCGTTCCCCAAGAGTTATCCGTTGTACCAAGTTCAAACGGTACAATTCCACTATCAAACCATTCGGATAAATCTCCATCAGCAACGAAGTTCGCAGGCGGATCCAACGAAATTGTGGGAATACCCAAGGCTGTGTTCGTGATCGAACCAGAAGATGTGCCCGGCTCACCCACATTATTAGAAGGATCCCTACAGACAACAGCATAGTGATAGGACATATCCGTATCTACCAAAGGATAATACAGATAATGAACTGCTGCTTGAGCACCCTCCAGAATACCAGTGGCAACAACGTCGGCTACGGAAATATCCGTAATCGGATCGGTACTGGCATACACATCATAGACTTCACCACTTTCATCAGGTACATCTGTCCAGGTAACCAGGTTGTAATAGCTACCCGGTACAGCGCTCACATTTTCAACTGCTGCTGGAGGTACCACATCTAGCACTCCCACGTTCATGAAGAACATTTCATCGAAAGCATAGTCGCAGTTGGAGCCATCCCAGCGCGAAGCCACTATAACAGCCGTAACTTGCGCTGTCCCCTGCGGCATGACAAATTCAGCGCTATGCATACCCCACTCATCAGTGATTGGAATCATCATGTCACCTGTATCCTCTATAATGTTGCCATCGGCATCTTTAGCTTCGAGCTTGAAAAAACCATAATCTCCTTCAATGCCGGAGAGACTCTTGGCATAACCGCTAAAGCGCCAGGTTTCACCATGCGCGGCGGGAATAACACTTTCGGTATAGAAGACTGCCCAGGCGGCGCCATTATCAACACCTATATGAGCATAGTTGTCACCACTATAAGCCATCTCTGGATCGGTGACAATTTCGGTATGAGCCTGACCTTCACCAGCGTGCGTCCACCCCCAGCCAAAGTCATCACCAGATTCATCGGCCGTTTCAAAGCCGGGGTTGGTTAGTGCATTCAGTGAACCGGTCAGTGTAAAATCATCCAACACGATAGTGCCCTGATTATAAGAACCATCTCCACCGCCGTCGATGGAAAATTCTAAGTGGAACCCGGCGATAGCATCTCTGTCAAGTTCACCATTACCTGCGTCACCGGCCCAGCCGGTCAGGTTGAATCCACCGCCACCCCAGTCATCGTTCCGGACCAGAGGCATAGTAATGGTATTCCAGCCCGGTTCGTTATCCAGGATGTAATGAAAAGAGTAATAATACTCTCCCAGTCCCGTGTAGTTGGCGGGATCTGCAACGTCTCCGTAGTCTCTCAGGTTCAACCTCAAATGAACTGTTTGGCTACCAGTCGATGTCTGTGGGACTGAATTATAATATGAAAATGAAATACTATCATACCCAGACCAATCCCAGACTCCACCAGTATCAGGGTGCATGTGGAAAATTGATGCATAGCCTCCCCATGATTCAATATTGTGCGCACTCCATTCCAGCTGCATAGCACCTGTACCTTCAATTACCGGGTCACTCACAATACTGTTGTTCACATAACTCAGTGTTGGATCAGCATTCTCAGATACCTCATAACTCCAGTAATCAGAGTCAGGCTCACTATCAAAACTGTTTATTATTTGCCCGAAAATATATGCGGGCATTAGACTCACAAATAATATCGATAACATTTTTTTCATGGTTTTTTCCTTTAATCGAAATTCTAATAAAACGTACAATTACATGCCTAGTCAACAAACGTTAAATATACCTTAATAACCTTTAATACTTATGTTTCGGGATTTTTATCCACTGACACAGAAATAATAGTTCATGTAGGCTCACAGGTACTGGGTATCGGTGAAACACTTATTCCATCTGTATTTGCCCTGCACCAGAACTACCCGAACCCATTCAATCCAGTTACAACGATCCGTTATGACCTGCCG
>JYMV01010593.1_pt1 | contig 12658 bp, 15 predicted proteins | sample 338911 | NCBI WGS metagenome assembly JYMV01 (sample SAMN03354496, study PRJNA234377) | hydrothermal vent metagenome | biome: Deep sea; feature: Hydrothermal plumes at the Eastern Lau Spreading Center, Western Pacific Ocean; material: Seawater | place: Tonga | collected 2009 | depth 2000 m m | reverse complement strand
CACGCCCATCTTTATTAAATGTAAGTTCAATTTGATAATTTTGACTATCATCAGTCAAAAATACTAAAGTAGCCTCATCACCAAGATCTTTGCGACGAATTTCCTGCAACCCTAAAAAACCACAGTAAAATTCAAGAGACGCATCAAGATTCCTAACACGAAGCATTGAATGTGCAAGCCGCATTGATTGACCTTTCATATTAAATCATACTTTTCATCATTGACCAGTTATGAACGTTCCTCGTGATCATACATTATGAACTATATATTTTCTATCTTGAATCATGCTGAGTATATCCAACATAACCGCCATCAAGACTGAAAACTGACGTAAAACCATTATTGGCAAAATATTGTGCTGCACCCACACTGTTATTACCATGATAACAATAAACTAGTAAAGGTGCGCTACGATCAGCAGTCTTTATAAATTCTTTAATATTTTGATCTGTCAGATTTATCGAGTCTGGTATATTTCCTTCTTGATAAGAACCAGTATCCCTAATATCGGCAATAGTAACCTTATTATTTTTTATTAATTCTTTCGCCTCATTTACATCAATACACTTATAACTTTGCATTTCATTGTTCATAATAAAGTGAACCTCTTATTACATACAATTTAATAAATGATTCATCTAAATTTTTGCCTAGAATGTTGAAGTTTGTCCACATTTCATGTTGGCGGGTACTGCGATATCAATTTTTTTAGGGTATGACCTGCTTTTGTTTCTTTCATTTTCAATAAATTCACTTTTAGTAATTTTGACTCCAACATTTGGATTCCACTTCTTTTCCTCACCAATTGTAGATAGTGACTTCCCGGAATTACTACATTGTCATACAATAGACCAGCAGATCCCCCTTGGAAATCAGTTCTGCCAGTCCCACCTATAAATAAAGTATCCCCTGTAAATAACATTCCGCATGTATAATAACATACACAACCTGCAGTATGACCAGGAGTATGGATAGTTTTAATATCAAATTGTCCAACTTGTATAGCATCTCCATCCTTTAATAAAATATCAGCACCATCAACACCAGACTCAGACCCATAATATATCAGAACACCAATTTTCTTGCGTATGTCGTAAGCTGCTGTTATATGATCTGCGTGAACGTGGGTCTCTAATATACCCAAAAGGTTCAAATCCAGTTTTTCTATGGCATCCAGATCTCTATCCATCTGTTCTAGGACGGGGTCAATTATAACAGCTTGATTTTTTACTGCATCAAAAAGTAAATAGGTATACGTAGATGTTTCATGATCGAAATATTGTCTTATGTTTATAATGCCAGCTTTTCCCTTTTAGCAATTTGGTATTTTTAATTAAAATATTGCGATAGTACTTCTTTTCCCTTGTGGAGTATTGAATCGCCATCTCCTAATAGTAGGTGCTTGAAATCTAAATTGTGTAAATACTTATCCCTGCTTTGGTCTTTTGTAGTCATTATAACTATATATCATAATTATTCACTAATTAAAACAATTGAGAAAGTTACTTAATTCATATTTACAATTAAACCAACAAATAGCTATTCAGGCTTGGGAGAACCTCCTTGTAAATTCACTTTTGCCCAGTTTTTCCCGGTCATTGCTTCCATTATATTAGGACTGATTCTGCCGTCTTCCACAATGCCACTCAGACGAATGGTTTGTGCAGCGTAGGAAGCATAACCAGGGCTTGGTGCAATAATCACAAATATATTCCCATTCTGGTCTACAATTCCAGCAGGTGCGCCCCTGGTGAGGCAACGTGTGGCACAAGACTTATGACCTTCACCGCTTAATCCACGTGATATGTAACAGGTAAGGTCGACTAATTCACCCTCAATTTGCGAATCTTTAGGTTTCTTTTTATTTATCTCATTTTGGGGATATAAATACCCGAGCGCCATGGTGAATAGTATGATAAAAACAAAACCTGTTTTTCTCTTATTCATTATAACCTCTTTTTATTTATTCCATTCTTTGTTGAAATATTCTTTCAGTTCTTCTGCAGTCATATTCTTACTTGGATCTTCTGGTTTCTCAATTGAATCTTCTTTTACTTTTAAGGCTCCAGGATATTCTCTATCAATAAAAGGATGTCCTTTCGGTAGTCCTTTTCTGTTAGACTTATTTTTCCACCATTTATAATTAGTAACAGTTTTATATTTGTCGCTCTGATTTTCTGATATTTCTAATCCAGCCAATGTTATTCTTTCCTCTGAGGATGCTTGTCTGAAATATTCATAATTCTTTTAAATATATTCATCAATATATTATGCAGACCCAATATTTCCTACCGGCACTGGGTCATCACCTTCCCAATTCAGATTCCTTTGATAAATACCATCTATAATTTCTGTAAAATAAATTGTCATTAAAGGATGTGTAATACTTTCACTTGAATAATCCGGCTGTAAATTTCTTTCGGCAACATATGTCATATGAGTTTTATTGTCTACTATAATATGATACCATTGATTTTGCCATAAGATCATACCATTCATTTGTCAATTTGAAAGTTTCATCAACTTTTAGTATTACACCTCTATAATGAAACAATTTGTGAAACATAATTTGTCCTGGTTTAAACTTAGTCATAAATCCTCCAAGTAATATATGGTGTATTAAACAGACAATAAAATTTTATTCCTCCCTCTTTTCTTTTTCTAATTAAAATCTCGCCAACAACTTTCTTTCTCTTAGAGTAAAATTCATTATCAGTAATTATCTGAATTGGTCTTTCACCAGTATCAATAAACTGTTCAACCAAATAACTTATTTCCTTTGGGTCTTTGTCATATAAACTTAATGTTTTCATTACGGGGCCCGTTGTCCAAAAAACTCATAGTTAATTCTAATATAATTATCCCATTCTGCTGGTACTTCTGTTTCTTCAAAAATTGCCTCAACTGGACATTCCGGTTCACAGGCTCCACAATCTATACATTCCTCTGGGTCTATGTATAGTTGTTTTCCCTCTGGGTCAAATCCTTCTGCTTTGGCTTCCTCACCAATATCTTTATCCTTTGTAAAATGAATACAATCCACTGGACAAACTTCTACACAAGCAGTATCACAAACTCCAACACAAGGTTCTGCTATAATGTAGGTCATTTTATTTCTCCTTAGTCAATCTTATAATCATAAATAGTTTCAAATTCTTCTGTTGGTATCATTCTTATTGCATCTCAAGTCAACTTAGTGCAAACCTTTGCATACATTTGACAACCAATCCATTCTATTCGCATCTTTTCATATCACCTTCTTTTTAACTCTGCTGGAGGTAAATTAATTTTGTATGAAGCTCCGCCTGATGTTTTAAAGAGAAAGTCACCTCCAAAACCTGGCAGTCCACCTTGGCCACCTGTAAAATATATATAAGATGAGCTCACAGATCCTTTAAACAATTGTCTATTTTTGTGCAATCGGTAATTACCAGAAGAAAGCTGAGACGGCACTCCAATCTTAATGGAAATCTCCATGATGATACTGTCAGGTACAATTAGTTCTTCACTTGAGATAAAATGATTATCAGAAACAAACTTTGCATGAATATAGGCATAGTATCCATCCCTTCGTCCTTTTACTTTTAGTAAGTGCATGGGTAACAAAACTGCTGAATCATCGCCAATTATTCTCACTGATGCCTCTTCTGTTTTTTGACAACAATAAAAAAAGAGTATCCTCTAATAGAGGTAAATATTCTTCTAATGGACATCGTCAAAGTAAGTTGGGTTAATATGATTACTAGTTAGGAGAAAAAAATGGGGAGTAAATCCTTATAGTTGCATAACTAATACTCACGCTGGAATGTAAGGATAAATATGGGAAAACAAAAAACCCTGCAAAAGCAGGGTTTTGTTTGTAGCGGGGGCAAGATTTGAACTTGCGACCTCCGGGTTATGAGCCCGACGAGCTACCAGACTGCTCTACCCCGCGATCATTAATTCTTTTGTCAAAAAAGCGCCGGCAAAATTAGGTAATTCACTTCCCTATAGCAACCTCCATCTGGCATTAATTTTTAATTATACTCCCGGAATTAATTTGTTTTGAAAAGAAAACCGTGATTTCTTTTATTATGTGATCAGTCTAAATATTTTTTAGCCAGAGACTCTACCCGTTCTGGAGCTACGGGTTGGGAAAAACCTATAAAAAAGGCCAGAAACCACATTACAAAAATCCCAAAGACCAGAAAACATAATTGCCATACCCATAGGGAAGGCATTCCGAACGGTGCCCAGGTTAGAGGGTCATTGGGATTGGAAAAAAGTGAGTTACCGATAACAGCAAAAGGTCCAAACCCAACCAGGAACCAAAATAATGTCAGGCCCCAGGCAACAGGAATCCATTTTCGCCTGGCTTTTGAAACGCCAGCAATTTCCCGTAGGAATTTGTGTTTTTTTCGACGTGCGATCATAATCTCACCATCATCTGGAAAGAAATAAGATCCAAGCGCGGTAAAAAGAACATTGAACAGTATACCCCAACCAGCAGAATGTATGGTTAGAGGATATGCTCCCCAGGGGACAGCAAACAGGGATGACATTTTATCAGTCAGTGTCACTGCGATGAGACCGGCAATGAGGCCGGCTACCACTCCGCGGCGGGATAGTTTTGAAAAATATAAATTCCCCAATAGTGCCGGGTACATTTGAAATCCATAAGCAACGGCAAGGCCGCCCAGCATGACCAAGGCATCAGTTGATGTGGCAGCCACCACCAGAGCAGCACCAGCTACTACAACTACAAATACCCTGCCCACGAATTTCTGCATGGAGTCACTGGCTTCAGGGTTCACAAAATGTTTGTAAATATCCCTGGTGATCATACCACTGAAGGTGGACATATATGCGGCGCCTGTACTTTGCATTGCCGCCAGGGCGCAAACAGCCAGTAAACCTACAAGCCAGGGTGTTGATGCAGACATGAGGTTGATCAATTTGGGGACAAGATTTTTTTCGGTGACCTGTTCCCAAACGCCATTCTGCACCAGTATATCTGCCCCCAGCCCCTGGAAAATAGTAAAAGTAAAAAGAATAATTCCGATAATTATAGAAGAAGCAACAACCTGCTGCCAGCGAAACGCCGCTGATGTTTTATTGGCATAAGACCACATAGAAAATGCAGGAGAAGATTGTATGCCCATCAAGGCAAACATATACGTCATACACATCATTCCGGTCCAGACACCGCCTACTGCTGATGAACCTGAAGAGACCAATTGAATAGATCCGGGAATGGCAACCCGGCTGGAATAACCTTGTGGTGTTAGCTTCGAATTATTTAATAAATCCGTTTTAACCAAATTCCCAATGCCCTCTGTAAAGGCCCCCCAGCCTCCAATCCACTGAATTGATATCCCTCCCAGAATAACAATTCCCAAAGCCAAGAGAATTGCTTGAACACAGTCCACATAAGCAACAGAACGCAACCCACCGGAAGCAACATAAATCACCACTACGGCAGATAATAGAAACATACCTGTATTAACAGCTATCATCCCGTCGGTCAATACATTAAATAGTGCTCCAGAGGCTCGGAGCTGAATACCCAAGTACGGTACAGAGAACAAAAATGCAACCAGGACAGTAAGGATACGCATGGCGTTGCCGCCATAATAATCGGAGTACATTTCCCCGGGAGTTATATAGCCATAGGCCTTGCCCAAAATCCATTGGCGGCGCAAGAAAAGTACACCGGTAAAAGGAATGGTTAAGGCATAAAAGGAAGCAAAAGCATAGGGCAATCCATCGGTAAGAATCTTTCCTGGATGACCTACAAATGTCCAGCCGGAAAAACTGGTGGCTGTGGCGGCCAGGACAAATACCCAGACTCCCAATGACCTGCCGGCAACAAAATAGTCAGAGGAGGTTTTGGAGGTACGGGCACCCTTGATACCCCAGAAGATGCAATAAGCCCAATAAAGACCAACAAATGCAAAGAGCCAGTAAATTTTACTTTCCATTGCCAATTTCCGCTCTCATTTTAATAGGAGATTATTAGCAAGCAAGTTAATTGCTTTATAAGTGCAACCTTATCTGGCATTAATTTCTACGTATACCGCCAGGTGATCCGAGTAGCCGCCCAATAATTGATTTCCAGCCCAGAAGCGAAAGGGATAATGGGCGTATTTACCTTCCTGCTGCCGGTACTTCGGTTTATCCAAAATGGCTACCTGCCCGGCGGTTAAGCCCTGTTCATCCTGCAGGCCGGTACTGATGATGATCTGGTCCAGAAAATTATCCTTGCCTCTATACACATATGTTCCAACCTGCGGCTGCCCCATGAGCGGTTCCATCATGCTGGTCATATTTACTGATTTAAGAGTACGTACGTTATCATCTGTGGGTTCTTCGTTGAAATCGCCTATAAGCAATATTTCTGCATCTGGTTCATTTGATAATTTTTCAGCAACTTCATTTACCAGCAGCCTGGCTGTGGCCCGGCGCTTGGGAATGGCCTTTTTCTTGCCGCCGTAGTTGGAGGGCCAGTGGTTGACGTAAATATGCAGTGTATGGCCTTTATATTCACCTTGTACGTACAAAATATCCCGTGTAGGCCCGCCTTCAGGAAGGGTATTCAGGATTGGTTTGGTTTCGATAACATTAAACACTTCCGGATCATATAGCAGGGCATTGTCTATCCCCCGCCGGTCCGGTGAATCGTAGTGAATGATCTTGTAGTCTCGACCATCATAAGCCCGATTTAATTCATCCAAAACAAAATAATTCTCAACCTCACAGAGGCCCAGCACATCCGCATTGAGATCGGCCAGAACCGCAGCACAATTTTTCAGTTTGAGATCGTAAATATCCTGGGTGACATTTTTTTTGCCTCCCAGAGCAAATTCTTCATCCCGCGTGGTGGGGTCGTCTTCCAGGTCAAACAGGTTCTCTACATTCCAAAAACCAACCCGCAGTGATTGGCCGGAAAGAGTTGCTAAAAGCCATAAGAATAGTATGATGTATTTTCGATTCATTTTTAACCTGAACAATTTATTGATTAGACTGAATTATCGGAAACTTTTTGACAGGATTAGCATATACTATCACGAAGCGGACACGTAATATACCCTTCTATCCTCCTTGTTACCTCCTTGGTTTGGTTGTGTCCGCTTCTTTTTTTATCCAAACCAGGGGATAGTCACGATTTCCTGAATGAAAAGCGAATGGGAACACCTTCGAAATTGAAAACCTCCCGCAACTGGTTTTCCATAAACCGCTTATAATGTGTGGGGATTAATTTTGGGTAGTTTGCATAACAAGCGAACAGCGGTGGCGCTGAACTTACCTGCTTGATGAATTTCATGCGGATCAATTTTCCTTTTTCAGCTGGGACACTGCGCATTTTAATTGCATTTTCAAGAAATGTGTTTAACTTTTTTGTAGAGATCGCCCGGTTATAATTTTCATAAATAGAAAATGCTTTTTTCAAAAGTCCGGATACTCGCTGCCGGGTAAGAGCCGATACAAATAAAATTGGGAAATCATCCAGCTTGGGGAATTGTTCACGAATAGTTACTCTCGTCTCATTCATGGTGTGGGTATCCTTTTCGATTAAATCCCACTTATTTACCACAATAACCAGCCCTTTCCCTGTTTTTAGCACTTGATCAATGATTGATCTGTCCTGTTTATTAAATCCTTTCGCCGCATCAATAAGCACTAATGCAACATCGCACTTATCGACGGATCGTTTCGTACGCACGGTACTGTAAAATTCCACTGCATCAGTTATTTTGCTTTTTTTGCGTAAACCAGCGGTGTCCACAAGAATGATATCCTTCCCGTACCACTTCAGTTTTGTATCAATGGAATCCCGTGTTGTACCAGCAATGGGCGTAACGATTGTCTGCTCTTTCTGCAGCAGTGCATTTAGTAATGATGATTTACCGACGTTTGGCATGCCGATAATGGCTAAATGCAGATCTGCGCTCTTTTCTTCGATATCAGAGCGCTCGCTTAACTTCATTTTTTCTGCAACCGCTTCGAGTACATCGCCCGTTAAGCGTCCGGATAATGCTGACATCGGTAAAACCGGCTCTATACCCAGTTCATGATATCCATGGGCTCGATCATCCTGTTTCATATTGTCGCATTTATTCACAACCAGTATATGGGGTTTACCGCTTTCACGCACAGCTTGCGCCAGTACCTGATCACTGGAGGTAATATCCTCCCGCCCATCCACCATGAGCAACACAACGTCTGCTTCGCCCATGGCCAGTTTGGCCTGTTCCCGGATGGCGGCATTGAATATATCTACGTCTTCAGGAATAAATCCTCCCGTATCGATTAAGCTGATGCGCTTCCCTGCCCATTCCGTTTCGCCATAAACACGGTCACGGGTAATTCCTTCCTGGGGATCAACGATGGCTTTACGCTGCCGCAGGACGCGATTGAAAAATGTGGATTTGCCTACGTTTGGGCGACCGACGATTGCTACAACTGGAATAGACATGATTATTATTTGATAGCGTTAAAAAACGCTTCTGGAGCATCACCGCAAACCACAACCGGCACACTAAGTGCTTTGCTTATGTCACCCAGGGTCTGGTCATCCAATGTCAGCCTTCCTTCATCATTTAAAATACGATCGCTAAAAATGACAATATCACCCAGCACAGTTCCTTGCAATTGCGTAATGATATCCTGGGCAGTCAGAAGTCCTGTTACAGTGACTTCGTCCTTGCCGTAAAATTCATTTTTTATGGGGACGTAATTAACTTTTAAATTTTTAATGTCGTTCAGTTTAGGAATAAACCATTTTGAAAATGTTTCTGCTATAAGTAGTCCTGAACCAATGGTAACCTTTGTTTCTTTGTCTAATGTTACATCAAGGTCTCCAGCCCACAGTTCCTTGAAAACACGCACCTGGCCCACGCCATTCTCTTCCAATTGTAGATCGCCGTAATAATCAGTTTCCGGCACGTCCAATCCTAACTTCAGATACCACTCATCGCTGATGAATACAAATCGCTTTCCATCCTCCAGCTTATATTTCAGATCCAATTCTTCATAGTCTTTAAGCAATTGTTCAGCATATTCATTCGTTACCGGCGGTAAGTAGGGCAATCCCTCACGGTGTTTGGTCAACCCGACTGGAACGATGGACATGCTCTTGGCCATGGGCGCAAATTGATGAATATCCGCAATGGTCTTTTCCAAATGGGGACCATCATTCCATGTGGGACATAATACCACTTGCGAATGAAGCTCAATGCCGTTTTCTGTTAAATATTCAAATTTGGACAATAGATTATCATCCTTCCCATAGAGGAACATCTCCAGCCGCTTATCGGGATCTGTAACATGAACAGATATATATAATGGTGTTAAGCGCTGTTCCACGACGCGTTTCAGTTCTTTCCAGCCCATATTGGTGAGTGTGATGTAATGACCATGGAGAAACGACATCCTGAAGTCACCGTCGCGGAAATACATTCCACTCCTCATTCCTTCAGGATTTTGATCAACAAAGCAGAATACACAATCGTTGGCGCACTTGCGGATGCGCATGTCTTCGAACTCCAGGCCCAGGTCATCATCCAGATCTTTTTCCAGGTCGTACTCCACCAATTCACCGCTTTGACGAACTTTTATGCGGATCCGATCATCGGACACCTTAAAGCGGTAATCAATGATATCCTTTACCCGGGATCCGTCGATGGCTTCAATCTTATCGCCGGGCTGGAGGCCCAATTCGGCGCCCAGACTCTTCTTTTCTACAGATATGATCTTCATGAGGGGCGGAAATTACAATGAAGGATGTGTTAATTCAGCGTGCGAACTTTGGAGAGAGCGGGCGATGAGAATCGAACTCACGTCACGAGCTTGGGAAGCTCGGGTAATAACCATTATACGACGCCCGCATTATGGAAAAATTTAATGTTTTATCCCTTACAGAAAAACAAAAAACCCCGCTACTGCGGGGCTCTTGGTTAAATCCTATAGGGTTATTTCAACAGCACCATTTTTTTGGTCTGGACAAACTCACCTGCCTGTATTTGGTATAGATACACACCTGCACTTACTGGTTTGCCATAATCATTGGTAGCATTCCATATAACTGATTTATAACCAGCATCTTGGGTTGTATTAACGAGTGTCTTCACTTTTTTCCCCAGTAAATCGTAGACCGTTATGTTCACAAAACTATTCTCTGGTAGTTCATATTGGAGTTTTGTTATTGGATTGAACGGGTTGGGGTAGTTTTGATCAAATAAATAAACATTTGGTATTGATTGTTCATTATTAAATGACAGGGTGGGACTTCCCGCATTTATCCATGCTGTTTGCCAAATAGACGCTAAATCAACAATAGCACCGTGAATCACACTAATTGTCAATGAATCAAGTTCTTCCCAAAGTATGTTATAATAAGTTGAATTGTAATTTGGATCTTGACCTGCTGCTAAATCATCTGCAGCAATAATTTCACTTACATAAGGATATATTTCATCAATATATCGAAAAACTGAGTCAATTACAGAACTCCAATAGATACTTGATGAGTCAGGCAATGGTAATTCTGATAAATGGGGATTGATCATATGGGTTTCATATCTCGAATGAATACCATAATTACCAGTTAATTGCCCATTATAATTCAATGTGAGATGTAAAGGCTGGTGGGAATCTGCAACATAATGGCCAAGCTCTGCGGCTAACTGCCAAACGGTCTCCCATTGTCCACTGGCCATGAGAATAGTCAAACTATCTGTCCATGATTCAATAACCCAGGGTATGGTACCATTATCAATAATTACACTGTATCCAAACTGCTCTACAGCTTCATCCCAATCATGAGGAAATGTTCCTTCAAAAAACTCGGGATAATAATCAATGTCTATGTAATGATAATATCCGGGTAAATTATCTACGTCTGGATCAGTTGAATGCTCACGGAGGTAATCTCTGTGATCTTGAAAAAAATCCATTTCAGACGGCAGGTAGTCTACCGCATTATTATTAATATAGCGGTGTGTTTCCCAACCCCAAGCATATACTTTATTTTGCTGCAAGAAAGTAAAAGCCAATAAAAAAAGTAGCAGAAAACGTGTGATGTGATTAATCATACTTTAAATCTACCACCAACCTCGCAAACAAAAAACCCCGCTGCTGCGGGGCTCTTGCTTAAATCCTTTGTGTGGGGAAACACATTATTCATTTTTTATAGATCAGCTAGTTTTTGTTTTGCCTTATCAACCCATCTACTTCCAGAAAAACTGATGACAACAATTTCATATAAAGCTTTTGCTTTAGCATTATCATTTAGTTTTTTCTGATGGATATAGCCAGCCAGGTAAAGATTTTTTGCAGCCAGTTCTTTATCGCATCCTTTTGTCAAGCCCTAGCAAAATCACCTGCCTTATAAACTGCTTCTGCCTCATCGTTTTTCTTATATAGTGCCAGTTTTTCCTCGCATTTTTCTACATATTTTAAGCCTGAAAAATAATTATTGGCTCCTTTTTGATATTCTGCCTGGGCTGCATCCATATCGAAGAGTTTATTGCCGTACGTCCAACCGATGTAGTATTGGACTTTGGAGCTCAGCTCTTCATCACAGCTCATTCCCAGAATTTCTCTTTTCAGGGCAATATTGGCTTCAAGATTCCCAGCTTCATATGCAGCTGTAGATTCGTCATACTTGGCCTGGCAATCAACAGCTAGTTGAGCAGCTTTTTCTAGCGCAACCTTTTCAGCAGCAACCTTTTTAGCAGCGACTAATTCAGCTAGGGCAATTTTAGCGGCAGCTAATTCAGCGGCGGCTTCTTCAGAAGCCTTTTTAGCAGCGACTAATTCAGCAGTTAATTCTGCTAGGGCAACTTTTGCAGTAGCGGCCATTTCTTCAGCAGCTTTTGCAGCAGCGGCCATTTCTGTTGCGGCCTTTACAGCGGCAGCTATTGCTGCTGCGGCTTCTTTGGCAGCCTTTTTAGCGGCAGTTAATTCAGCGGTGGCTTTTTTGGTATGTTTTTTAGCATCGGCCTTTTCAGCGGCAGCTATTGCTGCTGCGGCTTGTCTGGTAGCCTTTTCAACAGCTATTTCAGCTAGGATATTTTCAGCGGCAGATAATTTAGCGGCGGCTTCTGCAGCAGCGGTCATTACTGCTGCGTGCTTTTCAGCGGCAACTAATTTAAAAGATAATCTTGCTAGGGTATATTTAGCGGCAGATAATTCAACAGATAATTCATCTAGGTTATTTTTAGCGGCGGCTTCTGCAGCAGCAGCCTTTTCAGCAGCGGCTAATTCAGCAGCTAATTCTACTAGGGTATTTTTAGCAATAGCTAATTCAGCGGCGGCTTCTTCCTCACCATCTCCGTAAGATTCTATCCAGCCAGTATTAATATATCCGCCATCTGTTGTCTGTTGAACGGAACGACCTTCATCATTAATCAGGGAATCCCCAAATGTCTTTGTACTTAATGTATCCTGTGATAACACGATAGATGAAATAATAATTATATATATAATAAAACGTTTCATACCGAAAATTACAAAAAATTACCCACCAATGTTGGTATCTCATTATAAACAAAAACCCCCGCTACTGCGGGGCTCTTGCTTAAATCCTTTGGGTGGGGGTTATTTCAACAGTACCATCTTCTTGGTCTGTGTAAACTTTCCAGCACGAATCTGATACAGATAAACACCCGCACTCACT
>JYMV01040169.1_pt1 | contig 12659 bp, 10 predicted proteins | sample 338911 | NCBI WGS metagenome assembly JYMV01 (sample SAMN03354496, study PRJNA234377) | hydrothermal vent metagenome | biome: Deep sea; feature: Hydrothermal plumes at the Eastern Lau Spreading Center, Western Pacific Ocean; material: Seawater | place: Tonga | collected 2009 | depth 2000 m m | reverse complement strand
ATGTTTAAATTTTTTAAATCCGACCATATTTTATTGTAAATATACCCAAACCCATTTGTTTCCCGTTCTAAATCAAAATTGTGGGAACAGATGATTTCACCGTCTTTTGTCTGAACAACGTCCAATTCAATTCCGCCAAGCCCCGCGTGGACAGCGGCTTCATAGGCTAATCGTGTGTTTTCCGGTGCTTTGTTCAATAGACCACGATGTCCGTAAAGCGTGAATTTAATTTTTTGGCTGGTTTCTTCTTCTTTTATCAGACCAATACCAAAAAAAACAAAAAGCCAGAGCCAGATTAATAAAATAAATATTAGAAAAATCGTTAAAACTCCATTCTTTTTGATGGGTTAAAGAAATTGAAAACAAATTAATTTTAACATAAAAACATACTATTTGTTTAAGTGTCCATCTAACTGTGTAATCTTATTCAATTATCGCTGTAAAATCCCAACTTAATTTCGGATAATTTAGAATGATTTTAACCCTTGCCATTTTAGCTGTTTTTGTTGTGATTGTCTTGTTTGTGGTGGATGCAAGCCGAGATCCAGTCATTACGAGCAATGTTTCAACCTATTTTCAACCTTTTGCTGCGGAAACGATCGTTAAACATGAATATGCCGTTCGTCCTAAGTTGGTTTGGGAGACAATTATACGCCTATCAAACTATAATTTTTGGTTCCCTGGAATATTCCGTTTATTGCCGGTTGTTGAATCCAGTCGATACGTTCATCGTTTTTCTTTTGATAAGTTCAATTTCCAACCTGGGTCTTTTATTCAAATCCGTCCGTTTAGCTTCTCGCCATCATTTCGTGGGAAAATCCTATCAAAAGATGAAAACAAACAATTGGCCATGGAGATGCGTTTTAACCCAGTACACAAAGAAACAGTTGTGTTTGATCTTAACCCAACGGCCGCGGGCACTTCGGTTGTCTGTCGTCGGACAAGCCGTGGTCTCTTCTCTTGGATGTCTATCTGGGGATTTTCAAACAATAAATCAAAAATTTTAGACAATCTCGGCTATTTTATTCCTGAAGATGTGGTGGTAGAAAAAGGCGATACTTCTTCGTCTCAGGACTTGGGGCCTCAATATAGTCGAGAGGCAATTATTGCTCGGTCTGTTCAGGCTGGGCTCGATGGCAATTTGGATTTGATTAATGCCATTCCAGACAAACCCACCCGTGGAATGGCCAAAGCGATGCTCGTCCAGTCAAAACGCAAGGGCAATAGAATGCCGGACCACTTGGTTAAAGCGCTGTCTGAGGAACCAACGGCTGGTGCTCCGACATCAATAAGCGCTTCGGACGGGGCTGTCGGGCTTCCGGTCTTCTCAGCGCCGGATGATTTAATTTCCTTTGTTGTTAACAAGGCCCTTGATGGTGACGATGAGCCCATAGCAGCAATAACTGATAAGCCTACACGGGGGAAGGCCAAAGCAATGCTGGTTAAAATTAAACGAGGCTCTGTTGAGCGGCCGGCCATGCCTATATTGTCTTCTGCCCCAACTGCCCCCTCTGCTTCAGAAAGCGCCCAACCCTCTTTGGGGGGCGAATCAGATGAAGACTTAATCTCGCGATTGGTTAAGGCTGGTTTAGGTGGAAATATGGATGAAATCAACACTTTGGACAGTCGGGTTTTGCGGGGGAAAATTAAGGCTGCAATTGTAAAAGCTAAGCGCGCTAAAGCATAAAGAACCGGTAATTTTAAAAATTATAAAGACCCGCTACTCTTTTATAGATTGGCGGGTCTTTTTTATTAACACCAAATCTACACCTTTAACAGTCACCTGCTGTGACGAATGTCACTGTTTATCCGATATTGAAATTGATAAAGGCCTTTTTCCCCATGAATAGGAATCATTGCTTCAAAAACTAAATTCATTTCGTCCGTTTTACCGGAAAACAAACGCACCCCCGAACCAAATATGTTTGGGTGTGGTGTAAGATAAAGATGAGTTAGGTGGGGCGCAAAGCGGATGTTTGTTTTTCCGCCGCCGGCGATAAAACATTTTTCAGTATTTAAATTTTCTATTATTTCTTTGGGATTGTCGTCTCGGTGTACAACAATAATATCCCGACCCTCTAATTCTTTTTGAAGACATTTAAAGGTGTTAGAGCCCATGATTAAGGGCCAACCCATTGTTTGTTCTTTAAACAGATAAAGATCTTTGGACCAAGTAACGCTTTCGTGGGGATGACGGGCGATATAACCATCTTGTGTAACGGCAGCAATAAGAATTACGTCCACTATTTGTCAGTAAATGTGCCGGCGGCAACAAATGTCAATTTATTTGGATCAATATAATTTTTGATAACGCCGTTGACCTGGTCCAGCGTGAGCCTCCGGATGGTATCCGGATATTGATCTAAATATTCAACATTCCTGCCTTTTTCAGCATTGGACAAAATTTGTGCTGTCAATCCGCCCGTTGAATCCATGCTAACTTTGTATGAGCCCGTAATTGTTGTCTTTTTTGCCTTCAGCTCCTCTTGGGTAACACCAGTATTATACCAGTTTAATATTTGCTCCATGGTGGCGTTTTTCCCAACATCCAAAAGATCCGGCGCGAAAGTGCCCCATGTACTCCAATAGCCATCACTGCCGAAACTGACACCGGCTAAAGAAGAACCAATGCCATAGGTAAGGCCTTGTTGGTCTCTAACGGTTTGCATTAGTCGCGCTGAAAAATTTCCACCCAATATGTATATAGCCATCATAAGCGGGTAATAGTCCGGGTGGTCTCGATCAATTCCGACGGCTTGTCCCAAGTACATATCCATACTTGTTTTTTCGGGGATTTCAATCTTTGTCTCATTTTCTTTATTTAATCTGGCCTTTAAACCTTTGAAATTAAATGATATTTTTTTTTCTCCCCAACCATTCAATTGGTTTCCCAATGTTTCATTTATTTTAATAGGGTCTACATCTCCCGCGGCAGCAAAAATTAAATTACCCAATCCATAATATTTTTCGTGAAATCTTTTAAGTTCGTGTTTTTTCACCAATTTAACATGGTTAATTGTTTCATCAATTGTTAACCTGTGGTTCGGGTGGTTTTGTGGATATAAACTTCTTAAAAAACTAATCATGGCTTGTTGTTTTGTGTCTTCTTTTGATCTTTCAAGATTGCCAACCATTCTAGTTTTTAGGGTGGTTAATTCTTCGTCTGGAAAAGCGGGCGTACGGAGTTGTTCTGCCAACAGCTGAATAACAATTTCTAGATCATCTTTTAAACAATGGCCTGTGAATTGTACGTGGTGGCGGGTATTGGAAAAATTAAGTTCGGCACCGACAGACTCCAATATATCACTGATGGTATATTTATCTTTCGCCAGGGTTCCTTTATCCATCATAGCAGCTGTAATTGGGGCAATATTTCTATTTGTTTCGGGGCTGAATAAGGAACCGCCCAAAAAACTCCCGGCAAATGTAATTACATCTTTTACACCCGTAGGCATAACCAGGGTCTTTAATCCTTCTTGCTCTGCGTTAATTATAACATGTTTCTTAAAAATCCCCATTTCAGCCCATCTTTGTTGTTTTTGGAACAAACCATCCTGTGGTACTTTTTTCTTCAACTAAATATTTTTTAGCTACACGTTGGATGTCTTTGGTAGATACTTTTTCAATATGATCCATAAATGTTGTATAAAATGTCCAGTCACCAATTGCGATTGCTTCATTCAAAGCGCTGGCTACTGCATATGAACCATCCCTGCTAAAGGCAACGCTGGCCCGTGTTTGCGCTTTGGCCCGGGCGATTTCTTCTTTTGTTACTCCGCCATTAATAATTTTTTTGTATTCTTCTAAAACAATATCTTCCACAGTTTGATGATCTGTGTCCGGCGTAAGAAATGTATAAGTTATAAACATGCCGTTGTCTTTAAGGGGAAAATCATACATCAACAGTGAGGTGGCCAAACCCCGGTCCACAATTGTTTTATAAAAACGGCTGGTTTTGCCTTCGCTGAGAATTTTTCCTAGTAATTGAAAAGCATATGTATCTTCGTGTAATCCTTCCGGTGTTTTGTGCCCCACACCCACAACTCCCGTTTGTCCTGCTCTTTTAACCACTGTTCTGCGAGGGCCTTCCTGCTCGGGTTCTTCGGTATACATTCCAGGGATATCGTTCTTGCTGGCATTGTGCTCCCCAAAATAATTCTTGATAAGAGCCAAGGCTTCTGCTTTATTAAAATCTCCAATTATGGTAGCGGTCGCATTGTTCGGCCAATAGTAGGTATGATAAAATTCCTGCAGTCTCTCTGTGGATACATTTTCGATATCAGAACGCCAACCGATTGTTGAATGGTGGTAGGGATGAGCCTGATAGGCTGTGGCCCAAATATTTTTATCCAATACATCAAATGGGCTGTTTTCACCCCGTTCATATTCATTGCGTACAACCGTCATTTCGGGCTGGCGGTCTTCGTCCCTTAAAAAAGCAAATCGCATTCGGTCTGCTTCGATGGCAATGGCCCTCTCTAAGTGTTCGCTGGGCACAACCTCAAAATAATTGGTTCTATCGTTCCAGGTTGTGGCGTTGATTTGGGCGCCAATGTTTTGAAGTTCCGTCCAAATGGCCGTTCCTTTTTCTTTATTAAAATTCCTTGAACCCTTAAACATTAAATGTTCAAGTAAGTGTGTAGATCCCGTATAACCAATAGCTTCATTCCTAGATCCGACATGATAGGTAACCATAAATGTTGCTACGGGCGTTGAGTGATCTTCCAAAACTAAAACGGTCAGGTCGTTTTTTTGTAGGGTATATTCTTCTATCCCACCAGAGGATTTAACAAATTTAAACCCATGGAATGTCTTGTTATTTTTTCGGGACATATAAATCTGTAATTGTGCCTTCAAAAACTTCCGCCGCCATTCCGAAGGTTTCGCCCAGTGTTGGGTGGGGGTGTACTGTTAAACTGATATCTTCTGCATCGGCGCCCATTTCGATAGCCAACATCCCTTCGGAGATCATATCTCCCGCGCCGGGGCCAACAATGCCGACACCAAGAACCTTTTTGTTTTCTGGGTCAAACAAAATTTTTGTTTTTCCTTGGTTGGCGTCCATGGCGATCGCCTTTCCGCTGGCGGCCCAGGGGAATTCTCCTTTTTCATAGGCAATTCCACTATCCTTGGCTTCGGTTTCTGTAAGTCCAGCCCAAGCCACTTCCGGATCAGTATAGACAACAGATGGAATTGCTCGAACATCGAACGCGGCCGGATGGCCGGAAGCCACCTCTGCCGCCACCTTTCCCTCGTGAGTGGCTTTATGAGCTAACATGGGATTACCCACAATATCGCCAATGGCAAAAATATTTTTCTCAGATGTACGTTGGTAAACATCCACATTAATAAAACCATGTTCATTTACTTCAACACCCGTTGCTTCTATATTGAGCAAATTAGTGTTTGGTTTGCGCCCCACAGATACCAACACTTTGTTGAAGACTTCTTTCTTAGTGCCTTTTTCATTTTCAATTGTTACATCTAGCGTACCCTTTTTGTTTGCCGCAACTGTTGTTACTTTTGATGAAAGTTGAATTGATTCGAATTGCTTTTTCAATTTTCGTTGGAGCGGTTTTACCAAGTCCGAATCTGTGCCGGGAAGTAAGTTAGGTAAAAATTCAACCACGGATACCTTTGAACCAAGCGCCGCATAAACTTGGCCCAATTCCAATCCGATGATGCCGCCACCAATAACTAAAAGTCTTTTCGGAATATCCACCAAATCCAACGCTGTTCTGGAGGTGAGAACAGATGGGTGATCTGTTGGAACACCTGGAATCGTGGCCGAAACTGAACCAGCGGCAACAATACACCTATTAAAAGAAACGGCTATATCTCCAACATCAGTTTTTACGCTCAGTTCAGTATTAGAGGTGAAAGTGGCTGCGCCTTTCACCCACTCCACCTTTCGAGCTTTAGCCATTTGGGCAATACCCTCGTTTAGCTGAAATACAATTTTGTCTTTGTGGGCTCTAATAGCATCCAAATCAATTTGAGGCTCGCCATAGGTTATGCCCATTTTTGATAAATGAGACGCCTCTTCCATGACCTTTGAAATGTGGAGCAACGCCTTGGATGGAATACACCCGCGATTTAAACAAACACCGCCTAAGGTGGGGTCTTTGTCAATCAGAATGACCTGTTTTCCAAGGTCCGCAGCGCGGAAGGCTGCGGCATATCCGCCGGGGCCGGCGCCGATAACAACAATTTCTGCGTGTTTAGATTCAGCCATAGATTAATCTTTAAAATATGACAAATCAGAAAGAACAGCTGCCAGCCTTGACGTGAACGCGGCTGCGGCTGCGCCGTCAATCACGCGGTGATCATAGGATAGCGAAAATGGCATCACAAACCGTGCCTGGAATTCTCCAGATTCTTTATCAAACACTTGTTTCCACGCACTTCGGGACACTCCCATAATGGCTACTTCGGGCGGATTTACAATCGGTGAAAATCCGGTTCCTCCAATCCCACCCAGGCTGGAAATGGTAAAGGTACCACCTTTCATTTCGTTATGTTTTAGTTTTTTATCCCGTGCGCGGGTGCTTAAATCCATGAGGTCTTCAGATAGGTCAAAAATTGATTTTTTATCCACATTCCGAACAACAGGAACGGTGAGTCCGTTTGGTGTGTCCACGGCGATCCCTAAATGATAATAGTTTTTGAAAACCAAGTTTTGATCCGTATGATCCAAAGAGCTGTTGAATGCTGGCCTTTCTTTTAAAACAATTGTGGCTGCTTTCATTAAAAATGGAAGGAAGGTGACCTTGATTCCTTTTTTAGCTCCATCTATTTTTAATTCTTTACGGTAGGCGTCAATATCTGTAATGTCTGCTTCATCAAATTGGGTCACATGGGGAATAGATTGCCACGCCCTTTGTAGCCGCTCCCCCGTTATTCTTTTAATTCTAGTCAATTTCTGGATTTCAACCTCGCCCCATTTTGAAAAATCGATCTCCTGTTTTCGGGCTGGAATGGATCCGGAAGACATAGCCATTTTCAACTTAATATAGCCGTTGAGATCATCTTTAGTAATGCGACCTTTTTGACCGGAGCCTTTAATAATCTGAAGATTGATGCCCAATTCCCGCGCCAACCTTCGAACGCCCGGCGATGCAAAAACATTTTCCGAAGATCCTGGGGTTCCGAAAACGGTTTCTGACTCGGATAGGACAATTTCTTCTGGCTTTGGTTCTGGTTCTGTGGGCGGGGTCTTCTGTTCTGTCACTTGAGCTTCAACGCTTTTTTCGGTTGTTTCGATTTTCATGAGTAGGTGGCCGGGCTTTAGCTCGTCACCCGCCGCCACCAAAATTTCAGAAATTGTTCCGCTAACATCTGCGGGAATTTCCATTGATGCTTTTTCCGATTCTAAAACTATAATTGTTTCATCCGCTGCAACAAAATCGCCAACAGTAACAGAGACCTCACTAACCTCTGCGCCATCAATTCCTTCTCCAAGTTCGGGTAAAATAATTTCTTTAATCATTTGTATTTTTACACCTTAACAGGACTGGGCTTATCCGGATCTATGTTATATTTCTTTATAACTTTTAAAATCGCATCTTTTTCCATTTTTCCATCGGTTGTTAATGCCCGAATGGCGGTTAAAACAATATAATGGCGGTCAACCTCAAAAAATCGGCGCAAGTTTTCCCGCGTATCGCTCCGGCCAAAACCATCTGTGCCTAGGGTATAATATGACCCTGGTACATAGGGACCAATTTGTTCCGAAACCATTTTTATATAATCAGTAGTGGCAATTGTTGGGATATTGTGGTCGCTGAAGGATTTTATCAGGTGGGCTGTTTTTTGTTTTTTCCTAGGGTTTAGCGTATTCCACCGATCTGCCTCTTCCGCGTCTTTTCGCAATTCACTATAACTGGTTACGTTCCAAATATCGTACGAAACACTCCAGTCGTTTTCTAATAATTTTCCCGCTGCTATTACCTCACCCATAAGCGAGCCGCTTCCCAAAAGGCGTATATCCGGTTGGTTTGCGGATTTAAACTTATACAGCCCCTTGACGATATCATCTTCAATGCCTTTTGCCATGGGGGGGTGAACATAATTTTCGTTTTCAACCGTCAGGTAATAAACCACATCCTTGTCCTCTTGGCACATTTCTTTCATTCCCCGGTGTACCACTATCGCAATTTCGTACGCATAAGCGAGATCATAAGCTTTTATGTTTGGTGTGGCGGCGGCGGCAAGATGGCTGTGTCCATCTTGATGTTGAAGGCCTTCGCCGTTAAGTGTGGTTCGCCCGGCTGTTCCGCCTAAAAGAAATCCCCGTGTTCGCATATCCCCGGCAGCCCAAATAAAATCCCACACACGTTGAAATCCAAACATGGAGTAATAAATGTAGAACGGAATCATTTTAACGCCATGGTTGCTATAGCTTGTTCCGGCTGCAATAAAAGAGGAGACGGCACCCGCCTCATTAATGCCCTCTTCAAGAATCTGTCCGTTTTTGGCTTCTTTATAATACAAGAATTGATCCGAATCTACCGGGTCGTATAACTGTCCCTTGTGAGCGTAAATCCCAAGCTGGCGAAAGAGGGGTTCCATTCCAAAAGTACGACCCTCGTCGGGAATTATTGGAACGATATGCTTCCCTATAATTTTATCTTTTGAAAGAATTGTTAATAATCGAACAAATGCCATCGTAGTAGAAAGTTCGCGCTTCCCGGTTCCATCTAGTAATTCCTTAAAAACTGATTTGTCGGGAATTTCTAGCGGTATGGACCTATCTGTCCTAATCGGCAATGGGCCGCCAAGCGCATCCCGCCGCTCTTTTAAATATTTATATTCTGTACTGTCTTTGTCGAAGCGATAAAAGGGAGCTTTCATCGCTTCTTCGTCTGACATTGGAATGTTGAATCGATCTCTGAAATAAAGGAGCTCTTCTTCATTAAGTTTTTTCTGATTATGGGTAATGTTTCGGCCTTCACCCGCTTCGCCTAAACCATATCCTTTAATCGTTCTTGCCAAGATAACGGTTGGTTTTCCTTTAAAATTCTGTGCTTCTTTATATGCTGAATAAACTTTTAGCGCATCATGTCCGCCTAATTTCATATTCTCCAATTCTTTGTCCGACAGGTGTTCTACCATTTTTAGAAGCTCTGGGTATTTTCCGAAAAAATGCTCCCGGAAGTATGCGCCGCCCTCTACCACATATTTAAGCAGGTCGCCATCGACCACTTCTTCCAATCTCTTAAGCAGAAGGTCGCTATTTTCACCCTCCAAAAATTCATCCCAATCTTCTCCCCAAATAACTTTAATTACATTCCACCCCGCACCTCGGAAGGCACCTTCAAGCTCTTGGATCACCTTCGAATTTCCGCGGACGGGACCATCCAATCTTTGAAGATTACAGTTAACAACAAAAACAAGGTTGTCCAAATTCTCCCTGGAAGCCAGTGTCAGTGCGCCAACAGATTCTGGTTCATCCATTTCTCCATCGCCAATATAGGCAAAAACTTTTCGGCTTGTTTCTTTTATAAACCCCCGGTCAATCATATAGCGCATGAAGCGCGCCTGATAAATTGCCATAATGGGGCCCAGCCCCATTGACACCGTGGCAAATTGCCAAAAATCCGGCATAAGGTATGGGTGGGGATAAGAAGACAGCCCACCTTCTTTTGAAAGTTCGCGCCTGAAGTTGTATAGTTTCTTTTTATCCAATCTTCCTTCAAGGTAGGCCCGGGCGTACATCCCCGGGGAGGCGTGGCCCTGAAAGAAAACAAGGTCTTGCCCGTCGGGGTGATCTGCCCCTTTTAAAAAATGGTTAAAGGCAACTTCATATAATGTGGCGGCAGAGGCAAATGTAGAAATATGTCCGCCAATTCCGGGCGTTTCTTTGTTGGCCGCAGTTACCATCGCCATGGCATTCCATCTTACGATTGATTTAATTTTGCGTTCAATATCTCGGTCGCCTGGATATTCCGGCTGTTTTCCCGGTAATATTGTGTTTACAAACGGGGTGCTTGTATTAAAGGGCAGGCGCGCGCCTTTTGATTGAGCATAATCAATAAGGGTTTCTAAAAGAAATCTAGCGCGCTCATAACCGTGTTCCTCAAGAGCGTCTTCAATGGATTCGATCCACTCTTTGGTTTCGAGCAAATCTATGTCTTTATATTTTTCCGCCATTTCTCGAATTATGTATTAAGGGAAGGCCCCGAAATTACACTTTTTTTATAGAAACAAGATTGGTTTTGTAAGGCGTTCGTTTGAATATTGTTTTGAGCGTTATTTAAAATCTTTTTTGCTAATTTATTGGGTTGATAGAAACACTCCCTTCCTATAAAAACTTTCTGGTTTTACTACAAACCGGCGCTAATGTCTTCACACGAACGGGTATATTTATTACCGTTTGAATTTTTTTAGATAGCTCTAAAATAAACCGTTTGTCTTTCATAATTAATCTGGATTTTCGATCAATAATTATTGCGATATAGCATTGGTTCTCAATAAGCGTTGTGCGCAAAGAATGACCAAATGCTTTGGGTGGTGATATTTCCATGTTTCCCCTTGATCTTCAAATATAAATCGGCAAAAATTAATAACAATAGTGTGTTAATTTTTGACATGGATTTATCCTCTTATTCAATCGCCCCGGAAATCCGAGAAGCGCTATACCTCAGGAAGCCAATCTTGGCAATGGAATCTACTATTCTCGCCCACGGGATGCCCTATCCCCAAAATGTGGAATTTGCTTTAGATGCCCAACGACTGGTTCGGCAAGCTGGAGCTTTGCCCGCAATTATTGCAATTCTCAACGGTAAAATTTGCGTTGGTTTAAACGAAACCCAGCTTAGCCGCATTACCGATGGAAAAGATGTTCAAAAAACTTCTGTAAGAGATATCCCGTTTGTATTAGCAAGTGGTGCTTCCGGCGCAACAACCGTTTCGTCTACCATGAGAGTCGCCCATGGTGTGGGTATTGATGTTTTTTCCACCGGCGGAATTGGCGGCGTGCATCGGGGGTGGGAAACAACATCAGATGTCTCCCAAGATCTACATGAATTAAGCCGGACCCCCGTTCTTGTTGTTTCCGCCGGCGCCAAAGCTATATTAGATATTCCAAAAACCGTTGAACGTCTCGAATCTCTTTCGGTCCCCGTTGTTGGATATAAAACAAATGACTTCCCAGCTTTTTATTCCCGAAAAAGTGGAATAAAAATTGACCATAGGTTTGACGATATTAAATTATTAGCAAATGGATTTGTAAAACACCGTTCGCTTGGATTTTCTTCTGGCATGCTCGTGGTTAACCCACCTCCGAAAGAAAACGAGATTAGCAATAAAGTTGTATCTGGTTATATTGAAAACGCTCTTCGCCGTGCAAAAGAATTGGGGGTTTCTGGAAAAAACTTAACACCCTTTCTACTCCATGAGGTTTATAAAGAATCCAATGGTGAAAGCCTAAAAACCAACATTGCCCTGGCGTTAAGCAACATTAAACTTGGTGCGGAAATCGCGGTGGAATTAAAGAACGTTTAACGCTTTTTTTTAATCACCCCACACCCAATTCTTGCGCCGGCAGCCCCAGAGGGCTGGGAAGACATGTCGTCGTCCCCCACATGTACAACAATGGCTTTTCCGACAACATTTGTCTTTGGCGAGCCGCCAATAGACCAGCGACCAAATTGATCCACGAGGGTGAGTTTTCCGTTTCCGTTTCCATCAATTTGTACATTGCCAATGTCGCCACTATGAAAAGGTGGTGTTCCCCATTTTCCATGGTTTTCGTTTGTAGGGTTCCAATGCCCGCCCGCTGACTTGCCGTCGTCAGAACCACAGTCACCAATGGCGTGAAGGTGAACGGCTACCGGGCCTTCCCCAAGTCCTGAGATGTTCACTTTGATTTTAACCGCACCTTTTTCTTCAAAAAAAACGATAGTACCAGAAACGCTGCTTCCGTTTTTTGGCTCAATGGTGGCAATTGCTTTTTTTGTATTTGATCCAGAACAAGATACTAAAATAGTTATGCATGTTAATATTAGGTGTCTTTTCATTTTATTGCTTTCTGTTTCGTCTTGCTGTGGTGGGTCGTGGCTTTCTTCATCTTTTTCCAAACAGCGCGGTACCAATCCGAACCATGGTTGATCCTTCTTCTGCCGCTATTTCATAGTCTCCGCTCATGCCCATTGAAAGGTCTTTTAGCGCTGCGTTCCCCAACTCTTGGTTTATTGAATCCCGAAGGTTTCTAAGCGCAACAAAGGCTTTTCTTATCTGTTTTTTGTTTGTTGTTCTTGGGCCAACTGTCATCAGCCCTGTAATTCTAATGTTTGGCTCTTCTAAACAAAAAAGCATTTCATTTCTTTGTTGGGGTGTAAATCCGTGTTTTTGTACTTCTCCGCTCGTGTTCACTTCCAATAATATGGGGGGTTTTTTGTTTAAGGCTTTTGCCCTTGAGCTTATTTTTTGCGCTAGTCGAGTAGAGTCTACAGAGTCTATTGTGTCAAACAGCTCCAGACAATTGTTAATTTTATTGGTTTGGAGATGTCCAATAAAGCGCTTTGTTAGCGCCGGCATAAGCTCAAATGATTCAAATTTTTGGGCTGCTTCCTGTGTTCTGTTTTCCCCAATGGCTTCTATCCCCACTTCGTAGCATTTTTGAATGAGAGAAAATGGGTGTGTTTTTGTAACGGCTA
>JYMV01029881.1_pt1 | contig 12660 bp, 10 predicted proteins | sample 338911 | NCBI WGS metagenome assembly JYMV01 (sample SAMN03354496, study PRJNA234377) | hydrothermal vent metagenome | biome: Deep sea; feature: Hydrothermal plumes at the Eastern Lau Spreading Center, Western Pacific Ocean; material: Seawater | place: Tonga | collected 2009 | depth 2000 m m | reverse complement strand
ATCGAAAGATGAAAAAGGCCATCGGTATTCAGAGGCCGTGCTCGGTCGTACGCAGCGATAGCCATCGGCATGAATTGTTGAGCTTCAGTGGAATCCCCGGCGGCAACTGCTGTCATCACTCTGTTAAAGAGCCGGTCCGCTGCCTCCACGGGTGTCATGCTTGATAAATCAGGAGGCATACCGGTCACTGCACCCCCACCGGACTGGGTTGTCACTGGGGCTGCCGTCGGCATAGAAGGCCCTCCTGGCTGCACCATTTGTGTCCCCAGTACAACGATTAGTGCGAACATCGCGGCACCCGCAATCCACCAAGGGAGATTCTTGCCCCCCAGTGTGGCAGTAGCTGCGGCCCGATGTTCTCTCACAGCGATCTGGTTTCCACATTGGTTACAAAAATGCGCCGCCGGACTAGCCTGGGCTCCACACTTCTGACAGAAACGACCCTGGACTTTAGCTCCACACTTCTGACAGAAGCTTCCTGACGCAGTCTCACCACACTTAGGGCAGACTAGAGCGGTCATTTCCTCATCGCGTTAAACAGCAGGGGCCACGTCGCAACGGTTTGCGCGCGGTAGTTAGGCTGGAAACCAAACAGGACCAGCGAACCCTCACCAATCTTCGCCTCTAGGACAGCTGCCTCTCCTGCGATGTGATGTCCACCAAGTACCCAGCCTGAGAGAAGAGGGTCACCTTGCCCGTAGCGAGCAGCGATCCGAATTCTCGGATCATTGACTTCGTACGCCATGCTGCTCCGCCAGTACCACGCAGAGATCTCGTCTCTCATGCCCTCGTTGATCTCCGACGCCGAATCGAGCTCAAGCCTCAGGATTGATCCAGGGATGTAGAAATCCGTGTTTGGAAGACCCGAAGTCAGATTAGAGATGTCGAGGTCAAACAGTTCGGCTACAAAGTCTGTTGCAGCCTCAATGGCTATAACACGCCCTCCGTTCCGAACGAACGCGCTAACCGCCTCCATCCCCTCGTCACCCAAGCCACCCGTATACTGGCGAGGCAGTTCTCCAGAGCGGAATCCATTCCTGATAGAACCCGCTTCTTGGGCCTGGAAGAGGAAAACGTCGTATTCGTCCAGAGCCCCACTGCGAATATCTGCATCATGAAGCGTGTCATACGCCATGTCGTATTCATCCAGAACCCAGCGCTGCCACCCTGCTGGCATCGGCTCCTGCCATGACTTGTACATCGCTACACGCGGTGCGTCTGCCCCGCTTAGGTGCGCCGGCAGATGAAAATCGAAATCTGGTGCCGCGATGGGCTCAGACAATTCAACCCTCAAATCACCATCGACCTCTACGGCCTCAAAATCGAATAGATACCCAAACGTGTGTGCCGTTACATCGTACGGACGTTGAGGTGGTCCACCCGGGTATTCGCGCAGATCCGGGTAGTGCTGTACCTCCAGCATTGAATTCGCAAAGCCCGCATACGGTTGATTCATTGGGATGACATAGCTCCCAGCCGGGAAGTTCATTCCGTCCACCGAAAAAGCTTCTTGCGCCTCAGCAACTTCTACTTCCGCCATCACAAGCGCCCTCAGTGCATAATTGACACCGGTTTCATTTTTCTGGTTGCCCGGAATAATCCAAGCGTCCGGCCAAGCATCCCACTTGTCTACAGCGCGCTTGTTGACGCCATAGAAGTTCTCTAGCCAGAAGCGGCGATTCTTAGCTGCATTCGTGAGCAACGCCAAGGCCCCGGAGTACTGGTAGTCAACAATGTCCGGTAAGCCCCAGTCACCACCTTCCCAGGGGTTAGGAAAATTCCAAGACCGCTGGCTCGCGTCGAAGTTACGGCCAGGGCCTAGCGCCTCAGGAGGGATGTTAGTCGGTGAAGCAATCCGTGCCGAAGCAGTCTCTGAAAGGATCCGAGCGGCACCATGATAATGCATGTAGGCCCGAGCCGGAGTGAAGGCATCATACTGGGCGTTCACGACGACCCCCTTCTTCCCTTGAGCTGTTAACTCCGCAGCCATGTAGGTGCCAAGTTGACTTACCGCAGTTGTCAGAGCCGGATCGATATTCGGTTCCCAGGGCTCTATATACGGTGGAAAGAATATCCTTGCTCCGTTCCCTCCCATCTGATGGACATCATGCACGATGTGGGGATGCCAATCATTCTGGGCTCCTACAGTAAGAATTGTCTCGTCCTGCGTGAACGCATACCAGTCTCGGTTGTTGTCATGTCCCGTGTAGAAGTGGTAGAGCCAGGGAAGCGGCGCCGCTTCGTACTGTGTCCGCACGTGCTCGTTATACCAGTCGTTCACCCACTGGAGACCATCTGGGTTCAGCGACGGGATCTGAAGGAAGATTACATTCTCAAGGATCTCGAGAATCCTTTCTTCGTTGGACGAGGCCATCGTGTAAGCCAGTCGTGCCGCCATCTGGCTCGGTCCAACCTCGGTCGAGTGGATCCCGTGAGTGATCATAGCAACAGCCTTACCACCGTCGAAAAGCTGAGTGAGTTCTGCCTCGCTCGAGATGATCCGCGGGTCTGCCAACTTCATCTGCATCTCTCGTAGCTCGTCTAGTCGCTCGTGGTTTTCTGGGCTCGTGATCGTGAGCATTACGAAAGGCTGCCCGGTCGTTGTCGTTCCGAGCGTGTCTACGATCACGCGCTGGCTTCTTTCCGCAAGTTCTTCATAGTACGAGGTCAGCTGGTCCCAGTTGGCAAGCCTTCGGTCTGAGCCCATATCGAACCCGAAATACTGCTGGGGAGATGGAATACCTTGCGCTGCAAGCGAGGGAGCTAGGATCACAAAGACAGTAAGAAACGCGATAAGAACTCGAGTCATTGAAACTCCTTCATTACGAAGAGGGCCCGGCGATTCCGAGGCCAACCATCGCTTCTGCCACGGCAGGAGATGGTACCGCAGTGCCCACAGGGCGGCAACGCAATCCGCGGGTCCGGTGTTTCATGATCCTACTAGTTCTGATGCATGGCTATGCATCAGATGCGCTCCGATGAACTTACGAACCGGACCCCTCGCTTGACTCGGTTGCCGGAAACTCCTTTCAATTGATCCTGCTTGTCTCAGTCGCACATGGATTGATAAAGTTCGGGCTTCCCCCAAACCCTACCCGGAGATGGACATGCGTTGGCTATACATTTTCGTTGGCCTCATAAGCATCTCAGCTGCGTGCGGCCCAGCATCGGACTCCATCACAACCATGTCGGGACCTGGGATCCCGGAACTGTCGGGTCAGAGGATCGCTGATCACATGCGTATTCTCGCGTCAGATGAGTTCCTTGGTAGGGGACCAGGACATCCTGGTGGGGACTTGGCCTCAGCATACATCGCAGACCGATTCGCGGAGTACGGCCTGGAAGCTCCAGGAGGGTCGTACTTTCAAGAGGTACCCATGGTCGGCACGACTACAGATCCAGTAACAGTCAGGCTTTCCTTCTCGGGAACAGGGGGTTCGGTCACCCCCAGATACCTAGACCAATTCGTACTCAATGCGGGAGACCCTACGGCAGACAGAATCGGCGGTGACGCTGAGCTTGTCTTCGTCGGCTACGGTACGGTCGCTCCTGAACATCAGTGGAACGATTTTCAGGACATTGATGTTGAGGGGAAGTACCTCCTGATCTTAGTAAATGACCCGCCGGCGTCCATTAGCGAACCAGACCTTTTCGGTGGTGTCGCGATGACCTACTACGGCCGTTGGACCTACAAGTATGAAGAGGCGGCCCGAAAAGGCGCCCTGGGTGCCCTGATCGTCCATGAGACTGAACCTGCAGGTTATCCCTGGAGCGTAGTGCGTGGTGGCTGGTCCGGTGAACAGTTCGCTCTACCCCCAGACCCCTCGGAAAGACAGCCAGCGGGCATGGTAGGGTGGGTGTCGGTAGAGGTCGCCCAGAGTGTCCTGGCAACCGCAGGTTACGATTACGACGAACTCAAAACTAGAGCTGCGATCCGAGGGTTCACCGCAGTCGAGACAGGCATCACAGTGAGTGCAAACGTAGAGAGCACCAGCCGTGAGGTAGAGACCCGAAACGTTGTCGCTCTCCTGCGCGGCGCCACCCGACCTGATGAGTACCTTACTGTCACTTCCCATTACGATCACTTCGGTGTTGGAGAGACGATTAATGGTGATTCCATCTATAACGGTGCCTACGACAACGCTTCCGGCACCGCGCTACTACTCGAAGTGGCCCGCGCTACCTCCAGTAAGCCGATACCTTCTGAGCGCTCTGTCCTATTCATCGCTACCGCTGCGGAGGAGCAAGGCCTCCTAGGGGCCGAACGGTATGTGCGCTCCCCTATATACCCCCTGAACCAGACCGTAGCAGAGATAAACTTGGACGGTGCTAACCTTTGGGGTGCCACCGATGACATCATTGTCCACGGAGAGGAACGAAGCGGGCTTGGCGACTATGTCCGTCCGCACGCCGCTCAGCTTGGCCTCACCTTGAAGCCCGACGCTGAGCCAGAGAAGGGTTTCTTCTTCCGCTCGGACCACTTTCCGTTTGCGAAGGCAGGCATCCCTTCCCTCTGGATCGAGCATGGTCGCGACTATCGTGGCCGACCAGAAGGCTGGGGGGACGACCTCCAGGCTGACTACACCGCCAACCGATACCATGCACCGTCCGATGAGTTCACTGAAGAGTTTGTCTTCGATGGGGCAGTCCAGCAGGGAACGTTAATGCTCCGAGTGTTACTAGAACTTGCCGATGATGAGACCTGGCCGAATTGGTATGCGGACCAAGAGTTCAAAGCTGCCCGCGACGCAATGCTGGAGAATCGCTAGCAGATTCTAATGGATATAATCAAGCATGGTTGCAGACGAGTTGCCCTAGAGCCCCGTGGGTTGCTCCAAGAACTCCCAGCTTAGACCGAACCGCTCTTCTAGGTGCGCGCCCAAGGCCTTCACTCCAAAAGTCTCTGTCGCGTAATGCCCCCCGAAAAAAACAGTTATTCCGAGTTCCATCGCTTCGAAGTAGGCATGGTGACTTCCCTCCCCTGTAATGAGGGCATCGAGCCCTAGAGCAACGGATTCTTCGATAAAGGAACTCCCGCTTCCGGTTACCACACCGATCTTCTCGATCATTTCAGGACCACCCTCAATGACGTGGACTGCCCCCTCAAGGATTCGCCCCAGTTCCGCGGAAAGTGCCCCGCTGGTCATGCCATCCGCTTTCGTTCCCCACCAACCCACATCAACGTTCTCGTACCCCCCAAATTGCCCTCCTATCTCCAGACGCAAGGCTCTCGCCAGAAGAATGGAGTTTCCCACTTCCGGGTGGCTGTCCAGCGGCAGGTGGCAGGAGTACAGACCAATCTTGCCTTCGATCAACTTCTGTATCTTCCGAAAGTGTCGACCCGTCACGGGCTCCAATCCCCTCCAAAAAAGCCCATGGTGCACGATCAAGAGGTCGGCTCCCCTCTCTACTGCCTCAGCGATCGTGCACTCGGACGAGTCCACTGCCACAGCAACATGCGCAATCTCTTCCGGCCCCTCCACCTGCAGCCCATTCAACGCGTGAGGATAGTCAGGGTACCCTTCTACAGACAGGTATCCATTAAGATATTGGAATACAGATTCTAATTTCACTTTTGTTCCCCCTCAGGCGGAAAAGCAGCAGGCCCGCAAAGCATCCTGTGCACCAAAGACCATCACCATCAGGCAACCCAGGGGGAGTGGCTTATCTCTTTCTAAGCCACTGTACTACGGCAGTTTACCTGGATTCTCGGCAGAAAAAAGGCTTCTTGGATCATCCCACGCTTAGGGCCATCTGCCGGACACGATTTAGCTATGGCCCAGGCTCCTGCCCGCTACTCCCCTCGCCGCGTTCCGAAGAGTCCCTCATATTTACTGTGCCATTCAGAATCGCACCCTCCTGTAACTGCAGCCGGCGAGCATGTACATCTCCCTCGATCCGACAAGTTGCTTGTAGCTCGAGTCGTGATCCTGCCAGAATAATACCGGTAACCCTGCCCGATAAAACGGCATCCTGGGTCGTGATATCTCCCTTAACCCAGGCATCTCTACCAACGACCACCGCCTTTCCTGCGCGCACGTTCCCGTTAACTCGTCCTTCAATCCGGATCGATCCCTCAGTTTCACAGTCCCCCACAACCGTCATACCAGGTCCAATGATTGAGATCACCGACTCAGGGGATGTTTTGTCACCGCTTCGCTCACGTGCCATCGGCACCTCTTCACTCTCGGAGTTTCCGAAGCAACAAAGTAGCCGCAAGCATTGATATCGGCACTAATTCGGCTGCTGGACCATACTGAGTGGGTCCACAGGACTCCCATCCAGGAGAATCTCAAAGTGAAGATGTGGTGCGGTCGATTGTCCGCTCGACCCGCTCAATGCGATCACCTCCCGCTCCCGAACCCGCTGGCCCTGCACGACCAACTGTGCCGAGATATGCGCATAAACAGTAGTGTACCCTGATCCATGATCGATCACCACGAAGCGCCCATAGACTTCGTCGATATTTACTTCCGCGATTATCCCACCACCTGCTGCTCGAACATAGGAATCAGTCTGTACTGCTATATCCAGACCTGGATGCTCCCCCTCCTCGCCATCCAGGAGCCCTTGCGTGACAAGGCCTTTCTCCGTCAACGGCCACACCGTAGGTAGCGTGGAAACAGCTACCGGCAGATTCTCTGACCCACGATCGCTACTGGCACCACCGGCGGGCGGAAGCCACAAACCACCGTTGTCAGGAAGCACCTCAGGAGCAACTAGAGCCCTAACACGCTCGTATTGTGCTTCGGCCACCGCTAATTTAGCAGCTATCTCGTCAAGGCGAACTCGGTCACGATCCATCGCTTCCAGCCGTAGCTCCAGTCCGTCAACCAGAGAAGCACGGGCTGCAAGATACCACCAACTAGCGGCCATCCCCGTAACCCCAACGATACTGACTACTCCGAAGGCAATCCAAAAACGCAACCATCTATAGGGCAAACGGTATGTCCGGCTTGCTCGCCCGTCCTCCGGGACCACCATGATGGTTAAGTCTCGGTTACGTGCTGGGTTCATTCATCAACCTCGGAGAGCTCCTGGCCGGTCATAAGCTCGTATACCCGCTCAAAGTCTTCAGATCCGTGGTATTGAATTTCTATGGTATCCCTACCGCCTTTCCCCTGCCGGATCGTCACCCGAGTGGAAAAATACTCCCTTAGTCGATCTTCAAAAGCCTTCAACATGGGATCTACGGCCGCACCCCTCTTCCGCTTCCTCTTCTTTCGGGAAACTCCGCCTACCCGGCGCTCCATCTCCCTCACTGACCAACCTTCCTTCGCCGCCTTCCGGCCTATTTCGCTTGCACGAACTGGATCACCAACAGCTAGTAGGGCACGAGCGTGGCCGGCCGACAAGCTCCCATTCTCGACTAACCTGCGAATTGACACGGGTAGCTTCAGAAGCCTGAGCAAGTTCGCGACGGTCGAACGGTCCTTGCCCACGGCGGCCGCGATGTCGCCCTGCTTCATATCGAACCTGTCGCTAAGAGCCGAGTACCCCTCAGCCTCTTCGAGTGGATTAAGCGCCTCCCGCTGGAGGTTCTCCACAAGCGCCAGAACCAGGAGGGTCCTATCCGACGCGTCCCGCACAATGCTCGGCACCTCATCCCATCCTAGGATTCCGACCGCCCGGAGTCGTCGTTCACCGGCTATGAGCTCATAGCGATCAGCACCTCCTGGGGTTACGCGCACAACGAGTGGCTGCAGAAGACCGTTCTCTCGGATCGAAGATGCTAACTCCTCTAGTTCGGGTTGCGGAAAGTTACGACGCGGTTGCATCGGATTGGGCGAAATCGAAGCGATCCTCAGCTTTCGGACCTCTCCGGGCTGCAATTCTGGCTCTAAGTAATCCCCGAGAAGCGCTCCCAGTCCCTTACCAAGCCGGTCGTGAGTCATACCGCAAGCACTGGGCGGGAGATCCCGGTCACTCTACTTCTCTGTGCTATCACTTCCTGAGCAAGCTCGAGATAGGCCTCTGCACCCTTAGAAAGGATATCGTAGAGCGCTATCGGTCGTCCGAAGCTCGGCGCTTCCGCGAGCCTGACATTCCTCGGTATCGCTGTCCGATAAACCTTCGCCCCAAAGTACTCCCGCGCCTCTGCCGCCACTTGCTTCGATAGGTTCAGTCTACCATCAAACATCGTTAGTAGGACCCCTTCGATGTGGAGCCTAGGATTCAGCGCTCTCTGAACCAGCCGAACAGTATTAAGCAACTGAGTCATGCCCTCTAGGGCGTAGAATTCACATTGAATCGGGATAAGCACTGAGTCTGCCGCGGTAAGTGTGTTAAGTGTGAGAAGCCCCAAGGAAGGCGGACAATCTATAAGGATGTATTCGTACTGATCCCGAATTGGGGCGAGCGCATCTCGAAAAACGATTTCTCGATCTGGAGCATTAACGAGTTCGATCTCCGCCCCCACGAGATCCCTCGTTGAAGGAATAACATCTAGGCACGGGAAGTGTACTTCCCTGACAACCGCCTCTTCTATGGCCTTCGCTCCGACCAAAATGTCATAGATGGTCGCATGTTCTCCATTATTTTCGAGCCCGACACCGCTCGTAGCGTTTGCCTGTGGGTCAATATCGACAATAAGCGTGCGCTTTTCAGCCACAGCCAAGGAAGCACCAAGATTGATCGCCGTCGTGCTCTTACCAACCCCACCCTTCTGATTAGCGAGCGCTATAACGTGCGACATGAATCCTCGGGAACCCAAAAAAAACCTGCTTGACCGAAGCCGGAGGGTGAAGAATATATCAGTATGACATGTAAGCCCGAAAGCCAACCCCAGCAGATTCGCGACCGAGCCTCGGCCTTTCATGCTACGCTGAGTACATTCTCTAGCGCGTTGGTACTAGAACATGGTCACTAGTGGGGAAATGCAAGAAACCGGAGAACATCGATGGAAACTAGGTTAATTAGGCGATTGTCCCTGCTCTCATTGTTCCTTGTAGCGTGCGGTGATCCAGCAGCTACCGGCCCTGACCCCCTAATCCAGCCTTTCGTAGGCGATTGGAAGGCAACGGCATTTGTCTTGACGAGCTCGGTGTCAGAACAGGTTTCTATTGACCTCATTCAACTCGGCGGAACGTTTGACCTCAACATTCAGCCCAGTGGCAGCTATACGGCGATCCTGGTGTACGCTGGCCTCGGACAGACGGAGATGGGTACGATCTCAGTAACCACCACCACGGTAACCCTCAATCGAGAGTTCCCGACAAAGGAGAATGAGGTTTCGACGTACCAGTTTGTCGGAGACTCCCTGTTGATCCTAGACGGGGACACCGAATTCGACTTTAACTTTGACGGCACGGAAGACCCTGCGCTCGTCCACTTCGAGCTCCTCCGTAAGTAGCCGTCAGCTCGGGTGAGCCCGAGTTAGCCTGTCTCCGGAACTGTTTCACGTGAAACAAAGCGTATACAACACACATAAGTCATTGAGTGCTAACGACTTATGATCCTACACGTTTCTCAGAGCGGTTTCGCCGGACTTCTAGAAGCAGATTTTGTAGATCGGCCGGCGACACTCCCGGAACTCTCGCTGCCTGAGCAAACGTCTCTGGCTGTATGCGAGACAGTTTTTCCCGTGATTCATATGAAAGTGTGACAAACTCGTGATAAGGTAAATCATGGTCCAGCAACAACTTAGACTGTTCTTCTAGCCTAGAAGCTCGCTCTCGCTCCCGTCCCACATACCCCTCGTACTTCAATTCCACCTCCACGGCCGTGAGTACTCCAGTTGCTAAGTCTTTCTCCACCATTCCAACATCGACACTGCTCGCACCTAGCAAATCTCTTGCTCGCACTCTTGGCCTCTTCAGAAGCTGGATCGCCCGAACCGGCCCAGACAGTGGCTCCGACCCTGCTTCAGCCAGAAGCGGATCGACATCTGCTGGCGTAAGGGTGGTATCACGGAACCAAGCGATAACCCTTTCTTCTTGACCAAGCCGATCGTTAAGCACGATGGCTTGCTCTGCTGAGAGGATTCCGCGATCCCGGGCCACAGGTCCCAGCCGGCGTACAGCGTTGTCCTGACGAAGAAGTAGCCTGAATTCTGCCCGAGAGGTGAAGAGCCGATACGGTTCGTCGACACCCCGCGTCACCAGATCATCAATCAGAACGCCTATATAGGCCTGGTCGCGGCGAAGCACAAAGGGATCTTCTCCTCGCACCTTAAGGGCAGCATTGATGCCAGCCACCACGCCCTGCCCTGCTGCTTCCTCGTATCCGGTTGTTCCATTGATCTGGCCCGCGAAGAAGAGGCCAGGGATCGCCTTGAGTTCCAACGAGTGGCGAAGCTGGTGAGGCGGAAAGTAGTCATATTCTATCGCATAGCCGGCCTTCGTCATCACGACGTTTTCCAGGCCAGGAATTGTTTGTAGAAATTCTCTTTGCACATCGATCGGTAGCGAGGTCGACAACCCGTTCACGTACAACTCGGTTGTATGTAGCCCTTCTGGTTCTAGAAAAACCTGGTGCCGGGGAGCATTTGGGAATCGGACAACCTTGTCTTCAATTGAGGGGCAGTAGCGAGGGCCCCGCCCGGATATTTCACCACCGTGCAGAGCACTTTTGTGCAGGTTATCAGAAACCACCTTTTTAAGACCGTCTGATGCCCACGTGACCCAGCACGGTCTCTGGTCCGGAACCTCCTCCTCTCTATAAGCAGCGAATCGGATCGCTACGTCGTCCCCATCCTGGCGCTCTACACGATCGAAGTCGACTGAGCGACCGTCGATGCGTGGTGGCGTTCCAGTTTTGAATCGAGCTACTTCGAGCCCGAGGCCTTCCAGTCCCTCCGCCAAAGCAACCGAGGGTGCCTCACCAGCCCGGCCGGCTCCAATGCCGGTTTGTTGCCCCATATGAATCCGACCCCGAAGGAACGTGCCTGTGGTAATGACAACTGCAGTGCCATAAAAAGTGATCCCACCACGTGTCCGAACTCCTATGACTTTAGGACCTTCAAGGACCAGGTCACTCACCATCTCCTGAAAAAGGTCCAGGCTCTCGAGTTCATCAAGCACACGCCGCACTGCTACCGGATAGAGGGTTCGGTCGCACTGCGCCCTCGGACCCCAAACTGCTGGACCCTTCGACCGATTCAGCATACGAAATTGGATGCGTGAAGCGTCCGTGGCGCGGCCCATGACTCCCCCTAACGCATCCACCTCACGTGCTACGACCCCCTTGGCGATACCGCCGATGGCCGGATTACAGCTCATCTGGCCGATGCGACTGAGGTCCGGTGTAATCAGCACAGTCTTCACTCCTGCCCTGGCAGCAGCGGAAGCCGCTTCAGCACCAGCGTGCCCACCTCCCACCACGATTACATCGTATCTCACCTCCATCATCGTGTCCGTTCGATCCGGAAGCCATCAGTTGTTGATCCTTGTGATGGCTCTACTCTCTCCACGGCCTCTACTCGTGCTGCGACTGGCCCTCTTGCGAGCATTGCTTCTAGTTGATCAAGCATTGTCAGTGCTCCTTTTGCATGAACTCTGACTGAACCGTCATGATAATTCTGCACTGCCCCGGATAGCCCTAGCTCGTCCGCCACGCCTCGGGTGAACCACCGGAAGCCCACACCTTGTACTCTACCTGTAACGCGGTAGGCCCGGACCTGGACGTTCGGAGATCCCTGGTCAGTGGACTCTAATACTGGTTCGTCTGCACGGTCTACGGCCATCTATACTCGCCCCTTCACTTTCCTACACAAAACTCTCGGAACACTACATCCAGGACGTCGTCAACAGTAATCACTCCGAGAACTTCCTCCAGCGCTGTCTCGGCTGGCCGAAGATGGGTCGACGCTATTTCCGGCGGGAGCCCACCCACGAGGGAGCTCCTGAAGAGTTCTACCTCCGAACGCGCCGTCTTAAGCAAGCGGACATGCCGTTGGCGTGTGAGGATTGGCTCGTCCCCCTGGCTATCGACCAGCTCCGAGTAGGCCAGCTCTGGGAGGAGTTGACGGATCTGGTCAAGTCCTTGCCCTGTTATTGCCGATACCCGTACTGCTCCGGCTAGCCCCGACAGTCCGGTACTGTCCCCCTGATAACCCTCTACAAGATCTGCCTTCGTTGCCAGAAGAACGACAGGCGCGGTGATCTCTTGAAGGAAGCTCCTGTCTTCTTCTGACGTTTCCTCACAAGCCGGAATGCAGAACAGCACGATATCGGCACCCTTCAGGTACCGACGTGCTACTTCGATGCCGAGCTGTTCCACACGCCCCTCAGATGCGCGGAGCCCCGCGGTGTCGACCAGCCTAAAGGGGAAGCCTCCTAGCTGTACCGTCTCCTCCAGCGCGTCACGAGTTGTTCCAGGTTCTTCCGTGACGATCGCCCGCTCCTCACCTAAGAGTGCGTTGAAAACGGAAGACTTCCCCGCATTCGGCCGGCCGGCAAACACAGTGAGCGCTCCTTCACGAAGAAGTTCCCCTTCCGGAGCTGTGACGAGTAGTGCGTCCAGTTTCTTGACAACCCCAGCCGCTTCTTCTGCAATCACATCTAATGCTACCGGTGGATCGTCTTCCGCCGGAAAATCGATATGGTGGACCAGAAGTGCCTCTAGGCGTACCAAGCCCTCGCGGAGTCCTATGATCCTGGTCGATAGTCCGCGTTCCATTTGCCGGAGCGCCGCACGATGAAAGGCTCGGCTTCGGGCATC
>JYMV01047175.1_pt1 | contig 12666 bp, 8 predicted proteins | sample 338911 | NCBI WGS metagenome assembly JYMV01 (sample SAMN03354496, study PRJNA234377) | hydrothermal vent metagenome | biome: Deep sea; feature: Hydrothermal plumes at the Eastern Lau Spreading Center, Western Pacific Ocean; material: Seawater | place: Tonga | collected 2009 | depth 2000 m m | reverse complement strand
GGCCAATGTGTAAAGGACGGTTGAACAATATTATGATGATGAGCATTCTCAATTTTTAGCCGATCGCTACATTTCCGGTACCTGTCCCAAATGTACTTATGAGGCCGCATATGGTGATCAGTGTGAAAAATGCGGTTCTGCCCTAAGTCCTAAGGAGCTGATCTCTCCACGGTCTGCTTTAAGTGGCAATGAACCCATTCTGAAGGAAACAACGCACTGGTATCTCCCAATGGGGAATTATGAAGACTGGCTAAAAGAATGGATAATCAAGGGACATAAAGACGATTGGAAAGTAAATGTCTATGGGCAATGTAAATCATGGATAGAAGGAGGCTTGAAAAGCAGGGCCATGACTCGCGACCTGGACTGGGGTGTAAAAGTGCCCTTAGAAGGAGCTGATGGCAAAGTACTTTATGTCTGGCTGGATGCCCCCATAGGATATATTTCTGCCACAAAGCAGTGGGCTTTGGATAATGGTGAGGATTGGGAAAAATACTGGAAAGATCCGGATACAAAGCTTGTCCATTTTATAGGAAAAGACAATATTGTCTTCCATTGTATCATTTTCCCAATATTGCTTAAAGCACATGGGGAATTTATTCTTCCTGATAATGTACCTGCAAATGAATTCTTAAATATTGAAGGCGAAAAAGTGTCAACATCAAGAAACTGGGCCGTCTGGCTTAATGAGTATTTGGAAGACATGCCAAACAAGCAAGATGTTTTGCGTTATGTGCTTTGCTCAATTGCTCCTGAGACCAAAGACAGCGAATTTACCTGGAAAGATTTTCAGGCAAGAAACAACAATGAGCTGGTTGCAATTTTGGGAAATTTTGTAAACAGGACCCTGGTATTAGCCCAGAAATATTATGATGGAAAGGTTCCAGATGCTGACGTATCAAGATTTTCAAATGTGCTTAGCTCAATCAGCAAGACAGGGGAAGCTGTTAGCAATTCTGTTGAAAAGTACCGATTCAGAGAAGCATTGGCGCATGCTATTGATTTAGCCAGAACAGGGAACCAGTTTCTGGCCGAAAACGAACCATGGAAATTGATCAAAACTGATGAAGAAGGGGTTAAAGAAATAATGAGCGTTGCACTGCAAATAACGGCTAATTTAACTATTGTGCTTGACCCCTTTTTGCCACGTACTTGTACCAAGCTTCGCGAGTTGTTGAATATAGGGCAGATGTCTTGGGTCCAGATAGGAGATCCAGCTATTTTACAAGCGGGGCACCAGCTGTTAAAACCAAGCCTGCTTTTTGCGCGAATAGAGGATGAGGAGATTGAAATACAAATCGAAAAATTAAGAAAAAAGAAAATTGACTAATATGAAAAAACACTGCTTTCTATTTGGGTTTCTTTGCTTGACTGCTTTTTCTTTTGCACAGAAGAACATTTATTATACAGAGTTGCAACCGGACTCAACCAACTCTCATTATGTGCGATCTTTTGACAAGATTGGCAATAATGGATATGTGATATGCAGCCAGAGCAGTTACTATACTTCCGAAAATGATGTTCTCTTAACAGTAACAGATAAAGACGGATTGCAAATAGGATCAATAAATTATGATTTCGGAGCTTCAGAGGATGGGGGTGATGTGATAAGCACTTCTGATGGAGGATTCCTTTTTTCAGGTTCAACAGGGGGGAGCTTTCTGAGTGGCATCCCAACGGAAGCCTTGGTTGTAAAAGTCGATTCAGCTGGGACAATTCAGTGGTCAAAGAAAGCAGTAGATACGACCAATTTGATTTATAGTATTGCAAAAGATTTGGTTGAAAATCCAAATGGGACATTTACTATACTGGGGGAAGCGAATGGCAATCTTTTTCTTTGGAACTTAGATGGAAGCGGGGATACGGTTTGGACTACCCTGTATCAGGATTCTGTGTTTGAGGTTCCAAAGCGGTTGCTTCGCCATTCAAATGGGGATTTTACCATATTAAGCAGGACCGTTTCCCAGGGGATGCTGGCACCTTATATTATTAGGGTAGATGCTAATGGAGATAAACTTTGGTCAAAAATATATAATACAGGTGCTGATTTTGGACCGGAAGGAATTATTGAAAGTTCAGATGGGGGTTATGTTGTCGTAGGACATATAAAAACCCAAATAACCCCAACGATTGATGCCGATGCCGCTACAATGAAATTAGATGCAAGTGGTAGTGTGAAATGGTTAGTCTCCCATGGTAAATACCAGCCTAATAAAGCTTCGTCAGAAGAGGGGTTTGGTCTTACAGAAACTTTTGATGGTGGTTATGCAATTGCTGGCTTGACTAATTCTTATAGCAACTTGTCTGGATTTCAGGATATTTATTTTTACAAACTGGATAGTGCCGGTACGCTCTTATGGACAAAATTGTATGGAGAAAGTGACGGCACGAATAATGCTGCAGTTGATGTTTTTGAAAATACAGATAGCACCTTATCCATCGCCGGACGACACATGACTAATCCTCCATTTATTTTCTTTCAGTCTCATACATTTATTCTCAAAACAAGTTTTAGAGGTGATATTGGTTGTTTGGAAAAAGACTCTTTGCCCGACACAACCAATACCTATAGTGTAGTAGTCACAATTCCAAACGAATCAATTATGTCTTATGCAAACACACAGGATATAATGGGTGTAAAAACTTTTGAGCCTTTAACTCAGGTCACGACATGTATAAATGCAGATACTTCTACGTATTATGCCTGTACCTCTTCAGTGGTTATTAATGAAGTCCATATAAGACCAACAGGGTTTTATGGCCAAAAAACAAGGGAATTCATAGAGCTTTACAACACTTCAAGTACGGATACGATTGATTTGACAGGGTGGTACCTAAGAACAGATTTAAACAATGATGTTTCAAATCCAGATTTTGGTGATGTTCGCATTGTTACATGGGCGGATAGGTTTCCTGGAACGAGTCCTTTTGATTCTGTTGCCGGATGGTTGGATACAAATAGCATTTTAATACCACCATATAGTTTTGCCTTGATTCTTGAACCTAACTGGAATGATTCTGTTAATATCAACGATCGTCTTGACATCCCTGATTCAACGATAATATTAACATGTGATTCTTTTTTGTATTGGGGTTCAAATTCAAGTGATGGTAACCAACCCAACAATGGCCTTCTTCAAAACAAACAAGATTTTGTGTCACTATATGATGGAGACCCCTCTTTGGTTACTTCTAATAATATAGATTCTGTAGGGTGGAATAATGGCACAGTGAAAGTTGAGGAAGGCTTTTCCTTGCAAAGAGATAATGATTGTGCCTTTCGTTGGCATTATTTAGATACCGTTGATACTTCTGCAGGGTATTTACGAGACACAGATAGTAGTTTGTTGTTGCCATTTAGTATTGGTTCCTTAAATTTTATTGAAGCTACCATTTCTAGCAATAATGCATATTCCTGTACAGGGGAGCTTGTTCATTATAGCTTTCCTGATAATGGATGCACCCCCTATAACTACTTATGGAACTTTGATGACCCTGGAAGTGGAGCAAGTGATACGTCCGCCAGCTCTTCTCCTAACCACATTTTTGATACTCCTGGTGTTTTTAATGTTTCGCTAATAATTTCAAATGCCTGCTATATTGATACCCTTTACTATACAACAACAATTTATAACTCACTTTATCTTAATTTGGGTAATGACACAGTTCTTTGTGCTTTTGATACCATAACCTTAAATGCTTCCAATATTGCAGACTCTGTTTTATGGTCAACGGGCGATACATCACAAACGATTAATGTTACTGATACAGGCACCTATTTTGTAACTTGTGTTAATTCATCGGGCTGTCAAGTAAGTGATACTATAATTATTGGTAATGTTGCCGTTTTGGCAGATGCTGGAATTGACACGGTAATTTGCAGTGGAGATAATATTGTAATTGGCGGAACTCCAACTGGGGTTACGAACGCTTTCTTTAGCTGGGTTCCTTCAATAAGTTTAGATAGCTCAACAGTTTCTAATCCGATAGCGATGCCAACGGAAACTACAATGTATACTGTAACAGTCACTGAAGGTAATTGCTCATCGAAGGATTCAATTCTTGTTTCTGTATTGAACTATATAGCAGATGCCGGATCAGATACCGAAATATGCCAGGGCAATAGTGTAATAATAGGAGGTTCACCAACGGGGCCTTCTGGCTCCACTTATAACTGGATTACCCCAACAGGGCTGGACAATGCATCAACAGCAAATCCTGTAGCAACACCCCTTCTTACAACGACTTATTTGGTAGCGGTGAATACTGGCTGCGGCAACATCTTGGATTCTGTTACAATTAAAGTTAATTCATTGCCTCTCGTAGATGCAGGAAATGACACCACTATCTTTTTGGGAAGCAGCATTGTTTTAATGGGAACCGGAGGGACAAGTTATCAATGGAATCCTCAAGCGGGATTAAGCTGTAGCAATTGTGCAAATCCTACTGCAAGCCCTAGTAGCAGCACAACATATTATTTGATGGTTACTGACGCAAATGGATGCCAAAGCACCGATGAAGTTACTATTGCCATTGAGCCTGTTGCCAGTATAATCTTTGTGCCTAATATTTTCTCACCTAATAGTGATGGGCTTAATGAGGTTCTAGATGTTCAGGGAAGTGGTTATGAGTCCGTATATTTTGCAGTTTATGACCGTTGGGGCGAGAAAGTATTTGAAACTACCAGTATTGATACTGACTGGGATGGAACATTTCGAGGCAAGCACCTAAACTCAGCTACTTTTGTATATTTGTTAGAGGTCGTCTATATTGATGGGGAAGCATATACTGAAAAAGGAAATGTTGCATTGGTTAGATGATTTGAATAGCGAAATAAAATAAAACTCGGCACGCTTCTTTATTATTGATTTTTTGCTTGAACCAAATTGTTTTGCTAAACCAAAATGTATAATTAAACAAATTTTCATTTTATTTAAACCCCCTGATAATGTATTTTTGGTCATGAGCTTGTAGCCTGATTATTTAAATGAGTTCAAGACCACACTCACAAATAAGTTTTATGAGATTATTACTTGTTAAAATGGAAAAACTGCGAATATCTATTCTTCTTTCATTTTGTATTAGTTTGTTGTCCTTGTCCCTTTCTGCGTCTGACACCTGCAATATAAGAATCAATGAAGTCGCCTTGCAGCCAGATGGCGGTGGGCCTGCACAAGAAACCCGAGAGTGGATTGAACTTTATAATCCATCGTGTACAGATTCGGTTGATCTTACCGGCTGGTATATTAGAACGGATGTAATGAATGATATAAATTCATCTATGGGATATTTTGGGGATGACATGATCGTTACCTGGGCAACAAGAAACCCTGGGACTTCTCCTTATGATTTAAACCCTGGATTTCTTGATACAAATAATATTGTAATACCCCCAAAGGGCTTTGCGGTTATCATAGATCCTACATGGAATGACACATTGGATTTCATGATTGATATTCCCGATAGTGCCATTATTCTTACTGTTGCAACATATCTGAATTTAGGATCTGATGGAAATAATTCTTCTCCAAAGCCAAACACATTACCAAATCCAGGCCCGGGGAATGGACTTCTTTATAATGACGAAGATTATGTTTTGTTATATGATGGTGACCCAAGTTTGTCTGGGTCCAAGCAGATAGACTCTATCGGGTGGTTTGACAATAGTCCAAATATGCCAGGTTTTTCTATACAAAGAGATAATGACTGTATTACAAGATGGCATTATTTGGCGATTGATAGTATTGGTGGTCATGCCTTAGACATAGATAGTAGTTTGGCAGCACCTTTTACCATTGGAGCCCAAAATCATCCTATAAATGCACCATTTTCATCCATATTCAATAGTCAGGATAGTGCCTGTGTTGGTGATACGCTGGATTTCGGTTTTGAAGGTTCATTTCTCTGCTGTTCTTCCAGCTACCTTTGGGGTTTTGACGATCCGGGAAGCGGAAGCTCAAACATAGACACTGTTCAAAACACTTCCCATGTTTTTAATTCAAGTGGCACATATGCTGTCTCCTTAACTCTTTCGGATGGTTGTACGAATGTCGTTATTAATAAATCAGTCGCTATTATAGCTCCTGTGGTTGAGTTGGGGAATGACACCTCCTTATGCTCTCCCGGAAGTCTTACCCTTGATGCCGGCAACTCGGGAGCATCTTACTTATGGTCAACGGGAGAAACGACACAAACCATAAATGTTACAAGCTCAGACACATTCTATGTGACTGTTAATTTCTCATTTGGCTGCCAGGCAAGTGACACCATAGAAGTTACGGTTATTAATATTGCTGCTGATGCGGGTAACGATACGACAATTTGTCTAGGTGATAGCCATATAATAGGCGGCTCACCTACCGGCCCTTCTGGTGCCACTTTTAGCTGGAATAATGTTACAAGTTTAGATAACTCAAATATTGCAAATCCGTTGGCAACGCCAAATGAAACTACAAGCTACACAGTATCAGTAACCAATGGAAATTGTTCTACAGAGGATTCCATCACTATTACTGTATTAGATTACAATGCTGATGCCGGATTGGATACGGCGATGTGTCAGGGAAACAGTGTTTTAATTGGCGGTTCACCAACCGGTCCTACAGGTGCCTCTTTTACTTGGAGCCCTGCCATTGGACTGGATAATGCTTTAACAGCAAATCCGGTTGCAACACCTCTTATTACAACAACTTATATTGTAACAGTAAATACTAATACTATCTGTGGTTCTTTCTTTGATTCAGTATCCGTATCAGTCAACCCGCTACCTGTTGTGACTGCAGGTAATGATATTACTATCTTCGCTGGGAGTAGTGTGGAGTTGTTGGGTTCCGGAGGCCCAAGCTATATGTGGAGCCCTTCAACAGGATTGTCTTGTACGTCTTGCCAGAATCCAGTGGCTAGTCCGGATCTTACCACTACTTATTTTCTTACAGTTATAGATGCGAATGGCTGTACCTCAACAGACACCAGTGTTGTTTTTGTTGAGCCACTCGTCAATGTAGTTTTTGTTCCCAATGTTTTTTCACCTAATGGTGATGGTTTAAACGACGTCTTGGATTTACAGGGGAATCTTTTTGAATCTATATACTTTGCCATCTTTGATCGCTGGGGTGAAAAAGTTTTTGAAACTACCGATATTGACAATGATTGGGATGGAACATTCAATGGCGAAGTGCTAAATTCTGCGACTTTTGCCTATTATCTTGAACTTGTATATCTAGATGGGGAAGAATATACTGAGAACGGAAAAATAGCTTTAATTCGATAGATAGATTAAATTGAAATAGATCATAATATGAAGAAAATCATTTTAGCAGCTGCATACATAGTACTTACCGGTATTTTCAATTTAGGAAATGCCCAGGACATTCATCTCTCCCAATTTTATCAAACCCCTTTATTGGTCAATCCGGCTTTAACTGGTATGTTTAATGGAGATCATCGCGTTTTTATAAATTATAAAGATCAGTGGGGAAGTATAGGAGAGCCTTATAAAACGTCATTATTGTCCTATGACTTAATGGTGGGCAAGAAAAAACGCAAAACCAGCTATTTGGGTCTTGGCCTTTCTGTTTTTAATGATAAGGCAGGAGAGTTTGAAATGGGAATAACGCAAGTCAATCTGTCAGTATCAGGGATAGTAATTATCAATGGGAATCAGGTTTTGTCGGCTGGCATGCAGGGAGGTTTTGCCCAACGAAGTATTAACACGGAAAACTTGAGATGGGGCAATCAATTTAACGGAAAAAATTATAATCCGGCAATAAATTCCGGCGAATCCTTTGAGCCATCTTCCTATGGTGATATTTCTGCAGGTCTCAGCTGGAGCTACGGAGTAAAAAAAACAAACATGTCTTCTAATGATCAGTTTAAAGTAAATGCCGGTATTGCCCTGTTGCATATCAATAAGCCTAAGCAATCATTTTATGCCGATGGTAATGAAACGCTCTATTCCAAGCTTGTTGTGCATGGAGGGTCTTACATTGGGATAAAGCGGACAAGCATGGCCTTGGTTCCCGGTGCCCTGATTTTGCTGCAGGGGCCAACCAGAGAAGTAAACGTAGGTGCAATGTTAAGATATACGTTGAAAGAAGAATCGAAATATACTGGACTGCTAAAAGAAACGGCTGTTTATTTTGGAGGCTATTATCGCGTTGGAGATGCTTTTATCCCATCTTTTATGTTTGAAATGGCCAATTTTACACTGGGATTATCGTATGATGTTAACATCTCATCCTTAAAAACGGCAAGTAATGGACAAGGAGGCTTAGAATTGTCTTTTCGCTATATGTCTCCTAATCCATTCAGGTCAGGAAAAGGGACAAAATATACGCCGATGCTGTAATTTCTGGCCGGTTATGGCGGGGTTTTAGTCACGCTAGTGGGTATAGATTCACTTCCTGCTCAAACAGGCCATGGTTAAGGTATTGCATTTGATTTTCTTAAGCCTTCTTTAATTATTTTGGATAATGGTTGTTGCCTGAGCTTGCTTTCTATCCACCACATAAAATGATGGTATTCATCAAAATTTACCGAGTATTTTGTCTCTTTTGCACGCAATAACTTATCCCTTAAGTCCAATAAGCCTATTCTCTCGGATTGGTTGCTGTCAAAGTTCAACAACGAAGCTTTCCTAAAAAAAGACAAAATATTTTTCTCGTACTTAAATAACAAGCCTTTGTTTTTAATGAATCTCCGAGCGTGCAAAACTGCATTTTCAAGCACAAAAATATTGTCAAGTTCATAATGTATTAGCAAGTTCAAAATCCGTGCGAAACACTGTAAATCGACTCTTATGGCAAAATAATTATTGTTGAGCAAGTGATTGATATATTGTAAAGCCTTTCTATATTCACCATTTCCAAAATGAGCATAGGCAGAATAATAGAAGAAAGCTAATTCTGAGGAAAGGCCTATTTTGTTGGATAAGTTTGTCATCTGCTTCTCAGTTTTCCTGGTAACGCTCACCGCTTTTTTAAATTCTCCTCTGCTAATATAGAACCCTATCTCATGAATAGTTGTATTGGCAAACACCCTAATCTCAATTTCAGATATGCCGGTAACCGATCGCCATAAACCTCCGAACCTCTTCATGGTTTTGACCACCTTAAAAAATCGAGTTTTGTCTTCTTCAATGGTTGTGTTTTGCATAGTAGGCAGATTAACCAGCAGGCCAAGCTTATTTCCCAAAATGTTGATGTATTGATGTGGCGTATCACTGATGAGAGCTTGCCGTGATTCCAATAATTCGTGACGCCTTTCTACCACCTCCATTACCATTTTTCTATTTCCAGTACTATAGTAAAAGGCACCCCAGCAATAACTGTAAATTATCTTCGCGTGAAATGAAAGTGCCTTGCTTTCATCTTGAAAAATATCCTGTTTCATGATCTCTTCCCAGTCCTGTAATTGCTTAATATCCCTGATCTTATTATTGGATTTGATGAGTGTATATATCTTGTTAAACCATAATTCATACTTGTATAGGTTGAACTTTTTCTCTAAAATAATCTTCCGTTCTTCAAACAAATGCTTTAAAATATTTGCCTGGTCTTCAAACCCAATATCTTTTGGGATTAACTTAATCTCCCATTCCAGTATCTCAATTATTCGAGTGAGCTTGTCATATTTGTAGGCCAATGGCTTTGCAATATTTAGTTTTTCTTTACATTCCAGATACAGACCCTTAGAATACAACATTTCAACATCTCGAAAAGTATTCTTTAGCTGTCCATCAATTGTGATTTCTGCATGATAAGTCCGTAGAGACTTTAAAATTTGGTGATATAAATAATTCTTTACCCTGGGTAATTGCTTCGGAAAGTTTTTTAGCCCCAAGCCTTTTTTTATAGCTGACTCCTCATAAGATTCCATTACTGCCAATACATCAAATAGCTTAACATAATTATTCTTGTCTCCTTTTATATGCAGGGTGACAAACTTTCTGAAATAATCCTTTTCTATTATGGAAAGGGACTTAACCAGCTCAAACAATGGATCAACCTTTATTTTTGAAATATTCATCTTGTTTCCAATATTAAATTGTAGACATGGTGTTACTTTTTGTGTATAACATCGCCGGCAATTTCAGTAATTGACCTACCCCCTTTTTTGCTTTCTATCCACCACATAAAATGATGGTATTCATCAAAATTAGATGCGTATTTTTCTTGTGCAGCATGAGATAATTTCTTCTTTAATTCAATAAAGGCTTTTTTGATTGCATTTGCTGTTAAATTCTCTTCTGCTATCTTTCTGAATAGATCAATTATCCTGCTTTCCATTTGATAGAGTTTTCCTTTATTGACAATAAAGTTTTCTGCATCTATAATAGTGTTTTCCATGCCTTTTCTAATTCCCATATCATATTGCAGCATTAAGTTCAGAATCCTTGCAAAACACTGCAGGTCACTTCTCATCTCCCCATAGTTTTTGGTTAAGATATTATTGAGGGCTTCTTTCGCCAGCTCGTATTTTTGGGACACAAAATGAGCATAGGCTGAATAATACAAAAATGCCAATTCTGCCCCCTTCCCTAACCTACTTGCTAGGTTTTTCATTTGCTTTGTTCCTTTCTCGCTTAATTCAGAAGCCTTAAAGAAATCTCCGGTATTGATATAAAAGCCTATTTCGTGGATCGTGCTGTTTGCAAAAACCCGGGTTTCTATTTCAATCGAGTTTGAACTAAATTCCCTTAATACATCAAGTTTCTTGAAAAACTCCTTTTTGTTGGTATGGTGGCTTGTCTTATTGATAATGCCGAGGCTAGCCCGACAAGTTAATATATTACCCAATACCGTAATATATTGATGAGGAGAGTCCCTAATTAAATCAGGTTTTGCATTCAACACTTCGAATCTCTTGTATGTTAGATCAATTACTTTTTCCATTTGGCCTTTTACAAAATAATTCATGGAATTTATGTGGTGGTAGAAAATTTCGCCGGTAAATGTTAGGGGCCTAATACTTCCTAATGTGATTGAAGTATCAGTCATTTGTTTCCATCTTTTCAAATCTTCCTTACTCCTTATCATATTATATCTCTTTATCATTGAATACTTAACATTAAAGCAAAATTCTAATTGGTATAGGTTCAGTTTTTTTTCTAATACTTCTCCCAAATCATCAAATATTTTTTGCATAAACATTGCTTGATGCTCAATTCCAATATATTTAGACACAAGTTTCCGCTCCCACTCCAGGAGTTCAATAATGCGGTCCAGCCTTTCGTAACGAGATGCCTTTTTTTTAGCTTTTTCCAATAACTTCTTACACTGTACATAATGCCCTTTTATATACAGAAGCTCCATATCCCTAAGGGAATCCTTTAATTCCGTATCTACTGAAATGTTTGAATTATAAGCTCTCATAGCTCCCAATAGCTGATAGTTTAGAGAGAGGCCAGCCTGGTTGATTTTGCTCCTTGGTTTATTAACATCAAAAAGATCTTCAATTTTTTGTCGGTCAAATACCTTCATGCCCTCCAACAAAATAAATAATTTCACAAATTCACCTTCTTCATTAGGATAGTTTACAGAAGCAAACTTCTTGAAATAGATCCTCTCCGACATTGACAGGGATTTCACCAACTTAAACATTGATAATAAATTAAACTTGGCTGGATTCTTCATTAATGATTTCTTGTTGGAACCAAACTATTTTACAAACCGAAATGTACAAGGTTACGTTTTTTAATTTTATTTTAAATCTGGCTTGAATGTAATTTTGACCATGGCTTAATGTTAGATTATTAAAATCTATCTAAGCTTCGGTGTAAGTAAACAATTATTAATAACCTTAATACTCATCTGTTATTATGAAAACTTTATCTAATTTACATTATGAGCGAAGAATTGGGGAAACCATAAGGTATACCATCCTATTTATCATTGCATTTTTGGGCTTTTATAATCCATGTAAATCACAAATAACAGAGACAGAACCAAATGACTATAATGGAAAATATAATACAGCAATATTGTATTATAATAAAGCAGTCAATATTATAAATACTGCTAGATATGATATTACTTTGGCCCAATTGAGTGATCTTCAGGACACTAATATAGTTTTATGCAAACAGGCACTACCCTGTATGGAAATGGGTTTTGAGGAGGAACCTGAAAACGAGAATATTTTGGTGGGACTGGCAGGCTTATATTTTGCACTCAATGAACTAGAAAAATCACGGGAATTCAAAGAAAAATTAGACATCATTAAGGGGACAAAAGAAGAGTAATTTTTGTTAAATTTAATCTTATTCCTATTTGTGCACTTCTGTTTAATATTAATCAGGCTGAGCGATTTCCTTTTTGTAATTGCTGGAGTACACCCATAACACTACTGGAAAAGCAGGTAACATTTCTAAATTAATGGAAAAACACCACGATGCCATTGGCATGATCGAAATATTGATAACAACTGCAGTATTGGAGATAACTGCAGGATTACTTATTTAGAAAAAACTTTTGAAAGTAGATGTCTTACAAAAGGTAGCAATTGGTTAAGTGACTTTAGAGTTGCGCCCTCAACAGAAATAAACATTAGCAATACATCTTCTGATGAATTAACAAGATTTCTTAATAGCCAAACGGTGTGAACTGCCTCAATAAAATTAGCACCCCCCCCATCCCAATCCAGCTAGTGAATACATAGTTCTTCCCA
>JYMV01036210.1_pt1 | contig 12667 bp, 12 predicted proteins | sample 338911 | NCBI WGS metagenome assembly JYMV01 (sample SAMN03354496, study PRJNA234377) | hydrothermal vent metagenome | biome: Deep sea; feature: Hydrothermal plumes at the Eastern Lau Spreading Center, Western Pacific Ocean; material: Seawater | place: Tonga | collected 2009 | depth 2000 m m | reverse complement strand
TCGCCTCATGCAGAGTCTTTAGTTCATCCAACGTCAAATCTTTGAGGGATTGTATCTCTGCTTGGGTATATTTGGGAATTGAAGGATCAGAAACCTTCACCTTTTCATCCCGTACCAGGACGATTGATTGCTTTAAGTAGCCTGAATATATCTGTATCCATCCTCTTTCCTTAAATAGCTCGGTAGCATTTTCCACACTGAGATGAGAGTTTTTTATTTTTAAGTCTGGTAGGTTGCTAATCTTGCTAAAGTTGCTAACCTCTTCACCCTGATTAGCAGAATTAGCAGGTTTAGCAGGGGTCAGTCCTAGTTTTTGAATTTCTGCATCTATATCCAACTCAAATTTAAGACCTGTCATAGTCTTATCTCGTATACTTCATTGCGTATCTTGCCATCAAAGTCTACTCCACCAGTTAATGGTAGGGCATATCCATGTTCGACAAGTATTTTTATTAACTGCCTTGCTTTCTTTGAATCCCTGATAGAATTCGGGCCGAATTGGTATATCTCTGGTAATGAGACTATTTTCTTTTTCTTGTCCCGTAACCATTCCAATAACTTATTTGCTTCTATAAGATTTGGGTCGGCAATACCCGAATTGAATAATCGTAACGCTTCGTTTAAATAGTATTGGGTCAGAATTGTTGAGTTTCGTATGTACCCACTGCTAATCCTGCTAAAGTTGCTAATCTCTGGAGCATCAAATCCCGCTAATACCGTAGCCAACCTCAAGGCGTGTTCAGGGGCCTTATTTCCAAGCCCCTTGATTGATGAAAGAATGCCGTACTTTGAAAGCTGGTCTTCTACCTTGTCGTGAAACATTTGCCAGATTTGTTTTGCTTCAGCATCCAGTTCAACCTGATTTGGCTCTAATTCGTTTTTTGCTTTGCCAGTTTTGTATGGGGTATGCAAAATCTCGGAGATTTTTTCACGGAAGGCCCTCATGGCCTGTGACTCCGTTAAATCGATTGGTTTGTACCTTCGTGTCCCAACTGTGGATTTAGGAAAGACGCATAAGCATCGGGACAACAGCCCCTGTTCAATCAGCATATTATTGGACAGCATCATTTGGGCAATGTTGGGTTGAACCATCAAATGAAGCGACAGTCGCCTCCCTACCAGCAGGGAACTGCCATCACCTGCACGAACCCTTGATATGGATTTGCCATCCCAAAGGCCAGAAAGACCCGATGCTGTTTTAAGGGCATTGTCAGAGTTCATTCCGTGACCACCAATAAACCGCCCACCCTCATCGCTGAATAACCCCTGCGAAGCCTGTCCCAGTTCGAGGCTTTTGACAAGCCCCTCATAGGTAGGCTCCTCGGAAATAACAAAAGGTAATAGAGGCGATGCAGGTTCGTCACCGAGGTTTTCTAAGGCCGTAAGCTTATTCTCTCGGCCTTTTGCCTTTTTCAACACCTCATCTTTAGCACGTCTATAGGCTTCAGCTTCACGGAGATAACCTTTCAGTTCTTCTTTATATTTGATGCGTAATTCTTCCTGATAATCGACGTGTGGTTTAAGAGCTTCCCAGTCAACAGCAGACTTACGCTCTCCTGACTCACCTATTGAAATAAAGAAGTTTGATGTGGGACGAATCCTTCCATCAATCACAACATCAACGTGGCCCTGAAGGGCAAGAGTGGTTGAGGCTATTATGCTATTCGCACAGATCGCCTTTGGAGCCTTTATTATTTCGGACATCGCTTCCACAGCACCACCTGAGATGTCACCGAGTGCCTCAACTGGAAACGGATCAGACTCAGGTAGTGGGCGATAAAGAGGTTTCTGTTCACGCCACCCAGCCTCTAACTTCTCACTTTCACCCACCCTTTCATGGAGTTCATCCGATGTGGTATAATTATTTAAATTATGTTTTGCTTCTTTATAGTTTCCCCCAGTACTGCCTAATACTGGGGGTTTCTTGTTTGGATTATTCATATAACCACCCCCTTATTTATTTCTCTGTTACAAATTCCACGAGGTCTTGATTCTATCCATTCATCAATCTCATCCTCTTCCCAACCAACACGAGCTTCAGTAAGGTTTACCCGTTTAGGGAATTGACCAGATTTTTCTAGCCTCCACAGGGTGACTCTTGATAATCCAGTTTTTTCTACGACTTCACTGGGTTTTAAAATTTTCATATAAAAACACTCCCATAAATCCTGGTTAATAGATGTTCAGGGCGTTTTGCCCTATACCAGGGGAGCGGACACGTCAATCAGGTCACACTAATCTTTGCAGGAAAGAGCCAACCTATTGATTTTTAAGGAAATAATAAATTTATTTATTTTATGGAAGGGGGGAGAATACGCCGTGACATGTCACGGAAGTCACGTTTTACTGATTTTGGTCAAACCGTGTCTTGGTTTTAGGGATAGTAATTCCTCCAGGAGTATTGGATTCAGGTGTGATTTCATCCTGTGTTAGGTCCTTTTCACATACAAACCCGATTTCATATAGCTTGGCTTCACGATTGTGTGTAATTGGAGGTTGGTTGATTTGAAATAGTTCTGTCAGCCAATCGTTCAGTCTCTCAATATATTTCCGAGCAGTGTCAGGTTTAATACCCTCAAAACTGCTACTCTCAAACCCTTTATCCATCAAAGTTACCCTATACAGGAAACCTATTAGATACGCAGAAGGCTTTTCACCAAATACTTCCTCTTGGCTAAAGTTTTTACCAGCCGCTTGAATTTCAAATTGCTCATCATTTAAAACACAAAAGCTAACTTGCTTCCAATCTTTTAATTTTGGAGGAAAACCATGTTTATTTTTTGCCTTCTTATTAGCTGACTGACTAGCGGGAAGTTCGGTGGATGAATTAGGAGTATTTGTTTTAACTTGTTGTTCCTGAAGACCCTCAAATATCTCCCTTATCTTTCCACGTAGTTCATCAGGGTGAATGGATGGCAAACCCTGCTTTTTTAATACACCCAATAACCCATAATCAACGAAGAGACCTTTACTAATGGCCCACTTAATAAAAAGTATGGGGTGAAAATGTGTTTCATCATCGTCATTATCTAAAGGAGGGAGAACTGAACTTAGCAGTAATATATCGTTTATTCTTAGAGACGATTCAACAAACTGTATAACCTCATCCTGAGAGTGTTTTCCACCAACCGAAAGTATGGCCATTGCTTCCTTAAATGACCAACTGTCCAAGTTTCCATAATAATCTGCATCTAATTCAAGACTATCATCGAATTTAAGAGTTTTAAGGAGTACCGCTAAATCCTTACCGCTAAATGCCATTTTGCGTTCCTTCAATACGCCCTTCAAATAATAACCAAGGCAACCACATGAAGGTGATGTGGCTTTCGGGTGCTACCCTAGCCTTGGAAAAGTTATTATCTTTTCAGATTAACGACCTTTGCCTTTTTCCCTGTAAGAATACTTTTTAACTTTCTTTCCCAGGTCTCAAGAGCCTGACGTTTTTCTGGATCATAGGTGTGGCGGTTATAATGCTTTGATGTCACCCCTTGGGTAGTGTGATTTAGGACTTTTGAAATGTGGAACTCGTCAACCCCCAACTCTCCCATATAGGAGGCTACGCTTCTTCGTAGGTCGTGCCCTGTCCAATGGTCTATCCCAAATATTTCACGGTTTTTTCTTATGGCTTGGCTTATTGTTCCTGGATTTAAAGATTTATCCTCTGATAACCCTGGGAATACCCACCGACTTCCACAAGCAAGTTCTTTAGCTTCTAATAAAAACTCTATGGCAAGAGAGGTAAGTGGGACTCTGTGTGTCTTTTTATTTTTGGTTTTCTCAGAGGGAATTGTCCACCAACCTTTTTTCAGGTCAAATTCCTTCCACTCGGCAGTGGTTGTTTCTCCACGCCTTTGTCCAAGAACCAGTAAAAGTTTAAAGGCTAATTTTGTCCCTTCCGTTGTTGGGATTTCTTCTAGCTTTTCCCAGAATATTTGAATTTCTTTTTCGTCCAGAATTCGATCCCTCGCATTAGACTCGGAAGGCTTTTCAATTCCCGCACAAGGGCTATATTTCAGGATGGAACGGGCTACCGCAAAATTGAACATTTTCCTGATAATTTCATAAGTCTTGTTTGCCGATGCCGGGGAACCTCGATCAACTACTGAATCAAGAATTAAAACCACATCACGTCTTTTAATATCCTTGGCTTTCTTACGCCCAATAACCGGAACCACGTCCTTATAGAGGACTCGCTCATCTTCTTTCCAAGTTCTCTTTCTTGGTTTAGCCCATTTCTCTAAATATTCATCAACAAGTCCTTCAACAGTTGGAGACTTCCGATCCTCCCTTTTCTTTTCAACCCAGCTTTTCCCAGGGTCTATGCCTTTGGACACTTCCTCTTTAGCCTTTGCCGCTTTCGTTCTGGCTTCCGCAAGGTTCAATTTAGGATAGGAACCCAAGGTCATCATTTTGGCTGTTTTTTCATACCGGTACATGAAGATAAAAGATTTCCGTCCGACCGGGGACACTCGGACACCTAGTCCGCTACCCTCATCCCATTGGATAAATCGCTTTGTCTGCCCTCTTAAGGCTTTTACTTTGGCATCTGTGAGTTTCACGCATTCACCTCTTTTTTTCAGAAGTAGACGAATCTGCTAGCCAGACTGTCCATGGCTAGCATTTTAAATGCAATACGGTGAAAAAGCAAGAAACACAGAGGTAAGGTTTTGAAGCTAAAAATGGGGGGATAACGAGTGTTGTAGTGTTGCAGATCGTTTCAGGGTTTTTCAGAAATCACTAGGTTCACCTCTTGTTAAGAGAAGACAATTATCATGGATTTATTCTTCAGGGGACTCTCTTTCATCCGATGCTAAACGTTGCTCCCTTTCTTTTTCCTTTTGGTAGTTTTTTATTCGTGCTTCAGTTTCGCGCCGCATGAGCACAATACAGGCCTCAGTCATCAGGCCGAGAAACCAGAAGGTGGTAAAAACAATCACCCACATGAAGCCGAGGTTGAACCAGTACTGATTGGGCGTGAAATCTGTAGATACATGGACGAGAGAGCGAATCTTTTCCTGCTCCACAGTCGATTTCCTGATATAACTCAAATAGAAGGGATGCTTATTTTTAAAGGCAAACGCGATTTGCTCATTTCGATCCATGCTAATAAACTTCATCACGTCCCGATTTTTTTCTTTAAAAAACACTCTCATCCGGACCACTTCGGGCGATTCCGGGGGGTTAGACTGGTAATACCAGATCACTATAGCAGTTGTCAGTAACACAGAAACCCACAGAGATATCCTGCTGATCCATTTTTCTTTTTTATCTTCTATTTCCTGCAGTACTGGTTTTTCTTCTTCCATGAAGCCCCTTTATTCCTTATTATTCTGATAAACATACCAGACCCCGAAAACGAATTCCAGTTGCAGATTTATACAGGGGTCTTTAATATGGGTTTAGTACCACCCGCTTCCCGCCATCAGCTTATTCCCAGGAATTTTGCATGCAAACCAGAAATACGGTCGGTTATTTTCGCCTGTTACGGCAGAACCCTTCGTTCCGCAACTTGTGGTACGGCCAAGTGGTATCTGAACTGGGAGACTGGCTGAATAGTATCGCAATTTACGCGCTGATCCTTAAACTCAGCGATTCCGGAATGGCCATGGCCGGTGCCATGATGGCAAAGCTCCTGCCCATTGTTCTGGTCAGCCCTATAGCCGGGGTGGTTGTGGACCGTGTCAGCCGGAAAACCGTGATGATCGTCAGCGACTTGTTGCGCTGCGTGGTGGTGTTGGGGTTTCTTCTGGTGGAAGACCGGGACGTTTTATGGCTGGTTTATGCCTTGGTCATTGTAGAGATTTCGCTGTCAGGGTTTTTTGAACCGGCCAGGAGCGCCATCATTCCCTCCCTCGTTCCGAAAGAAGATTTGGTTACCGCCAACGCGTTGAGCGGGTCAACCTGGTCAGTCATGTTGGCCTTTGGCGCCGCATTGGGCGGAGTGATCGTCTATTTGTTCGGGATAAAAGCTGCCTTCATATTGGACGCGGGCACATTTATCCTTTCGGCCTGGTTCCTTTCAAAAATTCCAAGCCCGAAAAAATCGACAAAAAAAGATTCATCAAAACAAAGCGGTTATCAGGAGTTGCTCGAGGCCATGCGCTTTTTAATGGCCGAGCCGATGGTCCTGGTGTTGTCGTTGTTAAAGGCCGGTCTGGCCGTGGCAGGAGGCATCATGACCCTGATTCCCTTGATGGCCAGCCAGATGTTGTCCGTTTCCCTTTCATTAGGAATCGGCATTCTCTATTCCGCGCGCGGTTTAGGCGCCGCCTTGGGACCGATTCTGGTCAAGCGAATCTTCGGGGAAACCGCCTCGGTTTTGCAATGGGCGATTGCCGGCGCATTTTTCCTGAAAGCTTTTTCGTATATATTCATCGCCTACTCTCACAATATCTGGACGCTTTCGCTAGGAGTTGCCTTTGCCACCCTGTTCGGCTCCATCATTTGGGTATTTAGCTCAGCTCTGATACACCTTTCTGCACCAGACCATTACCTGGGCCGGGTTTTTAGCTTTGAACTCGCTCTGTTAACTCTAGTTATGGGCTTTAGCAATTGGGGCGTAGGCTATGCTGTGGACGGGTGGGACATGAATGTCAACCAGATCGCATTGTGGATGGCAGGACTGGTCATTATTCCGGGGATTTTATGGTCCGGATTCTTGGTCTTTCTCCAGAACAGGTTTGGGCAGGGGGAATGCGTTGGCTCGATATGCCCTGTTGACCCAAGCGGATTCAACCCAAATCCTGTAACGGGAGATCAAAGCACCAAAATTTAAGCCGAGGTGAAATAATCGGCGACTGACTTTCCAATATCGAAATGGCTGATAATCCGGGCAGGGTCCTCCTGATTTTTGGCCCACCGGTAGGCTTCTTGAACATCCTCATTTTTCCCCAAAGCATGTAAAACCCCTACCGAGATGAAACAGGTCGCCAAATCGGTGGATTGGGAAAAACGGATCAGCATTTCCAGCATTTCCTGCATGCTTGGTTCATTGAGGCTACGGTATTTGCCGACCAGATTCCGAATATTCTCTTCCCCGTAGGTATTGGTGTAGGAAGCACCAATCATCGGGTTCTGATACAGATGCAGAACCTCTTCTTCCAAGGAGTTGTCCAATTCCATCCTCCCTTTACGGTACCGAATCTTTTTTCAGCCAGAATTCTTCGAATTCTTCCTGATAGGCCAATTGGGTAAGGTCTTCCATACGGTCCAGGAATACCTTGCCGTTCAGATGGTCAATTTCATGTTGCAAAACCACTGCTTCGAAACCGGTTGCCCGTTTCTCTACCTTATTTCCTTCCCGGTCATAAGCATTGAGCGTTACCGATGCGGATCTCGAAACCAGTCCCCGGAAATCAATGAGACTCAAACAACTTTCCCATCCCAAAACCGTTTCCTCGCTAAAATCCGACAACACGGGATTGACCAGGGCTGTCACGGGAATGGGAGCCTCATCAGGGTATCTCTCATTGTTCTCAACTTCCAGCACCACGACTTGAATGGAACGATTGACCTGCGGAGCAGCCAGGCCGACTCCCCCCTCTTGACGCATGGTGTCAATCATATCATCTATAAAATTCTGCAGTTCACCTTTCGGATCGGCCAACTCTTTTAAATCCACTTGCTTGGCAACCCGTCTTAAAACGGGATTGCCCAATTTAGCGACCTTCAGTACTGCCATTTCTTACCCCAAAGTGCATGCCTTGGAACTCTGTAATTTAAATTACACGTACAGGAAAACACCCGCACAAACTATTTTTTAAAAACCGGTTATTTTTTAATCCTAACTGGAATAAAAATACGGGTCGGGAACTCTTGTAAATTCAAATCATATTTTATCACACTCAATGCAGAAGAGTCGAATTCGCCCCCTAAATATGGGCTTAAATGGATACAGGCCCCTTTTTTTGTTTGACATTTGAGATAGGTTTCATAATAATGCACGGGCTTATAACGCTGATTTTAGAGGAGGGGATAAACCTTGACCAAAGACGAATTAATCAATGCAGTAGTCAAAAGTTGTAAAGGCGATGGCTTGACCAAGAGATTGACCGGAGACGTGATCGATGCCGCCTTCGAAAATATTTCTAAAGCGATCAAGAAAGAAAAACGGTTTGCTTATCCTGGTTTTGGGACCTTTACTGTTAGAAGCCGGAAAGCAAGAAAAGGTCGGAATCCTCAAACGGGTGAGGAAATCAAAATTAAAGCCAGTAAAACGGTTGGCTTTAAACCAGCTCCTACTTTGAAAAGCTCCCTTTAGTTCTTGCGCCAAAAAAATTAAACCGCTCACTGGAAGGTGGGCGGTTTTTTATTTCCTCAATCTATCTTTTAAGAATCTTCCTAAGCAATTCTAGGGAGAAATCAATTTACCGATAAAGCCCGACTGCTTGAGTTGCTGAAGTATCCAAGTCGCATTATCTGCCTTTTTAAACGCTCCCACCACTACACGGAAATGGATTTCAGCCGGCTCACTATAGGAAACCAGCAGTAAACCCGATAATCCGGATTTCCTTAAAGATTCCAATAACATTCTGGCCTCTGTCAAAGAGTTAGCTTCTCCAACCTGCAACGCAAAGGGGTAAGGAATGGCCGTCGCGTGACCCCCGAAAGGTTTTTTTCTCAATATCCGGACCACCCTTTGGGCCTGGTCCCAATCTGAGAACCGCCCCACATAAATCCGGTAAATCTGGATTTCTTTGGAAATCCTGACTGGAACCCAATAAGCATCAAACCCATTTTGCCGTAATCGGTTGGTCAAGGAAACTACGGAAGATTCATTGGCATGACTGGAAACATGGATAACGAAAGAAAGTTTAATAGTTTTTTCCGTATTGACACGCGCTTTTAAATCCTCTGGGTTTGCCAAAGGTTCCCGCGCTGATTGAGCAGACAATTCGTAAAACTTTTCTCCGCGTATTTTCCAGCCCGAATGGGTGCGAGTCCATTCCTGTTCTTTCAGGCCTCGACTCTTCAGGGTTTCTGAATAAAATTCCTGTTCAAAAAACACCAGCGGATTCCCTTCTTTCAACACTAGCATTTTGGATGAAGTTTCAAGATGGGGTTCAGGATGCCGGGCAAGAAACCTTTTTTTCCTGATCTGGGACGGGTTTTCAGTTCCCAAGTCCTGGTAATAAGCCAGGTGGCCTTCTATGTCCATATTTTCCCAAGTGGTTTGCCAGCCTGTGACCTGTTCAAAAAGGTCTGCATGGTCCTCCAATCTTTCTGATGGAAGCGGTATTTCAGGAATGTTTTTTCCCTGGACTTCCGGCTTAACCCGAGTAGCGCTTCTTGTAAGATTCCACTCCACAGTTTGATTTTTTAAAATACTTCTTGCTGTAGCCAGGTCAATAGCGGAAACCTGCTCTTCCAGGTTTTCTATATCTAATTGCACCCCTTCCTGAATGCCGTTGATATTACCAAATATGAATTTATCAATATTATGCATCCAGATAGCGATCGCAATCTGGGCCGGATGGTAATTGCCAATCTTCAGTTTTCTGGAAATCGAAAATAATCCCTCTCCTTTTTTCAAAACATACTCCTTATTTGAGAGAGGCAAACTTTGTACAATTTCCGGACCTGTTTTTTCAACCAATGTGGAAGTTACTGTATTCGGGGTGGCGGACGGAGCCGTTTCCGTTCCTATAACATCGGCCTGGATAGGGCTAACCGTTGTCAAATCGGGAAAGGATCTGGGATGGGCCCAGATAACGCCGGAAAGGCGCCTTCGGTGCATAACCTGGGCCTTGGCAGGGACAGGGACGATTACTTCCGGGGACGAAACCTCCGACTCCTCAGGGGCAACTTTTGCATCTTCATTTGGAGCCTTTGACTCGGGGGTTCTGGAAGGGCTTTCAGGTCCTGTGGCTACAGCCAGCTCTTTGGGGGACACTTCCTTTGCAAACGGTTGTGTCTCTGCGGGCTGTAAAGTCTTTTCCTGACCACCCAGAGGCTCTCGCCGGGGTTCATTATTGGGCAATTTGGGGGAATTTTTTTTATTCCCGCGGACATTCAGGGCCAGGCTTTGCTGAAAGTCCACGGTTACCAGAAAATTTTCCAGTAAGGTTCCCCCATTATGGATGGCCCAAACCACAAGGTTGAACGAAGGAAAAAATAAGGGGTTGTTGGAGCGGATTTGAACAGTTTTTCTTAGTCCTCCATCGGTTGGGACAAGGTCAATAACCAGAGCATCGATAATATCCTGCCTATCAAGTCCCAACTTGTTATAGTCGCTCACGTTCCCCAGACCCACTTCTACAGGCCCGTCAAAATCTAAATTTATTTCAAAAGAAGCATTAAATTTTTCCCCAAATTTGCTTTGAACTTGAATTTTGCCAATGGAAAACGCAATAACTTCAGGCACTCCGGCTATAACCCAAAGAATTCCAATCAACAGGACTCCATATTTAGAAAAAAACTTCACCTCAATATCCCTTTCTTTCTAACCCCTTGGCCGTGGCAGCAGATAGCAATAACCTTCTACCTCTTCGGGGCATGCGTGATGTCCTCTTCATTAACCTTCATGCCCCGTGATATTTCACCTTAGCTTTCGTGCCCGGTACGGGTAGCAAGGGTAAAGGCTAGGGTTAAATATTATGCCCGCGAGAAACCATTTTTCTTGGTTCAAAAAGCTATTGCTATTTGTACCCCTTCTACCCCTTCGGGGTATGAAATTAATGAAGGGGATATCACAGGCTCAGGAATGCTGAGAAAGAATATCACCGCCCCACTCCGAGTGGCCCTTTAGGCCTTCTCTTAAAACATTACTGTTATATATTAATCGGATTATTCTGATTTTCAAAAAGGGAATATTGAAAATTTTTTCAGGCGTGCGATCAACCTTTGCGCTTTCGACTCAGTTCTTCTTTCTCAAATTCCTGAACTTGCCCCGGTTCGCGTCTTTCGGCATCCGGGTTTTGCGTTCATGCTGATTATGCATCCAGTTTTTTTCAATATAATGGCAGGATCGGCATTCCCGGGCTCTTTTAAAAACCGGGCGATTATAAAGGTTCCTAACCCTGGAAACATGCAGAGGGGGATCAAAATCCTTGTGAACATGGCAACTTTGGCAGTACTCGCCTATTACTTTATTGGCCTTTCCAGGACGAAGTTCTCCCTTAAACGCTTTCTCAATTTCAATATTGGAACATCCGGAGAGAGACACAAGAAACAAGACCGCCAAGAAACCTTGCGTTGCCAAACCAGAGGTTTTTCCGGAAAAGGCTTTTGTAAAAGGATGCATGAATTTCTTAATCGTATCCATAGGGGTCATACTAAGCCGGGAGCAGCCTTAGCTAAACATTTAATTCGGAACTACCCTAGATAGGCTGGAAACGAATTCTTCTGTAGTTTTTCAGAACTTTTTTGGAATATCGTTGAGGAAGATAACCTTTGCGTAGAAACCGGCTCAACCGCGACGGGCCCTGATTATAGGCTTCCAAGGCAAGAGTCAAATCCCCAAAACGGTCAACCAGCTTGTTCAGGTAATAAGCTCCTAAAGCAATATTCTTCTTGGGATCATACAGTGTGTGAGTTCCCTTCCATTGCAAACGGATTTCAGACGCCAACATGACCGCCGTAGCGGGTTTCAACTGCATCAAGCCATGAGCATTCCGATTTGATCGTGCCCTGTTATAAAAAGAGCTCTCGGTAATAATCAAGGCGGTAAGAAAAAGGGGATCGTATCCGTATTTCTTGCTTTCAGCCAAAATCCATTCAGGAATCAGCACAGCACTACTTTCATCCAAACCCGTGTTATAATCAGCAATTATCAGATGTATTCTTTCCCGGATCTGATTTTCGTAGGCCAATTCAAATTGTAAGCGCGATTCTTTTGCCTTGTGAAATACCCCCTCCTCCATCTGGCCTACCGCGGAAAAGAATGGCGATAATCCACTAACGTATTGGGAGCTTTTGCCCGTAAAGAACCCTGTAAATGCAATAACCAGAAGAAGCGGAATTACAATTTGTTTTCCTTTGTAATAGGTCATAATTTCTTAGCGGTTCAAAGATTTTAAATGTGAATAAATTAACCTGGAAACGTAGGCAGAACGTACAAATGAAAGAGGCAGAAAAGCCTTATACAGGCAGGTAATGCCATCTGGGTCTCTTCAACCCATATCTGATTATATTAAAGTGGCTGTGCTTTGTCAATTTAGCCTCAACTGGCTGTCCGAAGAAACGTCTTGCAGGTGATTAAGCATTTACTTTTTATTGCAGAAAAAATATAATATTTATATAAATATTTGATTTTTATTACGTTATGAAAATATCCTGCCCGGATTGCCAAGCCAGTTACGATGTCAACCTCCCCAATTTGACCGAAAAAGGGGTCCAGGTCAAGTGCGCCAAATGCCAGAATAGTTTTCTAGTTACGCCGGAGAGAAGCCCGGTGAGTCACTCGGATTCTTCACTTCCTAGCAGTTCTGGAGAGGAGGATCATAAGTCCGAAAACCAAAAACTGGAAGAGGATAATCTTGATGATATGCTGGACCAGTTGATTGATGAAGAACATGAGAGCAATGACGAAAATGAAGACAGTTCTGATCCCGATCCCGAGCTCGACAATATGCTCGATGACCTCATCAGCGGTGATATGCAGTCCGGTACCGAGGAAGCTCAGGAATCCTCTGCCGATACCGATGATTCGGCAGGACCGGAACTCGAC
>JYMV01019753.1_pt1 | contig 12671 bp, 4 predicted proteins | sample 338911 | NCBI WGS metagenome assembly JYMV01 (sample SAMN03354496, study PRJNA234377) | hydrothermal vent metagenome | biome: Deep sea; feature: Hydrothermal plumes at the Eastern Lau Spreading Center, Western Pacific Ocean; material: Seawater | place: Tonga | collected 2009 | depth 2000 m m | reverse complement strand
TGTATTTCAATGGTTCGAAGCTGAGGACGGCATGGCGGGCATCGCCGGTCCCAACGGTTTTCAATTACTGGAAGCAGAACCCCATTTCAGCAGCAACATCAGTGTCGCCGCTAACGGTAATTACGAAATTTCCGTGCGCTGCTATGGGCAGGCGCTCAACAACAAAAACCCCCAACTGATTGTTTGGATAGACGGTCAACAAGTCGGCGAAGTGGAAGTCACAACCGACGCCGTCATACCGGACACCTATGTCATGACTGTCCCCATCACCGCCGGTGACCATGTGCTGGAGGTGGGCATGGGTAATCCGGAGCAAAGTGGCAACCAATCGCGTGTTTTAGCAATTGACTTTGTTCACCTCCTGGGCGCCGTCGAATTGAAGCAACCCCCGGTCTCCGAGAGCCGCACCTCCATCTTGATTTGTGATCCTGCGGATAGTTCAGAGTTGGTGTGCACTCGCCAAATCTTGCAAGCATTTGCCCGTCGAGCCTGGCGGCGTCCTATCACGACCGAGGAATTGGACCGGCTGGCGACACTGGCACAATTGGCCCGAGATGAGACAAAGGACTTTGAAGCCGGAATCCGCATTGCGTTGAGCGCAGTCATGCTGTCGCCTCACTTCATTTTCCGTGTCGAGGCAGACGCCCAACCTACCAGCAAAGAGGCTCATCCAATCACCGAGCACGAGCTGGCAGTGAGACTCTCCTATGCTCTGTGGAGCTCAATGCCTGACCAGGAACTCATGGAATTGGCCGACTCGAGTGAACTGTCCAAACCGGCCACTCTTCAACATCAGGTACGTCGCATGGTGGCCGATTCCAAAGCACGCTCCATCACCAATAATTTTGGCGGTCAGTGGCTTCAACTCCGAAAAATGGACAACGTCGTCCGCGACTCAGTGCTCTTTCCAGCATTTGACTCCGAACTCTCAGAATCCATGCGTCGAGAGACGGAATTAGTTTTCAAATCATTCCTGCACGGGACGCACAACTTTCTCGATATCATTGTCTCGAGCTCCACCTTTGTGAATCAGCAACTGGCCGAGTTTTACGGCATGAGCGGTTTTGAAGGGCCGGGGTTTGAGCCGGTGGCCAGCGTTGGAATCAATCGTTACGGCCTGTTGTCACATGCGGCCATTCTCACACTCACCTCCCACACTTTTGGGACCTCGCCGGTCAACCGAGGCAAGTGGGTTCTCACTCAGCTATTGTGCGACGAACCGCCGCCACCGCCCCCTGAGGTCAACACTGAGTTGGTCATTGAGGAAGGTCAGGAAATGAGCATGCGTGATCGCCTGGCTGCCCATGTTGCCGACCCCGGTTGTGCCGTTTGTCATAAGAGCATGGACCCCATTGGCCTGGGGCTCGACAACTATAGCGCCATTGGCGAATGGCGGAACGTGGATGACTTTGGTTTTCAGGTGGATCCATCCGGTGTACTTCCGGGTGACGTGGCATTTGACAACCCCCAAGAACTCTCCCAGATCATTCGGGAGTCGCCCGGCACCGCGCGCTGTATTGTGCACCATTTATTTACCTACATGGTGGGGCGTGGCGAAGTGCTCGGTGATTACTGTGACCTGGAGGCTGTCACCCAGGCATGGGCAGAGACCGGCTACCAATTCTCCGAGCTCTTTGTGCTGCTTGCAGAGACTCAGCAATTTACGCACAGGGTTCCGCCGCAAAGCGAAGAAGGAGGCAACGAGTAACCATGGTAAAGCAACTTTCTCGACGTACCTTCTTGCGCGGTGCAGGGGTCACTATGGCGCTGCCTTTCTTGGACGCAATGCTGCCAAGTCGCGCGTTTGCAGCTCAACCACCGGGCCTCCCAACCCGCTTTTTAACCTACTATGTGCCCAACGGAATTCACATGCCGGCCTGGACACCCACGACCGATGGAGCAAATTATGAATTGCAGCCCATCATGGCGTCGCTGGCACCACACAAAGACGATCTGTTGATTCTTAGCGGCGTTGGAAATCAGGCTGCTATTGCCAGCGTGCCCGGCGATCATGCACGCGGAACGGGTTCATTCCTTTCGTCCATGCCGGTTTTCAAGTCTGAGGGAGCCAATATTAAGAACGGTATTTCCGTTGATCAGCGGATTGCTCAGAGTATTGGCGAAGAGACCCTTTTTCCGTCGCTGGAACTGGGGGTCGAAGGCGGCTCCAGCACCGGCGACTGTGACTCTGGCTACAGTTGTGCATATAGCCGCAATATTTCCTGGAGTGGACCGAGTACTCCGCTTCCCAAAGAAATTAATCCACTCGAGGCCTTTGACCGTCTGTTCAAGGGAATTGATTCTGAGTTCACCTCTGAACAGGTTGCCATACGGCGCAAACTCAGAAAGAGCGTCTTGGATTTTGTCTTGGAAGACGCCAAGTTGCTCAAACAAAAACTGGGTACAAACGACATACTCAAGCTCAACGAATATATGGAGTCCGTCTACGCGCTGGAAACCAAAATCAATAAGGAAGCCGAAGCCAACCAGTGCTTTCCAGGACCCAAGCCGGCCAATCCGGCGGATTTCCAAGCGCAGGTCAAACTCATGTGCGACATCATGGTTCTTGCGTTTCAATGTGACATGACGCGAGTGGCTACCTTCATGCAGGGCAATGCAGGTTCCGGCCGGGTTTTCAGCTTCCTGGGTGTGGGTGAAGGGCATCACTACCTGAGCCATCATGCGGGTGACGCCGTGAAACAAGGCAAGTTACAAAAGATCAACACCTGGGAGGTGGAGCAGTTAGCCTATCTCCTGGCAAAAATGAAATCGGTCCCAGAGGGTGAAGGTAATTTGCTCGACAACAGTCTGGTCTTTTTCTCTAGTGAAATTGCCGACGGAAACAGTCACAAGCACAAGAAACTGCCCATGATTCTGGCCGGCAAAGGGCGAGGCGCTGTCACTCCAGGACGCCATATCAACTATAGCGGCGACCCCAGCGTGGCCAATCTTTACGTGAGTATTTTAAACGCCATGAGCGTGCCGGACTCAAGCTTCGGAATGGACAGCACCGGACCACTTCCTCAGCTCAAACTCTAGTGAGCATTGGTCTCAAATAACTGAATTGAGACCGCTCGATCCTTGGGACCCAACTCGTTAGGGATGGCCCTGGACTTTACGAAGCACAGCTTCGAATGCAGTATCCGACAAAAACCAACGCAAGAAATTGGCAGATGAGGCATCAGTGCCTACCACGTAGCGGGTCTTTGGCCTCTTGGACACCAATGCGTGTTCCACCGATTCGGCGACCTTTTCAGCCGGCACGTTGATTTTTGAACCCGCATGGATGGCTTTTTCTACGGCGGTGATTCCTTTTTCATAGAGTGCCTGGGCATGCGCCGGCAGCTTGTTTCGCATTTCCGAGGAAGACTCTTTGGCCTTGTCCCAAATCGGGGTCTGGATCTGTCCCGGTTCTACGACACAACACCAGATATTCCAGGGCCGCAGTTCCATTCGCAAGGCGTCCGAAATGGATTCCAATGCATGTTTGGACGAGCAATACGGTCCCATAAAAGGGGTGGTGACTTTGCCGGCAATAGAGCCCACATTCACAATGCGGCCTGCATCTCCACGCCGCATCAGCGGCAGCATGGCCTGACTGACCGCCACCTGGCCGAACACATTTACCTCGTACTGCCAGCGCAAATCCTCCATGGGAATGAACTCGAGAGGGCCGCCAACGCCAATACCGGCGTTGTTGACCAGTCCCATGAGCGGGGCATCTCCCAGCACGTCTCCAATGTGTTTTGCGGCCGCTGCAATTTGTTCTGCGTTGGTGACGTCAAGCATGATGGGTGTGAGTTTGTCTGAGGCAGCCTCGCGCAGAGATTGTGCATCGCTCTCTTTTCGGACACCGGCAAACACGGGATAGCCCAACTTGTCCATGCGGAGCGCGCATGCGCGGCCAATGCCCGTGGAAGCACCCGTTATCAGAATTGCACCTTTGTCAGTCATAAAGCAGTCCTCGTTTTACTGTAGTTCTAAGCTCTGTGTGCCGGCGTCCAGTTCGGTGACCCTGGCATTGGCTGTGCCCGCCATTTCCATGACGCGATATCCACTAAAATGTTTGCCCTCAACGGTCAAGACGTTGCTTTTGATCGATATTTGGGTGCCGCCCAGGGTTTTGAAATCCCGGTCGCCGCCGCCCGGGTAAATTCGAATTGTCAGTCTTCCCGGATCATTGGCGTAGGAATCCACCTGGGGTGAAGTGCTGGGACTCAGAGTGTCCACCGTGTTTCTGAGCAATGGAATGATGGCGCCTTCACGCGCATAGACCAGGGCCGTTCCGAGAGGGACCTTTTTTTCAAAGCTGGTGGGGCCGCTAATCACTTCGCCCGTTTCAAAATCCGTCCATTGGCCGTGAGGTAAAATAACAGTCACCGTTCCAGAGGCATTCTCAACGGCGGCGGTGAGTAATGAATCGCCCAGGAGCCACACGTTGTCGGGATGTTCACCTAATTCCGGATGAGCAAAGCCCAGTGGCGAGGTGATGGGGCGTCCGCTCTCGTGAGCCGCCTGGTTGAATGGATGGCGATAGGCATGCAGGCGCATGTGTAACCGTGTCAACTTGCGATAGGCGTTCAAGACTTCCTCATCAAAAACGCTCTTCCCGCCATGGCCGTCTTTGTATTCTTTAAAATCCCAGGCATTGGTATGAAGTCCGCCTCCTGTCTGCATGACCGAACCCAGAGCACTGTAGGCAACCCATCGCAAAAACACCTCTTTGTTGGGGCGTCCGTGCCGATAGCCGCCGGTATCTGACGCAAACCACGGGTATCCACTGGTGGATAAGCTCAGACCACCGCGTATTGCCGCCGGTAAACCGCCCACATGTCCATCTTCACCATGGGCGTGGAAGGTGTTGTCCAGGTCGCCGGGCCAAATTGTGGTTGTGAGAGTCTGGTCACCATAGGTGCCGGCACGGGAGAGAATAAAGCCTTTTCCACTGCCGCCCAGAGCATCGGCGTAGGGTTTGTGAAAGTACCAGGCGTACTTTTTGTGCAGGGTCTTTTCCGTTTCGCCACTATGAAACGAGAAGGGTAGATTAGCCCCCAACGCGCCGGCTTGAATGTCCTCGGCGTAGTCCAACTTAAACCCCCGCGCCCCCAACTGAATGGCCTTGTCGATAAGGGTTGAAAAAAGCGTTACAGCGTCTGGATTGGTCAGGTCTAATAGTTCCCCGAATTTGTTGAACCAGGAGTCGCCCGGAACCCCGACAAAGTAGTTGTTCTTTTTGGCCTCTTCATAGGCATTACCCAGGTCCGGGTGCAGGTAGGGAGTGGACCAAAAAGCCAGGTGAAATCCGAGCGCATGCAACTGGGTAATCAGACCCTCGGGATCCGGAAATTTAACGGGGTCCATGACGAAGCTGTTGTACGCCGATTGCCAGGGACGATCGATCCAGAGCACCGACAGCGGCAAATCGTTGTCCCGTATGGCCTGGGCGTCCGCCAAAACCTCTGCCTGGTTCTTATTTTCGTTGCGCCAGATGTGTCCACCAAAGGCCCACTCGGCGGGTTGTGATGGCTTGCCCGTCAGAGACACGTAGCGCGCCGGTACCTCCATGGGATGCTCGGCAGCCATCAGGAAAAAGTGCAACTTGTTTGTCTCAAAAGTGACCTTGATGCGGGCGCTGTCAGTGGCCGCGACGTCAAAGTCTCCAGGGCGCCGGTTCTTGACAAAAAGTCCCCACCCTTGCGTTCCAATCAGGAGTGGAACCGGCACATGTGCCTCGTTGTACCCGCTCTCAACCTCCGCATTGATTTCAAAGTGCATGGCTCGTCGTCGACCCCGGTGAGCGACGGCGTCAAAGTACTCGCCGAGTCCGTAGTACTGCTCTCCCAAAGGGGCGTCCATCGTAAGCTGTATATTAACGATTTGCAGGTTGGACGAGGCGTCGACCTCCACTTCAAAAATACCCTCGCTATGCACCTTTACGGTGATCTCGTCCGGAGAGATTCCCTGCCAGATGATTGGATGCCAGGCCTCATGTGGGTCGTAAAAGCTCTTGGGATCCGGTGGCTCATCCTGAGTCAGGCCCACACGAATCGATAGCAGTGACGCAATCACTTCCTTGTCGCGCAAGAGTTGGAGCGAGTCGGGTTGAAGTTGTTGAACCAGCGTATAGCGGCCCTCACCCAGAGTGGTTCCACTGTGTGTGTCTTCCTGAGTGATGTCTGACTCGGGGACTTCATTAGGCGGACTGGAACTACATGCCGCCATGATCGCAACGAGCGAGGCGGCCCATAATATTCGCTGCATTTAGTCGATCTCTTCTGCCTTGGGTACCAAATCCAATCCGCCCGGATAGGCATAGCTCACATCGCAGTCGTATCCGTATGCAGTGACACCAATTTCCAAGGTGCCTTCTATGCTGTGAACCCCCGCTTCAACTGGAATCCGTTGGACGTGCCAGTCGCTGGCACCGATGGGCATTCCATCCAAAATAGCGGGTTGTCCGTCGATGTCGACGGAGGTGCCGGTTTGATAGATCACGTTGATATAGTTTTCGATGTAGTTTTCCGGAGTCAGAACAATATACGAATTCCGTTGCTGTTTTATCGGCACAGGCAGGGTGAACGCCGGGTCTCCAATACCGGTATTGTCTACGCCTTTGGCACACTTGCCGAGCGGTACAAAACCTGGATATTTTGATCCCTTCAAATAGTGACCCACGCTAATGGGGCCGGTTGCAACAATGACAAAGTCCTTTGCGGATTCAAATTGTACATAGCCACCTTTGTTGAGCGTGATGCCGTTGGCCACCGGTTGTGGTGGGTCGGTCGTAATGGTGACACCGTCTGCCCCAGAAAGAACTCGCCACACGTCTTTTTGGCCCGGAGAACGAGGTTGAAAGGCGTCTCCCACATACTTGGTTCCCCAGGTGTCCAGCGGGAAGAGTTGTTGTTCCACATGGTCGCAAAACTCGGTGCCCACAAACTGCCCTTCCTGAATGATCAGGGGAATATTGGCGCATTCGTGACCTGCAAAAACGGAAATTCGCTTGTTTGCCTTAATGTAGGTGCCGGTGAGGTCGGGACCGGATAGGCCACCGCCGGTCTCAAGATTCAAGACTTGCCCGTAGGTGAGCTTATAGGTGCGTGGAACCTGGGCCGGTAGTAACTCAACATTGGTGCCCGGTTCAATATCCACAGGCGCAGTAACGGTCACCTGGGTGTCACCTTTTTCAACAGCAATGATAGTCACAAAACCGCGCAACGGAATATTTCCGGTGAGCATGCTGGCCTGTCGCTGATGCCAACTCATGGCCAAAAACTCCTTGCCGGCGACATTGGACGGCAAGAGCAAAGAGGCATCATTTGAGTACACATTTTCGGCATTGAGTGGGTTGAATTGGTGCACCGTAATTGGGGCCGAGGCTTTGATGCGGAACGAGTTCTTGCCGATCATGCTTCCTTCCTGATCGTAGCCTTTGGGCAACAGAAAGGTTTCCTGACTGAGTGGCGGCACCGTGGAGGTGGGGAGTACCAGGTCCACCCCGTCCGCCATGTTGGTAATAGTGACGCTGGCGGTGGCAACCGAATCCGTATTGGAAACCACCACGGCCACGTTTTGGAATTTGGCACCTTCAATACTATCTAAGTCAACGGCCCAATACTCACAGCCAAAGTAGGTGTTTTCCTTGAGGTTGGCGTCACAAGCCGTCAGGCATTGGGCCTGTTTGCACACCGTACCCGGGCCACAGAGTTCTTTGACATCGTAGCCGCTACCATCGTTCTTGCATTTCTCAACAGCACCGAAGCCAATACATTGAACCGAATCAGGTTTGCATTTGAAATTCTTGCATTCACCTTCCCAACAAACGGGTTTGGCGACCTCACAATAGACCGCTTCAATACCCGTGCCCGAGTTATTGCAATAGACCGCAAAGTCCAGCCCTTGTTCGTCTTTTTCGCATATGCCCAGAGTTTCATTAGGAGTGCAGGTGATTAGTTTACACTGGCCTTCCTGGCACGCGGTGCCGTTCTGGCAGGGTGAAGGTTCAAACGCGCTGCCATCCGCATTGCAAATTAATGCAACCGTCTTGCTGCCACACTTTTTGTCCCCGGGAGTGCATGTTTTCGTTTGTTTTCCGACGTCTTCATTGCCAAAATCCGGAGGGGCAACCGGCGTATCTTCGGGGTCGGATTCAGGGGTGTCACTTTGGGTGTTTTCGTAGTCGGCGTCGGTGCCTGGGCTCTCAGATTCACTTGAACCGCAAGACACCAACAGCAAAGTAATTATCAGCAAGGTGAACTTCTGCAAAAACAAGCGAACCTCCAACTTAATAAGGCTCGGCACCTTACCATAAAGTACCTAAAAGTGGGAGGATCAATGGACTTTGATTCGGTCAGCCATGGCAAAAGCTCATGACTCTTCCTATACTGTGTCATTGTGGTTCTGGAATTTCGCTATTTACATTGGATGAAGTGGGTGCACCGATTGAGCATTGTTGCTCTGTGTGGGTACCTGACTGTCGGTTGCTCGGAGCTCCCTTTCGAGCACCAGGATAGTGCACAAAATGAACGTGTTCTGTCGCGTGTTCAGGGTCGCGCTGAGACGCCCACCATTCAGTGTTTGTCCCCTCAAAATCTAGTCACGATTGAAGCCACCGGCGCCGCCACAGCAGTTACGGTGACATTTCAAACCAACATGGCGGCCGAGTTGGAAGCCGAGAGTGTGACCCTGGTCTATAGTGACAACGGTCAAAGTGTGGGCTCTCAACAAGATACCAGCCCCGTCATCTACAACCTCCCTTTCGGTGAGCATGTCCTGAGTCTGGGATTCGTGGCAGACGGCCAACCCGTGTTTGGTGAAAATACATTCTGTAAAGTTCAGGTGCGCATTACTCATCCCTGCCTTTCCGGCGATGATTGTAAGGACGATTTCTTGTGCAACACCACCGACTGCGTTGCCGTGGGTGGTGGGGAAAAACTCTGCAAGTTCGGTCCGGCTCAGTACGACGGTTGCTGTGAAAACAATGTGCAATGCCCCAATGGTCAGTACTGTGACATCGGCAAAAAGGTGTGTACGAGCTGCACATTAGACGGCCAGTGCGACGATGCGAATGCGTGCACGGTTGACAGTTGTCTCAATGGTGCTTGCGTGAGCGTAAAAACCGACCCTGAGTGTTGCGACTGCAATGCGGCTTTCCCATTGGGTCAGTGCAATGATGGACTCTTTTGCACTGTCGATGCCTGTGATTGCGATGGTGGAGCATGTTCTCATGAGCCCAAACAACTGAATCAGGGCGTGTGCTGCGAAAGTGGGGATAACGAATCGTGTGACGACGGCGACAAGTGCACCCTGGATGCGTGCGTGGGCAATATTTGTCGTCACTCCAAGTCACTGTTGGTGGAATGTTGTGTGGATGACGGCGATTGCAGCGATGGCAATGCCTGTACCAATGATGCCTGTGACGTCGAGTCGGGAACCTGCTCCCACGAACCGGTGGGCAATGTGGGTTGTTGCAATAGTTCGGAAGAATGTGACGACTTAAACGCCACCACCCTGGATGCCTGCATAAACTTTGAGTGTGTCTACACTGAAAACCTGGACTACTGCGTGCCTCCAACCACCAGTGTCATTGTGATCAACGAACTTATGATCAATCCATCCACGGCCGGCGATTCCGATGGCGAATGGATTGAGTTGTTTAACAGCACGGATGTCGATGTAGATGTCTCAACCTGGATTCTGAGCGACCTCGGTGGCTCGGGTGTTGTTGTGAGTGCCGATGCGCCGTTGATTGTGCCGGGGGGCGGTTATTTGGTGTTATGCCGGAACGCGGATCCGCTCATAAACGGCAACGTAAATTGCGATTTTGAGTACGGCGGGGAGTTTGAACTCGCCAACCAGGACGATCAGATTATCCTGAAGGACGGCACCGGAGAAATCCACGATCAGGTCTATTATGACGGCGGTCCCAATTTCCCCAATCCAAGTGGTGCATCAATCGCGTTGGTCAACCCCATTGAAGACAATAACGTGGGTGCGCGTTGGAAGACATCTCTCATGGTGATTCCGGGCAGCGGCGATCTGGGAACACCTGGCGCCGAAAACAGTGACGTGTTCAAGGTGTTTGAGGTGTCGAAATGCCACGAGCAACCGCAGGACGACGTATGCACCACGGATACCTGCATTGACAGCACCTGCACCCACCTGCCGGTGGAAGGCTGCTGTAACACTGTGTTGGATTGCGTGTTGCCTTCCGCATGCCACCTGGCTCAGTGCAATGCCAATAAGTGTACCTATACGGTGATGCCGCCCCCCGGTTGTTGCATAACTCACGAGGTGTGTGATGACTCCATTCCATGCACGATTGATCGTTGCCTTGGCCACACCTGCCGCCACGGCCCGGACCCGGACCTGCTGGGTAAGTCGTGTTGCAATAGCAATGCAGATTGCGGCGGCCTTCAAAATGAGTGCATTACATCAACCTGCGATGTTCCTACCCATACCTGTACGACCCCTGAATTTGTGGGCGGGTTCGGTTGCTGCGATGAAAACAGTTATCCATCCACTTCCATTGAATGTAGCGACGGTGACCCGGCCAGCATGGACACCTGTAAGGATTTCAAGTGCTTGTCTTTTGCCGATCCCACCTATTGCGACGCACAGCCGGGCAACCCCGGAACTAATAATTGTGTTTTGGATTCGGACCCCTGCACCGATTTGAGCTGTGATTTGTCGGTCAATAAATGTCTGTTCAACGAGGTGGTCGGCTGCTGTCATGAAAATGCCGACTGTGATGATGGAAACCCCTGTACGGTCGGTGAATGCAGTGCCGGGACCAACAGCTGTATTTTCAGCCCGATCGCAGGTTGTTGTTTGGCCAGTCAGGCCGCCATTCATTGCAACGACAGCAACCCATGCACGGTTGATGAATGCGTCAATTTGATCGCTGTGGGTGGTGGTTCATCGCAATCTGCGGGCATTTGTCGAAACACCAAAGAAGACCTCAGTTGCTGTAACGAGAACGGCGAATGTGAAGACGGCAATACCTGCACAGTCGGAAGTTGCAATCTAATAACCCACAGTTGCTCCTTTGTGTCGGTGACGACCGATCCATTCTTGAAGTGCTGTGATCCGGACAATGCGATCCTCAGCGTGGATGTGCAGTGTGATGACGGAAACCTCTGCACTGTCGATAGTTGTCTCAACGGCCTGTGCATCTATAACGAAGTCCCTGCCAATCAATTTGGCAATTGTTGCGACGTCGATAACGAAGCCGGACTCAGTGACGCTCAGCTTTGTAATGACGGTCAGTCCTGTACTTTGGACAAGTGCATGTTCGGTCGTTGCCGCCATATTGCCGACGCTGCGGAGGATTGTTGCAAGGTGGACGCGGACTGTAATGATGCCAACGCCTGCACCGTGGACAGTTGCAATACAAATGGTCAGTTTGCCGAATGCGTCAATGTGCCCAAGGTGTGCGATGACGGGCTCTTTTGTAATGGAGCGGAAGTCTGCAACATTGCGCTGGGTTGCACGGCTGATGCCTCAACTCTGCCCAACCTCGACGACGGCGTGTTGTGCACTCAAGACCTGTGCGACGAGACACTCAAAATGGTGGTGCATACGCCGGTTCACAGTGATTGTGCCGATGGTGTCTTTTGTAATGGCGAGGAAATCTGCGATTCCCAGTTTGGCTGTACGGCGGGGTCGGTGCCCAACGGAGACGATGGAAACACATGCACTGACGACGTGTGCAATGAGGCTCTCAACATCTTTATTCATACGCCGAACAACGGCGTCTGCAATGACGGCAAAACATGCAACGGTTTAGAGTCCTGCAGTGCCGAGCTTGGCTGTATTCCGGGCAGCGGTATTCAACAAGATGACGGCGTGGCGTGCACTGTCGACAGTTGTGATGACGCTACAAACACCGCCTACAATCAGGCTGTCGATGCGCTGTGCGATGACGGTGTATTCTGCACCGTTGAATATTGCGACCCATTGGCCGGTTGCAAGAACTCACTGACGCCGGGCTACTGTCAAATTGGTGGAGCGTGTTATCTCACAAATGCTGTAAATCCGGCGAACGACTGTCAGATTTGCGACCCGGGAAAAAGCACCTCCCAGTGGTCTTCCAAATCCTTGTCCACAGAAGTGTGTAACGGCCTGGATGATGATTGCGATGGTTTGGTGGACACCGATTCCGAGGGCGATCCGTTGCTCAAGACCTGCCAAAACGCGTGTGGTCAGGCGGGAATTAAAATTTGTGTAGCCGGCACCTTTACGGAATGCACCGCTCCCAAAGCAGACGAAATTTGTGGCGACGGCATGGACAACGACTGCGATGGTGAGACCGACGAGGACCCTTGTGAATCTATTAAGCCGGGCGTTGCAGAAGCGGAGCTTCGCTTTATCTCGTCTCTGGGAGAAGTGGAGAATCTGATATCCGGGATAGGGGCAGGGCAGTATAGCACCGGGCTGCAGAATCTGAGCTATCCCAATGCCACCGGGTCGGTGTCCGCTGACGCTTATGGCGTAAAATCACCCTGGAAAAGCTTCAGCGTGGTCGCTTTGCCCGTGGCAACAGTGGAAGTGGTCGTCATGCGTGAACAGCTCTATGTGGACCAGGCCACCACAGAAATTGTTGTGCAGGCTCGAGACCTCTTTGAGCGTCCGGTTGCCATAGGAACCGTTGTGTCTATTGAGTTGACTGG
>JYMV01040375.1_pt1 | contig 12672 bp, 5 predicted proteins | sample 338911 | NCBI WGS metagenome assembly JYMV01 (sample SAMN03354496, study PRJNA234377) | hydrothermal vent metagenome | biome: Deep sea; feature: Hydrothermal plumes at the Eastern Lau Spreading Center, Western Pacific Ocean; material: Seawater | place: Tonga | collected 2009 | depth 2000 m m | reverse complement strand
CTTGCATCACCTACGCTTGTTAGCGTACGCATCATCTGAGCTACTTGCTCATCATCAAGACTCTTAACGCGGTTTCCGTGTGATATAAGCTCATCTGCGATTTGCATTCCTGCTTCTCGGCCAGCCTGAGTTGTTCCTTCCGCTTTCTTAAGGAACATATAATGTATTAATGTTCTACTTTCGTTGTAATCAGATGTAACAAGTCTCCTTGTTCCTTCAGAACCAAATATCTTTCCTGCGAATCCTAGCAGCTCATTTAGTTTTACTCCCTGTTCTCTTCCTACTCTGGCAATAAGATTCTGTTTTAATATCTCACCGCCTTCCCGATGTGCTCCAACCTCCACTATCTGGGTCATGAGATTATCTATATATGATCTTCCCTGTGCATGCGCATCTAGGATAGGAGTAGCATGTTTTGGTTTAGCAATCTTATTTAGCGCGTCATAACTCATATCTCGCGGAGATTGACGCTCGCCTCCGCCAATCGTGCCTGACTGTAACTCTCCTATAAACGCATGCACGTCTGTAATACTATCTGATCCACCCAGGAATTCTTTGGCCAGAGAACCTTCACTCTCCTGAAGTCCCCGCAGTATACCCTGCATATGATCCATCTGGCCGCGACGTATGGCCCCCATATCCGTATCATCCATACTAGCAAGTCTGAACAGATTGATAGTATCTTTGTCAAAGTCTCCTTGGTGGGCATACTGGACTGTCGACTTATGCAAGAAAGCAGTAGCATCTATATCTATTTTTGTTCCCTGTTTTGCTACTGCGCCTGCTTGTTCGTCTGTGATAAGCTTAACTCTGCTAGATATAAGTTGTACACCACCCTGAATTGGCTCCCGATATTGGAATGTATGGAAGTTACCATCCCTAACTTGCTTTAATATATCTCCTATCTTTGATTCTGGGCCACCAAACTTACCGCTAACATGCATCTTTTCGATAGCACCTTTGGTTAAACCAACTTCAAACTCACCTACTAACGGGCTAGTATTTAGACTTAAGCTAGCTGCTGCAGCTATCTTCTTAGGAGATAGTTGTGCTTGAGCGAATAAGCCTTGCTTAGACAAAGAGTTTTGAGACATTATCTGATACAGAGCATTTGTCTTATCTGCCATAGTATTTGTGATCATCTCGGCAGAGCTAGTTCTTTGTGCGTCGTGTAGTCTTTCAACGTCTTCGAGTATGCTTAAGTATAGCGACTGAGCTTCCTTGGTCGCTACACTGCCTCCCTTAAATTCTTCTGCCGCCTTAGCGGCGATATCTTGCCAATCCCCTCCTCTACCTGGGATTCTGAAGCCTCCACTCTGCTCAATTTGGAATCCCATAGCTTTTGCAGAGGGAATAAACATTGGACCATGCGGGCCTTGAACCATAACCATTTGATCGGAAATTACAGCACCACCGCTGTCGCTGACTAAACCAAGTAAGCTACCCTTTATCTGCTCCCTACTAAGCTTGCCCTCTTGCCTTCCTGCTTGCTCCCGAAGGGTGGCTATACTAGTAGAGGTATCTAGTCCATGTGCAAATCTTGCCTCTTGGGATTCTTTAGAGAGTACGGCAAGTTGACCTACCGCCTTATTCTTGAATTGTTCTCTTATGTCGGTAAGAACCTTAGATGGAGTAAGGACAGAATCGTCCATTGATTGAAGTATAAGATTGAGCTCATTATTATGTTTAAGTAGTTCAGGATTGCTGTCTATGATATCTTGAAAGACTCTACTTTGCGCAGTAAGCACCTGATCGCCTGTAAGACCATGTCCCCTGCCAAACTCGATAGCTTCTCTTATGAATGAAGCTTCTCTATGTCTAATCTTCGCAGCCTTAGCCCCAAACTTCTTCATAGGATCTTCTGCCCTATAGCCTATCTCTTGACCTTGTGATACGATCATTAGAGCTTTTTGCGCGGTGGGGGGAGCCTGCTGCTTGGCTTGGACGTCACTTAGCCCAAGGGTCTTGAGTACTACTCGTATTGATTCGGAATCTGAGCTAATTATCTCGTCAATAGCTTTTTTCTTTGCGCCGACAAGGTCCTTATAGTGAGGTAGTTGCTCTAATATCTTTTCTATATCAACTTCACGGACCGTCATTCCTACCATCTTGTCGATAAACTCTTGTGTGCTTTCAACACCTAGAGCCCCTCGTACAGCACTATCTCTTCCGAGGGCCCTAAACTGCCCAGCAAAATCATCGGCATGTCCCATTTTGCTGCCAAAACCAGCAATTTGGATTTTACTTTCAGGTGAGGCCCTGTAGGCTCCCTCAGGGATAGATATTAGGCTGGCTGTTCCTCCGGCCATTGCGGCTAGGGCTTTTGCGGCCGCCAGATCGCCCTTATCAGAAATCACTTGAGCTAAATTACCAAGAAGGGCCTCATTTAATTTGCCAGTCTTAAACAGCCCCTTGCCTGCCTCTTGGGAAAGTCCTATCTCTCCAACAAGCATGCCTACACCCCGGAGATTTTTAGCTTCCTGACCTGTGAATCCCAGCTCTTTTATTATTGCATTTACATTCTCTTCCTCGAAGAATCCTGCAGCAGCAAACCTGTGACCACCAGTGATATATCCGCCACTAGCCTTGACTACACCATGTTCGGACATTTGGAGTTCTAGTTGATTGGTTCCTGCTTTTAGTCTTGCACCAACGATACGAGTTAGCTCTGGATTTAAACCTCTTTGCTGTACAACATTGAGCATATCATTTGTATGCCGCATATCTGCTTTAGCTATCTCTGAAGGCTGCAGTATATGATCACCTACTGCGACTCCTCCACTAGGGCTAAAACTTAATGCACCTTCAGTATATTGCACAGCTTTACCCTGCATATACTCTTCATGGGCTATTAATGGTATTGCAAATGATTTGTCGAACTGAACTGAATGTCCAGCTCTTAGCTTATGTTGATGCGCTTTTAATACAGCAAATAGATCTGATCTAAGAACACCTTCGAAAGCTGCGCCAGCTTCACCTGCAGATGCTACTGCTTTTAAGTCGATATTATGAGTTACTACGTTTCTAGTTCTTCCGGTGATTGGATTTATATCTAGAGATTCAACAATATCTCTAGACATCATCGCACTAGAATCACCAAAAATAGCTGTAGTCAATCTGGCATCAGCAAAGGTCACTCCTATCGTTCTTCTACCAAGAGCGACACTTCTTTCTCGTCCACCTAGTTCATTTATATTTTTTTGCAGTGCAGGAATTACACTGGCACCCTTATTTACTTCTGGGTTTAAACCCATAATTGCAGAGACTGCTGCTGGAACTTCTCTAACGTTACTTAGAGCTATTGGTGCTCTAGACAGATGGAACTGTACTCCTTTGTCATAGAGCTGCTGATGTGGCAGCATTGATAAATTTTTAATATCAGAAGACATCATCTTTATCTGGATATTTTTACCGTCAGACGCTGATGAGTTCTTTAGATTTTCATATATCCATTCGGCGCTTTGAGAGGCTTGTGCAAAGTGTAATCTCTTTGCTAATTGTGCCTCTTTGCTATTAGGATCCTTAGCGGCTATTGTTTTCAGGTGGCTCATTACAGCCGAATGAGCAGTATCGAGTTCTTGTGAGAGTTTTGACAGGCTACTACGGTGCTGCTGTTTTGCTACTCCGGCAGATGAGAATTGGCCACGAAGCACGTTTGCTTCTGTTATGAGTTCATGAAGCTTTGTCCCCTGCTCAATCTCTAGAATAATCTGGTTACTGAATCCTAGATGGTGTCTTCCTAGCTTCAAGTCACCACTATAGGAGAGTGGATCAATTCTGTTTAAACCATCTTGGGCTGTTTTAGTCCACCCGCCTAGAGGATCAAAATGTGAGGTTTTAATATCAAGTATTTCATTTATACCTGATTTAAGATTCCCAAGTCCCGTGGCGTCCTCAACATGTTGTACTAGTCTTTGATATAAATTTTCTGAAAATTTCTGAGGGGCTTTTAATAGAGGAAATGCTTTTCCTCCTGCTGAAGATTCTCCTACTTGAGCTATCTCAGCTACAGTCGACCATATGGTCCCTCCCTTATACATAAACTCATGACCTGACCCAGATTTTATTCCAGCAATCTCCCCTGCCTTCAATGAGGTAGAGAATAGGGGAATTGACACTGGGTTAGCTCGGAGGCCAGAATCAAGAGGTGTTACCAGAAGCTCAGCACCGCGGATTTCTATGCTATGTTTACCAGTGCCTTCTACTTGGCTTAGAAAATTGCTTAGTCCCTTAGTTACAAATCCTCGTCGTTCCAATGCTTCCGTTGCAAGATTCGCAGATCCTACTCCCCGGTATGCTTCTCCTGCCAACTCTAGTTTTACTTTTTTATATATATCGAGATTCTCTGGGAAGGTTGACCTGATCACCTCTTCAACGGGAGTGCCCCTGGCGATTTCTCTAGCCACGTCTACTACAGGTGCAGTAGATAATCTAGCTCCTGTACGGAATGCCCTATCGAAAATTTCTGCGGGGTCAGGAGATCCCGGTGGTGTTGTATGTCCAAATTCAATACTCTGCAACGGCTCGTTAGACATGATACGTTGGCCACCAGCAAGATCGCTTATGAGTTTGCTATATCGCTCTTGTTGAGCTACCCTGAGTCGCCCAGTCTGTCTCGATGTTAGTATTTCATTTAATCTAATGCTTCTAGAATATATTGTATTCTCATACCGACTTACACTTTCTTTAGTTGTACGTGGGGCAAATGATCCTGGCCGTTTGCCGGCTTGGTTACCCGCCACATACCTTTCCTTACCTGCGTCATCGATACGTGTACCAATAACTCTTCTATGGGCTTCTAGCGCACGTAATATACGACTTCTATCATGTCGAGCTGAAGTCCTGTCATCTGGATGCCATGCCCCTTGCCTGCTTCTACTTCCTTCATATTTATATTGTTGACGATTCCGTCGCTGGGCACGTAAATCTATCTGTCTACCAAATACATCTTTAAATTCTCTATGTTTGGCCTCAAGGCGACTAATCTCCCTATCTGCCATAGAACCTAGATCCCCATATGGACGATTTAGATGCCCTAGGGCATACTGCGGGGACTTCGGGAATGAGCCTCTTATGTTAAGTGGATCACCTGGCCAAGATCTATTAAATGCCATGTTTAACTCCGTAAAATATCTGTTGCCATTTCAAAGAAGCCTTCTAGGCTTCTTCTTGAAGTCATATCGTAATTAACGACATTCTCTAATCCCGAACCTAAATTTTCGTCGATATCATAATCAGTGATACCTGCCTGCATGAGCTCTGCTTCTAGCTGTTGTCTGGCAGCAGAGTCTAGCCCTGATCTATTATAGAAGTTATACACACTCAAATCAGGGGCCGGGAACTCTGTTCTCAGCTTATTCGCAACATTCGCAAAAACACCAGATCTATGTAAATCACTACCCACAGAGCCCCAAATAGAATCCATTGTTTTAACTCTAACAGCATCCATAGGTACGTCTGGGTGAAATCCTGCCCAAGTGGGGTCAGGCATGCTATGACCCATGAAGTACTCTGCTGCTCTGGAGTCAGGCCCCTTTCTCATATTACTATAGTCAAATGCATTATCTCCCTGTTTTGCCCAAGCAGCCTGATACACGGGCTTCAGGTATTCGGGGATATACTCTAGTATTTCCTGCTTTTTAGCTGCGGGAGCATTGAGCGTCTCAGTAAATAATTGCTTTTCTCTAGTAGGTAAAGCAATCATCGCGTCTCTAATGAATTGTTTTGCCCCCAATGAATAGTCGAGTGATGCAACAGTTCTTCCTTTTAGCTCAAGAAAACTGGCCGCAATCTTTTGTAGTCCTTGTACTCTGGCTTCTTTTTCTAATCTACGGTATTTTATATACTCTAGATTATCAAAATATTCATCAATTCTTCTGCGTTCTTGGACATAGTTTGGTATATATCCGCCGGTCATTTCTCCTGTGGTTATAGCTCTCATCGATGAAGTTGCGCCAAAGTACATAGCACCAACAGTAGACATGGCTATTTTCGCGATAGGATTAGCACCGATTAATGCACCAGTTAGAAATCCACCAGCAGAAGCAGTGAGGGGGTCAGTCGCTTTTAGCTGTTCGTGCATCGGTCTGATCATAGTAGTGTATGGCTCAGTCCAATCATATTCATCTGTGTCATATACTTCTCTTTTTATATATGCGTCTAGCTCATCTCTAATTGGAAGCATTTTGTTCGATAGCATTGGACCAAGTATTGGAACAGTAATTCCCGCCCTAGATACTATATCGTGTGTAAAGAACTCCCACGCATTCCCCACCGCTTGTTCGGGTAAAGTATAGTAATTCCTTTTACCTTCTACAGTTTTCTCGTTCTCAGCCTGACCAACCAAGTTCATAATTTTTGGACTTATACTATTGAATTTCCTACTATAGGTTTGATACCTCTTCATTCTGTCTTTGACATGCTCTGTCGTTCTAAGTATCTTGTCTTTCCAATAATCGTCTACAACACCTGACTTAAGCATAGAATCTACAATGACCCTATAGTGCTTGTATGACTCGGAATGAGGAGCGACATCTGACAATACCATTAATCTGTCTACGGCATCGTATACTCCGGGAGAGCCACTATGTAGCCTGAATGCGACCTCTCTAGCAGCACCTGGTAGCCTTAACTCACCATGAGGTATCTTCGCATATGGGTCACCTGTACTAAAATCTATATGATAATTTCTGTCTCCTGGGAAAGTCGACATTGAAGTGTTTCCCGTGAAGCTAGATCTAGATCCAGGCAACCATGTGGGCATAGTATTAGGTATAGTATTGGTGGCCTGTCTTTGAGCTTGGAGATAGTCAGACATAACAAATCGTCTGAGAAGCTCTGTGTGTCCCATTAGACCGCCTACGCTTTCATCGTAGAACGATCTTGAAATAGAGTTCATAAACCCAGGATCAGCTAACTGAGGTGAAGACGGGTTGCCGGCCTTGAATGGCATATCCCATAAAGCAAACTTATATATTCCACTTAATTCTGTGATATGAGCCAGCGCACCGGCATGCACTGGTGGCTTTACTGCAGGATTCATCTCTGATCTAGCGGGGTACGGGTTTTTACCCATCTTACCCACAGCTTCACCTGGGGTCTGATATGCCCGAACACTCAGGCTATCACCACCAGGTATACCAGTTCCATTCACAGATCTATTAGATATTTCTTCTATCGCAAAAGCAGTAGGATAAGGTCTATCAAACCTATGTTTTTGCGCCAAGAATTCGGCACCCTGAGGATCGAACATAGACCCTATCAAAGGCATATGCTCGATAACAGAACCAAGGAATGGTGTATTAAGTATTGGGCTTAATACATTTCCTACCAGCTCAGGTACCCTAAAGAAATTGCTAGGTGTCGGTAAGAAGCTAGTATTCCTAAAGTATTCTGACTGTGAACCATACAATGTGTCTGTGTATTTATATTCGCTTCGCATCCTGGCAAACATGCCAGGAGCAAAATAACTTATCTTGCCCCCCTCGAATGGCTGCTTGCCTAGCATCCAGTATCGACCGGATCTCATGGGTACCTGTTGTTCACCAGATAAAATATCCATCGATTCTTTTGGTGTTTCAGTTATACCCGGAAATGGAAACTCTCCACCTATGACAGACAGGGCAGCACCTAATAGCAGCCCTTCTTTAGTAGGAGCCATCTTTAGTGCTATAGCAATAGGTGCTATTGTTCTTACAAATCCAGAAGCAGAACTATCTGCTGAGCCAGGCATGAGATCTTCCATGTACCTAGCAGCAGGAGATAGACCAACGAATTCTCTCAAGAATTGTGCTGATATCTTAGCTGCACCATAGAGATCTATTAGCAGGTTAGATATCTTATATCCGCCGGTTGGAAGACCACTCAGGTAATCTAGGTATTTAACCCCCTCTAGAGCTAAAGACCCACCTACAGCCATACCAAATATTTTTGACATGTTCCCGGCAAAACCGAACATGCCAGGTGTAGGCTTGAATCCAATACCCATAGTTGCACCGATAAGATCATTAAGTCTAGTGGTCATAAAGTTTGCGACATCAGCTACGCGAGATGCAGCGCCTGACTCATACGCAAACTGATTCATGGGAAGTAATTCCCTGGTGAGCCCACGGGCCTCTGATGCCCTTTGTCCTATTGTAGTTCCTCGAACATGTTCAGTAGCAGCAGGTAGCCGCATCCCAAAATCAGATTCTCTGACTCCCCTAACCGGCTCTACAACTCTTTCCATGCGTCCGGTTTTTGGGTTTTTCTTTAAATAGTGCATGCTTTTTTCGTCGCCCAAGGCGGCAAGAAAATCACGCTTAAACTTTTCTAGTGGTTTATCATCTAGACGATCGTCTATTCGTGATGTCTTTTCAGCCCGCCTAGTAGCACGCTCTAAAAGACCAAGATCTTCACCGGGCCTAGAACCCCTAGCTATCTTAGTCATATGCTCGACTACGTCATTTAACTTAGTCGTTTCTTTTAAGACAGCTTTTCCTTGTGTTCGCCTTTTTACTAGATCTACTGTGACTCTTTTGAGCACAGCTTCTTGTGTAGCGAATCTTCTGCCTATGCCTACATCTTCACTTATCGCATCTATTAGTCTCATTATGGGATTTGAAGATGCCCATTTAATATCGGTTACATCTCTGGCTTTTTGGCTACCCAGTTGTCCTCTGCGAGCTAGAACTGCGCCACCTATACCGTCCTTAGACCTTACACTAAATCCGGTGGCTTCTTTTATAAGGCCAGTAGCACCTCCCTTGCTGTCTGATGTCAGCCTATAGAGCGTGCCTCCCATTACAGCTCTTCTACGTCTTGTATCAGTACTATGGGGATCTCTAACTAATCCAGCAAAATCTCCTTTGCCAAAAAGATGTTTTATAGGTGCGCCAAGTATATCTTGTAATCCTAGATTCACAAATGGTAGCTGTATCTGCTTAAGAGTATCGTTAGCTATACCTGCTAGATGTGATCCACTTAATATTCTTGTATCAATAATCTCTTTAGTCTTACTCTTAAGAAATATTCTTTCGTCTATTCTTTGCTGACCATCTACCAACCCATGACGTTTCGCTTCTATAATACCTTCTATTTGTTTTCTACCAAATAGCTCTACGGTCTTTTCTTTTTGCACATTGTCAGTAGACATAGCGATAAGCTTGTCTACTGTCATATCTTCAACACCTTCAGCAGAGTTGAACTGACGGCTATAGCGATCTCTCAGTCGCTCTCGCATTTCTGCGACGAAAGGTGCTGCATTCGGGCCGAGTGTTTTGTCTTTTCCAGTACCCTTGAACAGACTGCCAGTAACATCTATCTTGCCGAATAGATCTAACGCACTGTCTATATCTTTGAGTATCTGTAAATGCCCTAGTAGAGGTGTCTCTTCTGTTGATTTTCTTAATAAATCTGCTGATATCTTGGGAGTTAATTTCCCTGTTATTTCTCCAGCTCTGGCAGCATAGCCGTAATATCCCTGAGTAATAGTTTTACGAGACTTATTAAGCATATTGCTTAACTTGCCGGCAATCTCCATTCCAAGATTACCAAGAGGACGTCTAGATATAAGGCTTGCAGCAGATGCTACCAGTAGAAATTTTGCAGCAGTAGTACTAGTACTATAGTTTTCTCTTAATATCTGCTCTTCATCAAATAGAGGTTCATCATCTCTTGATGACGCAATTCTATCTCTGAGTCTATTGGGATCTTGTATCAGCTCCCTATGGAAACTGTACTCTCTTGGAAGATCAGATCTACTTCTTTCAGCAGGCATAGCTTACTCCATAGTTTGAGCAGAGTTCCATCCTTCGGGCGGAGTAGGTACATCCGGTACGTCGGATAGCATTCCATTAGGTAATCTTGCCATATGCTTTTTACGTTTGCGGGCTACCTTTTCCATTTCTCTGCTGGCATATTCCTCATCTAAAAACATTCTGAGATCAATAGGCTGCTCTAACGAAGTTTCTGCAATAGCAAATAATCTAGTCAGTTCGGATAGTGTCATATCCTCTAATTCGCATGGCTTTATCGCATGGAAATGCTTAGTTATAACTGCCATCATCACTGCGTCTAACGAGTTTATTGCAACTCTGGCCTCATTGAATTTGTAGGCTATATCTTGATTAGAACCAAACCCGGATACATCTATTATACATTTACTAAGCATCTCAAGACACATACAGGGTAAATCATAAAGCGGATTCTTATCTATATTAATCCAGTTAAGCTCTGGCCAGACTATACAAGACTGAAGAATTTGATCAGTAGGATCGCAGTCCAGTTCAATGTCTTGTTGTAAAAATAAAAATTCCTGGCGAGTCATAGATCTAATTAAGATATTAGATACTTTGGACTCACCAGGCTGACCAGAGAGATCAATTAGGAAGATTTCTTTATGAGTTCTCCTTAACTCAGGTATTTTTTCTTTAAGCCGTGGATCAAGAAACACATCTCAAACCTTAATTGGAGTAGGCGCGCTTTGATATCCCGAGATAGCTAGGATAGAATCATGTAAAGTCGTGGCTACTCCAGCTGCTCGACTTCTCAATGAGTCAAGATCTAGCTCAGGATATACTGTACCTTGAGACGCAATAGCTTCTTCACTCATCATATTGAGCGTGGCTCTAACTCCTTCAGGATTTGCAGAATCTGCAGCAGCTTCAACTTCTTTTGCCATAGCTTCTGCTTGTGTCTGAACCAAGTTACGGTACTCTCTACGGTTTAAGCTTCTAATCAAGAACCATTCATCTGCAGAGTTAACTACATTGACATTGTTAAACTGTTTTTTGGCCGCCTGAGTCATCGCGATAAAATCTTCAGTCCATTCCAAATCTTTAGCCTGCTGCCACGTAACCTCTAGTCCTGGAATCTTGTCTTCCATATTTTTGAGCTTGGGTTCAGCCTTACTCTTTTTTTCTACTACAGTTTCCAATGTCTCTCCTTATCGTAACTCCGCTAAACTTGGCCGCCTACAGTCTGACTTGCTGTAGGACTATAAGGCATTCTACGTGCTGGATGAACACTTTCAACTATTTCTTTAGCAAAAAAGCTATAGATTTCATAAATAGGAGAGCCAGAAGAGGATACATCTCCGCCACCAGTAGCAGAGGCAGATATTACTTGAGATTGTCCAACTATATATGCGTCTTTAATCACAACTTCTATATGGTCTTCTTCTTGTATATCACCATATGCTATAAGTATATCAAATGCATCTTTCATTTTGTATGCTGCCGGGTAAGAAACATCTTGGGCAGTCCTAAACTCACCCAATCTGTCATCTCTGTACTCTGAACCGTAATTTTTAGCAGCTACTTTAGCTAAATATACTACCCTATCTGTTGTATCCATAGATAAAAATTCATTTAAATCATTACTAATTTTTCTTGTATCTATGGGATTCTGTTGGTTTTGATACTCAACTATAGCTGCAGTAAGATACCCAGGATATCTATAGTTTATAACTAATCTTCCTGTGATTATCTTCCTGCCATTGCTAACTGCTTTAAAAGTATCGTCGGCCCACCCATATAACGGAGTCTTGGAATCTCTTGCATCCCAGTCAACTCTGAATGCATCAGATAGTCTATATCCTCCGATGTATATTCCAACATTACATGGAGTGTAATAACTATTAGGCATTTTACTTTACCTCATCTATCGTGCTGGGCCTTAAGGGTCAAGAATTTAGGGGTAGGGGATAGACAGCCCACCAAGTGCACCAAGATACGGGGTCATTGGTGGAGCAGGGGGGCCAAGCGGCGCACCAGGAACACCAGAAACAACACCCGGTGAAGAGCCATACATTTGGCTTATAAGCTGAGTAACAGTAGCAGGGCTACCAGACTGGAACGCTTTCATTAACTGTTTTCTTATGGTACGAGAATCATCATATTCTGATATCGGGAAATACTGCTCAGCTACATATGTATAAGTAGACTCTGTATAGATATCATCTATGGAGAAGGTAGTGCCGAAATTAGTCAATGTAATATTTGTAAGCAGCGCGCTTGAGACACCCCCTAGTTCATTAGAAGCCTGAAAGGCAATACTGAACTTCGGCATCTGATCAACGAATAGATTAGGCTCGCCTCTTGGCTCCCCGTCTTTATATGACTTACTCATTAATCTAACAAATGCATCTCTTAGTCCTGCGGTGAATATCATTGATCCAGCTATAGTTCTAGATCCACGTGTATACTCAACAGGATTTGTTTCTCCTAGACGCCTGACTGGCATAATACTTCTTGCAGAAGAAACCGTTATAGTTTGTAGATGATCTGTAACTTCCGCGAATCCTGGATCGGTTGTACCCTGACTATGATTAGCCGGTATATAAATTGTACATAAGATATCAGATCCGGCATAAGATACTACTTGTCGCCAAGCAACAGGATTTGTTCCCTGACTTGATACTGCTGATTGAGTGTCTTCTATTCTTTGTACACGTGCTCGTTCTGCATCTTCAGTTCTTGGGTATTGTCCTGCAGCATAGTATTTTTGTGCTCGAGATAGGCCCCGATACCATGCTGATGAATACCTTTGATGAGGAGACCCTTGGGCATTAGCAAGTACATTTATAAGATGATAAGACTGGGCATAGGGATCATAAAGTGCCATATGTTGGAATTAGGGAGAAGCCGGATTAACCAGCTTCTCCCCACCTCTCGTTTCTAAAAGTTTCTACTA
>JYMV01014684.1_pt1 | contig 12672 bp, 12 predicted proteins | sample 338911 | NCBI WGS metagenome assembly JYMV01 (sample SAMN03354496, study PRJNA234377) | hydrothermal vent metagenome | biome: Deep sea; feature: Hydrothermal plumes at the Eastern Lau Spreading Center, Western Pacific Ocean; material: Seawater | place: Tonga | collected 2009 | depth 2000 m m | reverse complement strand
TGTTGTTTGTAGTCTGGGTTCTGCGCCTTTCATAATAACTTCCATATTGAGCTGCTCGTTATCCGAGGTATAAACCACCTTTAATGCTACACCCATGGCATCTATATTCAGTTCACCGCTCACAAAATCAAATAAGGGCTCAGTCAAGAGCATCATGCAGAACGTAATCCTTTGGGGTAAACCTTATTGCCTGAAATCTTCTTCTGTCTCTATCCTCGTGGTCCTTAAGCGGATGATGCCAAGTTTATTAAAGATCCATATGGCGATATAGACCGGGTCAATTTCATGCCATCGATGACCAAAATTGGCTCTTCCAAGGTGCTTATGATGGTTATTGTGGTACCCCTCCCCAAGCATCAACCAATCGAAGGGCCAAATATTCCTCGATGTATTGGTCACTTTAAAGTTTACGTATCCAATCTTATGAGCGAACCAGTTGATTACAACCCCTTGAGCCGGCCCTATTACAAAATGAAGCGGTAAGAATAGAAACACCCACCAGTAGGGTGCAAAGAAAACGTAAAACGCAGTGTACAATGCTACCCAGAACAATCGTACAGCCCACAGATTGCCAAACCTTTCGAATGACTTCCAGGAGGGAAGGTCCTTTTTAAACTTATCATCAATAGTCATCCTGCCCGCAAATATATCATCGTAATAAGTCTTTGTTTTCCACATCATCTTAAAAAGATTCGGCTCATATTTTGGTGAGTGCGGGTCCTTCTCTGTGTCGGCGAAAGCGTGATGTTGCCGATGCATTACGCCGTAAGTGTAAGGACTCATAAATGAAGCGCCCTGCGCGAGCAATGAGTAGATATAGAAGATCTTTTCCCAGAATTTTGTCATTGTAAACATCTTATGTGCAGCGTATCTGTGGTGAAAGAACGTTTGAGCAAACAGAGAAAGATACCAGTGGGCAATAATGAAAATGACAATAGCCATATCTGTGAGGTTTATTCGTCCTGCAAATAACAACTAATAATTCAAGAGTTCTGTGACGTTGACCATAATATTATCAAGATTCTTTCTGCAGTAACCTTATAAAGAGGGCGTTAAAGGTACTTACAGGATTGCATTGCAAACATTGCGGCTCCATTGCGGCCATCACGGTTAAGCCAACATTGAACTTTTGAGACTGCGCCATAGCAAAGAATATTTTACAAATATTATGTTAGCTGACATAGAAAGTCATCGTCATTGTCATCGTACGGTCATAGTCATAGTCATAGTCATTGTGGTGTTTCCACGCTCTACTTCCTCCGATTGTTGTGAGGCCTCCTGTTTCCACCACCGCCAACTCTGCCGCTTCGCGGCCTATAAATCTGTTTCGGATTCCATTCCGGCCCTTTTTTGATTTCGTCGGGAAGTGGAACCTTCGGAACCTTTTTATCAATCAGCTTTTCAATTTTCGCCAGTTTATACATATCATCTTCATTAACAAATGTCAGAGCAACACCGGTAGTCTCAGCCCTGGCTGTTCGGCCAATCCTGTGAACATAATCCTCTGCATCATTGGGGACGTCAAAATTGATAATGAGGTTAATATCTTTGATGTCAATACCTCGGCTCAACACATCCGTAGCCACTAACACGCGTGTTTTCCTCGATCTAAAATCAAGTAGTACTTCTTCCCTTTCACTTTGCTGAAGATCTGAAGATATTGCCTGCACGTTCATGTTTTTTTTCTTAAGCGCTCTGTATACCTCGCTTACTTTTTTCTTTGTAGAACCAAATATAAGTATGCTTTTGTATTCCGGCTTGTCGGCAATCAAACTACATGTAAGTGCAACTTTGTCATTCTCGTAAATCAGGTATGCTGCCTGGAGCACACCTTCCGCCGGTTTGGAAAGGGAAATGGTAACTTCCATGGGATTGGTTAACACTTCCTTCGCTAAATATTTGATATTGGAAGGCATGGTAGCACTGAACATCAGTGTTTGCCGTTTTTTGGGTAGGTGTGAAACAATTTTGAGAATATCGTCTAAAAAACCGATGTCCAGCATTCGATCTGCTTCATCCAGTACCAGATACTCGAGTTTGCTAAAATCCACATAGCCCATATTGAGGTGAGATATGAGTTTACCTGGGGTAGCAACAATAATATCTGACCCTCTGACAATGGCATTTTTTTGGGCACCCCAATCCTCACCGCTACCGCCTCCATAAACCGCCAGCGATTCCACTGGCATAAAATAGGCAAAGCCCTGGATTACCTGATCAATTTGAATGGCCAGCTCACGCGTAGGTACCAGCACCAGCGCTTTTATCCCTTCCCCTTGAGATTTCATCAGGCTGTGTAAAATAGGAATCATGAATGCTGCCGTCTTGCCGGTTCCGGTCTGAGCGCACGTGATCAGGTCTTTACCCTCAAGAATTGATGGGATGGTTTTTTCCTGAACAGGAGTGGCATCATTGAATCCCATATAGGATATGGATTCAAGCAGCGTTTCATCTATGTCAAAATCCTCAAACTTCATATTCCCGGTTCAACTGTGAGCTGACATCAATTGGATAACGCCACCACCTAACAAATTCATTTTCAATGCATGAAACGTATTGAAGAGAAGAGGTAGTGCGTACGATGGATAAAATGCCTTGGTGCTAGGGATGAGTTAGATTTTCCTAAGGGAAATTCCTTAATGTTATTTAGTGCTAACGGGGCTTCCATTCTTGAATTCGCCCATCATTACCACGTCCTTGGTTTTTTCGTAATCCTTGGCAGCCTCAAGCATGGACTCCATGGTGTCTCTTCTGATTTTAACGCCCGATTTTGATCCTTTATTTCGAACTTCGATATAAAAGCCATCCTTAAGTTTTCCTGGTTTGGTAGGTGGTCTTCCCATAATTTCAACAAATAATACTTGCTTCCGAAGTATTTCTTTTTATTTCTGATGAGCCAAATGTAAGATAAATGTATTAAGTTCCAAACTTTATCCTGCCTATTTAGATGATTGGTAATTATTATCGCTCAACTTCCTCAATATACCCATGTTTAAGCTGCTTGTTCGAAATATCAGCCGAGATACATTTCGAAGTCTGTCAATAACTGATACAAGGATATGATTTTATTTACTTTTAACGATTCATAATAATAGATGAAAACACGATTTATTATCCTGGGATTATCAGTACTGCTTATGGTTGTTAAAGTGGCGGGACAATCTGTGGATAAAATGACGGAAAGACTTCGCGTGGCGGTGGGAAAAAGCCAGGAATGGCAAAACATCTACATTCTTCTCAAGGACAGATCTGAAATTAATTCAGAGTACGGAAGTAACGGTTGACATATATGCATCCAATGGGAAGAAAGTGATGGATAATTGGAGGGGAACATTAACGGGCACTTTCTTGCAATTGGATTTAACGAATAATGCAGCCGGAATATATATTGTGAAGGTGAAATACAATGATACAGAAATCACGAAGAGAATTATTCATGCGGGAAACTAAAGCTTCATGAAAGGAGCCATACCAACGTCTTTGACACACAAAAGAATGATTATTGGCGGGTACTGGGTGAACATAAAAAATCTATTGTAAACTCATGAAAAAGATTGTTATCACAGGGGGAATTGTTGCTGCGATAATTGCATTGCATTTTGGTTTTGCAGAGCGCGGTTTGACCTATGCCGGTGGTCCGCCAACTGCTAAAACGGGCTCTCCAGGAGATGGAGCCAATTGTACATCTTGTCACGCTGCCACAGCACAGCAAACACCAGGCCTTATTACCTCAAATGTTCCTCTAGCAGGATATAGCAGTGACAGCACCTACACTTTCTCTGTTTCCATTTCGGCTCCTGGGAAAAGTAAATTTGGATTCCAGGCTTCACCGCAAACTTTGGCTGGCGGTAAGATGGGGACGCTCATAGCAACGAATTCAATTACAACACAGCTGGCGGGTGCTGGAAAGTACATCCATCATAGAACAGCAGGGACTTCAGGTATAGATGGTAGAACCTGGACTTTTGATTGGATACCTCCACCTTCAGGATCTGGAGATTTGGCCTTTTACACAGCGGTGAATGTGACCAATTCCAATAACACTTCAAGTGGAGATATTACACATGTTAGCAGCTTGCTGGTAATTGAAAATCCTGCAAATGCTCCGGCTACCAGTGCATCGAATGATGTGGCCACAGTTGTTGAAAATGGCAATGTTATTATTGATGTTCAGGATAATGACGTGAGCAATACAGGGAATCCACTAACAACAGCTATAGTTACACAACCTTTAAATGGCTTTGCCATTGTGCTAAATGGCGATAGCATCCACTATGTGCCTGGTGCGGGGTTTTCTGGATCTGACACCATTGTGTATTCTATTTGTGATAATGCTACGCCAGCTTTGTGCGATACAGCTTTGGTGTTGATTACCGTTACTCCGGCGGTAGGGATAGTTCACAGTGATGAGCCAGTAAAAATAAAGACTTACCCCAACCCCGCCAGCTTTCATGTTAACATTGAATCTGTAAAAAATATTGGTGAAAAAGTGCAAATACGAGATTTGAGGGGTACTTTTGTGGAAACAAAAGAATCTGGTCATGGAAAAACCCGGATCATTGATGTAAGCGAGTTGCCCGCTGGATATTATCTGATAGAAGTTGATGGTACGACGCCTGCAAAAATTCTCGTGGTTAGATAAACGATTTAGACAAAGCGATGAAGAGAATATTCTATTTTATTATACTGGCTTGGCTGACGGCTGCTGCAATATCTTGCCAAAAAGAAAAACCCCAGCCTGCTCTCGCCAATATCTCAATTCAGATTGAAGTACAAGATAATTCTGTACCGGTAACCAATGCCCTCGTTTTTTTAAAAGCCAGCGCTATAGAATTTCCTGGAGCCAACACAACAGTTTATGACCGTAGTGATACAGTGAGCTCAGTGGGAACAGTAACCTTGGACAGTCTGTTTAGGGGTAATTACTACCTCTATTCAGCGGGGTTTGATGGTACGGATAGTGTGTTTGGCTCTAAGGCCATTGTGCTTACTGAGGCTAATGACAATCAGCTGATTGAAATAAGACTGGATGTTTCCAAATGATGTGCATGGAGTATGAACATGTGATTATCGAGAAGGCAATATTTAAAATGTGAAAACACCAGCATCAATATTACTAGGATTTATTTTGGTTTCAGTAGTTGGTGCTTGTACCAAACCAGGTACTGGTGGCAAGGCAAAAATAGCTGGTCATGTGAAACACCATGAAGTTCATATTCCCAGCGCTGAAGTGTATATAAAATATGACGCAACGGAATTTCCAGGTATAAATCTCTCAGTTTACGATAATCAAACCACAGCTGGCAGCACGGACGGATATTACGAATTCGTGGAAATGAATAAAGGTGATTACTATCTGTATGCCAGAGGATACGATGGAAGCATATCAGAGGATGTCACCGGTGGAACTCCCGTAGAGATAAAAGGCAAGAAGGAGGAAGTAAAAATTGATGTACAAGTGGCAGAGTAACCATTTTAGCAAGAATCGTTGTCAATCCTCTGATTTGATTCATACATGAACAGAATAATCAAAATATGTTTTGTGCTGGCTATTTCATGGTTCGGGTGCATTGCTTCTGTTTATAGTCAGCTCACATTTCAGAAATCATTTGGGGACACCTTCGGTGATGAAGCACATAAAATCATGCAAACGGTAGATAGTGGCTTTGTAATTACTGGATATACTTCGGGATTGGGTTCAGGAGGCCAGGATGCTTTTTTGATGAAAACTGATAAAGATGGAAATGAGGAATGGTTTAAAACCTACGGCGGGCTTAATCAGGATATTGGAAATGGATTGTGTAGTTCGCTATCGGGCGGTTATATAATGGCGGGGTATACGGGGAGCTATGGTGCAGGATTTGACGATATATATGTTCTTAAGGCTGATAGCAATGGAAATACTTTATGGTCCAAGGCATTAGGTGGGGCAGGTACTGATCGTGCAAATTCGGTAACCCAGTCCTCTGATGGAAGTATTTATATAGCTGGCGATACATACAGCTATGGGTCAGGAAGTAGCGATGGTATTATTATAAAAACTGATTCAGCTGGTAATGTCCTGTGGTCTAAGACCTTTGGAGGGGCGCTGTATGAGATATTTTTTTCCATTGTTAGCAATACGGATGGTTCAGTTTTGGCCCTGGGCGCTACGTCCACTAATGGTGTGGGCAATGAAGATTTTTATCTCGTTAAGATTGATGCAAATGGTAATTTGCTTTGGTCAAAAACATATGGAGGGATCTCGTGGGACCAGGGTAGATCCATATACAAATGTTTGGATGGAGGATATGTGTTATGCGGCTTCACCCAGAGTTTTGACAAGCAATTAAAACTCCATACACCGCTCAATGTATACGTAATCAAAGTGGATAGCGTGGGAAATACACAGTGGGCCCGAGCACTTGGAGCGGTGAAAAGTGAGAATGTAGGTAACGATATTATTCAAACTGCCGATAGCGGCTTTGTTATTGCTGGTTATTCCGGGGCTTTAACAGGGGACTATAGAAGTTATCTTGTGAAGCTGGATGTAAATGGACAGCTGCTTTGGTCAAAAATGAAAGGTGCTGGTTATTGGAATGCTCTTTTTTCTGTTACCCCAACTTTTGATGGAGGATTGATGATAGCTGGATCTACGAACGGATATGGCAGTGGCGCATATGATATTACTTTAACGAAAACGAGTGCTACAGGAAATACAGCCTGTTATTCAGCTGATGCCAATACCTTAATTAAAGATACCTTGCCTGAGGAAAAAGCCGTTATCGATTCTGGTGTATTCGCTATAGTGATGGATACAGCCTTTATCGAATCTATTGACACATTTGCAACTCAGAATGATATCTGTGATAATCTATGTCGAATTCAATCTCAGTTTTCGGTGAGTAGTGCAATTGCTTGTCCGGGTGATACTGTGTTTCTCTCTTTTACAGGTGCGGGTACCGGAATCTTGCAATGGAAATTTGGTGATTCTTTGTATGGAAGTGCTCCTGACACGTTCTTAATTGTCGACTCCCTGGTAGATATTCCAATTACTCTGTACATGGACAGTGCTATATGCTCTGATAGCTCTGATACATTAATAATTGTTTCGGATACCGTCGCCGCCTATTTTTCTTATGAAATCACGAATCTGGATGTGGATTTTGTGGATTCATCCTTCTTTGCATCCAGTTTCTTCTGGGATTTTGGCGATGGAAATACAGCATCGGTGCTGGATACTATATACACTTATGCAGATACGGGTACCTATCTGGTATGCCATTGGGTGAGCAATAGTTGCAACACAGATACCCTGTGCGAATTGGTGCAAATATCTTGCAAGTATCCAATATCTATTTTTGGGTATAACAGTAACGGACTGACCGTTGTCTTTAATTCCGATTCGACACAATTTACGGATACATATTACTGGATATTTGGCGATGGAAATTCTTCAAGCAACCCCAACCCAACGCATACCTATACTGCTCCCGGCACCTATAACGTGTGCTTGATAACCAATAATAGTTGCGGGTCTGATGCCCTTTGCGTTGATATAACAGTTTCGGAATTGGTAGGAATTACTGAAGCATTGGATGCGAACAATATTTATGTTTTTTCAGACAATGCTGCGGGGCAGATTGTAGTAGCTTTTGAAGCTATTCAATTAAAGAACAAAAGAGTGTACTTGATAAATAGTCAGGGTCAGAAACTGAATATGGAGCCCGTGAATACATCCGCAGGAAATCAGGTTATCTTTGATTGCAGCAGTTTGAGCACCGGCCTCTATTTTGTATTGGTAAATATTGGAGAAATGTCAGTTATCAAAAAGGTAGTCTATTCAAAGTAGAGAATGAGGCAAGTAAGAACTCTGGCAATCATAGTGGTTCTGTGTACAGGATGTACTTGGGACAACGCGATTCCTGATGGATTTTATCAGGGATATCCCACCGATATTGGCGAAATTGTAATTGGGAAATGCGCCGTTTCAGGTTGTCATAATTCTGCAAGTTATATAGCAGCTGGGGGACTTAACCTCTCATCGTGGGATAAGCTGTTCGAAGGAACGTTGGACAATTCTGCAGTAATTCCATATCGTTCTGATCAAAGTTTTCTTACTTTTTTTATTAATAGCTATACGGATTTAGGTCCTATCTTAACTCCGACGATGCCTTATAACGGATCTGTACTTTCCAAAGAGGAAGTGCTGACTGTAATAGATTGGGTCAACAGCGGAGCTCCCAATGATGAAGGCTTTGTTAAGTTTTCTGATGATACCCAACGCAAGAAATGGTATGTAACCAATCAAGGTTGCGACTTGGTGGCTGTATTTGATCAGCAAACGAGCCTGGCCATGCGATACATTGATGTTGGCGCCTATGCCAGTATCGAATCACCGCATATGGTTGAGGTATCCCCGGATGGAAATATCTGGGCTGTGTGCTTTTATATAGGCGACGTTCTTCAGGTTTATAACACGTCAGATGATGCGCTAAAGGGGAATGTGGTCATCGGTAGTGGGAGTTGGAATACACTTGCGATTTCTCCAAATTCCAAGTACGCGTTCGTAGTGAACCTGGCGGCAGATGGTTCTGTGGCTGTGGTAAATTTGGAGACCATGACATTGGAAGAAACATACCAGGGATTTGGATTGCTGGAATTTCCCCATGGAAGCGCTATGGACTCTTCAGGAAATACATTGTATATCACTTCGCAATTCGGCAATTACATTAACAAAATTGATGTTACCAATATAAATGCTCCGGTATTTGAAAAAATTGTTGTTGCCACAGGAGAAACAGCGAACGGGACATCTCTGTACGATCCCCATGAAATTTGCTTTTCACCGGATAATGCCAATTACTTTGTTACTTGTCAGAAGAGCAATGAGGTAAGGGTATTTGATCCCGCCAACGACAGTTTGATTGCGGTAATTCCCGTGGGTAAGTTCCCGCAGGAAATCACCTTTTCATCTGTTTATGACTATGCTTATGTTAGCTGTATGGAAGATGATATTACTTTTCCGGGTACCATTGGCTCAGTGTCAGTACTCAATTACAAGACATTTACGCATGTCAAGAGTATATACACTGGATATCAGCCCCATGGAATAGCAGCCGACGATAACAAAATGCAGGTTTATGTAATAAACAGAAATGCCAACCTTAGCGGTCCCGCCCCTCATCACACGACGGAATGCGGTGGCAGAAATGGTTACGTAACTATCATAGATATGAACACGTTAGAACTGGTGGACGGCTATAAGGCTGAACTCTCCGTCGATCCATATTTTGTATCCATAAGGCACTAATGCGGAAATTGATAACGTACATATTGCTTTTCATGGGTACCACTGCTTTCGGGCAGCTTTCATTACAGCGATACGATGGAATACCCGTTAATAAGGATTCAGTGAGCTCTTTTGAAAACCCCTGGGCTGGAGGATTGAACAGTGCTCAATTTTCGGCCATTGATCTGAACGGAGATGGCATTAAGGATCTTGTGGTTTGCGAACGACAAATATATGCCAAGGTGCTTACTTTTATCAATAATGGGAATTCAGATTCTGTAGATTATCACTATGCCCCTCAATATGAAAGCGCTTTTCCACCAATTGGTCAATGGATGTTGCTGGTAGATTATAATTGTGATGGCAGGGAAGATATTTATACGTGGGTGTCATCGGGGATGACGGTGTATAGGAATGATTATGATACAGCTAATGGCTTACAATTCACATTGGTATCTCAAAGTGGCAACGCTTGGTCACCGGTTTTATCAACAGAAGGTTCACTCGGTCCTGTAAATATGTACATGAACCCTTTTGATATACCGGCTATCACAGATATTGATAATGATGGAGATGTAGATGTGCTGGCTTTTTGCTTTGGGTGCAATACTGTTGAGTACAACAGGAACTATTCGATGGAAAATTATGGCAATTGCGACAGCCTTGAATATAAAATAGAAGACGGTTGTTGGGGAAATTTTAGCGAGGACCCATTGACCAATGTAATCACGGATGGAATAATGTGCAAAGGGGGTAGCAACGCCGTTAACAACCCACTTCTTCATCCCGGTGGTTCTTCCATACTTGCACTGGATGTGGACGCTGATACAGACAAAGATTTGGTGCTGGGAAACATTAATTCCTATGAATTTAAATTACTGATTAATGAGGGAGATACTTCAGATGCAATAGTCACGGTAGCAGGCGTGTTCCCGGATTTTCCTCAATCCAGTGACAAGGTCAGTATTCAGAATTTTCCAGCGGCTTACTATGTCGATGTCAATAATGATGGGCTTAAGGATCTGTTAGCGTCACCAAATACTACCAAATCTATACGGAATTATAACAGCGTGTGGTATTATGAAAATCAGGGAACCAGCAGCGCTCCTGTTTTTATTTATCAGAAAAAGAATTTACTGCAAGATGAGATGATTGAGGTAGGTGAGGGCTCCTTTCCGGCATTTTTTGATCATAATCAGGATGGGTTGATGGATTTATTGATTGGTAATTATGGATATTGGGGAGGCAGTGGAACCTACTATGGGAAAATATCATACTATAAAAATATAGGTACACCCTCCACTCCTTCATTTGAATTGATTACAAGAGATTATGAAGGTATATCTGCATATAATCTCAACGGATTGATACCGGCATTTGGCGACTTAGATGGTGATGGCGACGATGATATGATTCTTGGGGATTACAATGGTATGCTGCATTACTTTCAAAATACAGGAGGGGCTGGAAACACAGCTAGTTTTATCCTCGCTCAAGCAAACTATTTCAGCATTGATGTAGGCCAGGACGCTGCACCGCAACTTGTAGATCTCAACAAAGACGGATTATTAGACCTGATTGTGGGAGAAAGATCTGGGAAAATTCATTTTTATGAGAACATTGGAACCGTGAACAATGCTCTTTTTGTAAATATACCTACCAATAACTTTCTTGGGGGTGTGGACGTTGAACCACAATGTTGTTCTGGATATAACACACCAAAATTTCTTGTAAATGGTTCAGGGTCTTTTTATCTGCTAACGGGATCTGAGAAAGGCACCATTCAGAGCTACACCAATATCGATAACAATATTGCCGGAAATTTCTCGCTGGCAAATGATAGCATTTCTGGAGTGGTCCTAGGGGTTCGATCGGCTATATCTCTGGCAGATATCAATGGCGATGGCCAACTTGAAATGGCTGTAGGAACCTGGAGGGGAGGGGTTACCATGCTGACATTGTCTGGCGAGGTGCTTATTTCTGTTGACAATCCAAAAGCGTATGACCGCGCCCTTAAAGTATTTCCAAATCCGACGTCAGGCATGCTGACCATTGATATTGAAGGCCAGAATACAACACCCATTAGAAGCATAGAAATACTCGATATAATGGGTAGGCTAAGATTGAGTTTAGCGCCGAATAGCCAAGATGTTTACCTCGTTGGGAATGAGAGCCCCGGTGTATACTTTTTAAAAGTAATAACGGAAGACCAAGTGTATACCAGGAAGTTTATTCTGTCTGAAAACTAGAAAGCCCATCCAAAGTATACTCCCAGTGTGAATTTAATGGGTGTACTGAAATTCGGAAATAAGTCTTCACCATCTAACACAATGGTTTGTTGAGGGGCATGTTCTTCCAGCTTATTAATCTTGTAGCCCCAGCCGCTATATATATTGATGGCAAATTTACCTCCCAATAGCCATTGAAATCCTGCCAGGGCATTGATGTTGAACTGAGTAACCCTTAGATAATAACCGAGTTGATTGGCATATTTGGTGCTTAGCTTGGCGCTTGCATAACTTATGTGGGGAGAAAAGAAGAATCCCTGAGGGGCGTATTTCCCTACATCATTTATGTAAAACCGATGACTTAATTCAAAGCGGCCACCTTTGATTATTAACTGTTGTATATCACCGGATGAGTCTGCAAATAGCTGCAGAAGTGGAGACTTATCAATATAGGATACTCCGATCTGGGTAGATTGATGTGCGGAGGTCGTAAATTCAACCACCAGCCTGTATTCCGCTGAATATGGAATGGATCCCCAAAGTATTAAGAATGGGTTCATTTTGAGCACGGAGCTCACCTTCTGCGGATTGACAAATTTAGGTTTCTCTTGAACAACTGCGGCCCCTTCCTCAATTTGACAATATCCCCGCAGCGGCATCGACACAATATTCGTTACCAATAGCAACAGAATTAGATATTTGAATCCTTTAATCTCCATAGCTGTATCGCGCAGAAGCTGACGTAGCTTGGGAAGCAAAACTCCCGTTTATAAACTTATAATATCCCGCCATGGCAATCATTGCGGCATTGTCAGTGCAAAATTCGAACTTAGGGATATACACCGACCAATCTTCGGATTTTTTTAATAACATAAGTTCTTCTCTAAGTTTTGAATTAGCAGCAACGCCTCCGGATATTGCAATTTCTGAAATACCGAGGTCTTTAGACGCCTGAACTAACTTTTTGAGTAGGACCACTACTATTGTGTGCTGAATAGATGCACAAATATCAGCTTTATTGTCTTGAACAAAATTAGAATCTCGCGCTATCTGATCTCTTATAAAATATAAAAACGCAGTTTTTAGACCACTGAAACTATATCCATAACCGGGAGCCTTGGGATGGGGGAATTTATAGGCCAAGGGATTTCCATCTTTCGCCAATTTATCAAT
>JYMV01047599.1_pt1 | contig 12680 bp, 8 predicted proteins | sample 338911 | NCBI WGS metagenome assembly JYMV01 (sample SAMN03354496, study PRJNA234377) | hydrothermal vent metagenome | biome: Deep sea; feature: Hydrothermal plumes at the Eastern Lau Spreading Center, Western Pacific Ocean; material: Seawater | place: Tonga | collected 2009 | depth 2000 m m | reverse complement strand
GAGTTTAAACATGATTTTTTAAAAACGAAGGATGAGTACACATCAATAGGAATAATAATAGTTTCTACTGACAGGGGCTTGTGTGGCGGATTAAATAGTAATTTGTTTAAGAAGATTTTGCTATTTATAAACGATAATCCACAAGCAAAAATCAAAATATCTATAATAGGGAAGAAGGGCTGGGACTTCTTCAAGGGTCTTGGTATAGAGATAGTTTCAAAGGCCAGCCACTACGGTGACAATCCAGGGTTTGAGGATATATCTAAGGCAATATTACCAATTTTTAATGAATTTAGGAAAGGTAATTTAGACAAGATAGTTATAGCTAGTAATGAGTTTGAATCGGCATTGACGCAATTACCAAAAATAGAAGACTTAATACCAATTGATTCCGAAAGTATAGCTAACGATGATGATGAATCTAAATATCCGTGGGATTATTTATACGATCCAGAGTCCGAGTTAGTTGTCAACTTGTTATTAAGCAGATATACTGAATCTGCTGTTTACAAGTCGGTAATTGAAAATATATCGAGTGAGCAAGCGGCGAGAATGATGGCGATGAAGAGTGCTACCGATAGCGCAAATGACATGATAGATGACTTAACCTTGATTTATAATAAAGTTAGGCAGGCAGCAATAACACAAGAGATATCAGAAATAATAAATGGAGCTTCGGCAATATAGGAGAAGTAGTAATGAATAAGGGTAAAATAGTAAAAATCATCGGTACAGTAATTGACGTAAAGTTCGAGCAGGATAAGGTGCCATCGATTTATAGTGCTTTGAAGTTGGTAAGTAGGGACTTGATATTGGAAGTTCAACAACAAATCGGTGACGGTGTCGTAAGAACTATTGCTATGGGGGTTTCTGATGGAATCAAGATAGCAGAGATTGTCGAAGATACAGACAAAGCAATCAGCGTTCCAGTTGGCGAAAAAACATTGGGACGTATAATGAACGTTCTTGGAGAGCCGATTGATAATGCAGGTGAGATTGGGCAAGAGGTTAAATGGGAAATTCATAGGTCTGCACCAAAATACGAGGATTTGGCCCCAGCTACGGAATTATTAGAAACTGGCATCAAGGTTATTGATTTAATTTGCCCATTCGCGAAAGGCGGTAAAGTTGGTTTGTTTGGAGGCGCTGGTGTTGGTAAGACAGTTAATATGATGGAATTAATCCGTAATATTGCGATAGAACACGCTGGATATTCTGTATTCGCTGGTGTTGGTGAGCGCACTCGTGAGGGTAATGACTTTTACCATGAGATGAAGGAGTCTAACGTATTGGACAAGGTGTCACTTGTTTATGGTCAAATGAATGAGCCACCTGGAAATAGACTTCGTGTTGCGCTAACTGGTCTTACAATGGCAGAATATTTCCGTGATGAAGGCCGTGATGTATTGTTATTTATTGATAACATTTATCGTTATACGCTTGCCGGCACTGAGGTGTCTGCCTTGTTAGGTCGTATGCCTTCAGCAGTAGGTTATCAGCCAACGCTTGCATCTGAGATGGGAGCTTTACAAGAGCGCATTACATCAACCAAGAAAGGTTCAATCACATCTATCCAGGCCGTTTATGTTCCTGCGGATGATTTAACAGATCCATCCCCAGCAACTACCTTTGCTCACTTAGATGCAACCGTGGTTCTTTCACGTCAAGTTGCTGAGCTTGGAATATACCCAGCCGTCGATCCGTTGGACTCAACTTCAAGGCAGCTTGATCCGAATGTAGTTGGTGATGCGCATTATGCAACAGCAAGGGGAGTTCAAGGTATACTTCAAAAATATAAAGAATTAAAAGATATCATTGCTATATTGGGTATGGATGAATTATCCGAAGACGATAAGCAAACGGTATCAAGGGCAAGAAAGATACAGAAGTATTTATCTCAGCCATTCTTTGTCGCGGAGGTTTTTACTGGTGCTCCTGGTAAGTATGTATCGCTTGCGGATACAATAAAAGGTTTTAATGCCATAATCTCTGGCGAAATGGATCATATTCCAGAACAAAATTTTTATATGATAGGCTCTATAGATGAGGCCGATATGGGCGGAGAGAAATAATGATTTTAAGTATCGTCTCTATGGAGGGATTGCTTTATGAGGGAGAGGCCAAAGAGGTGTATGCTCCTGGTGAAGGTGGTGAGTTGGGTATTTATGATAACCATACCCCAATAATCGCTACCTTGAAGCCGGGAGAGGTAAGGTATGTGGAGAATGACCAAATGAATTCTACATACATATCCGGTGGCATACTTGAAGTAAAGAATAACGCCGTAGTGGTTTTTTCTGATACTGCGGTTAGGTCTTCCGATTTGGATGAAAAGAAGATTTTAGAAGCAAAGAAGGATGCAGAGCGGGCACTTGGTGACCATTTGTCGAATGAAGAGGTTGCTTCTACCGAGGCGGCTATTGCTCAGGCAATTGCGCAATTAAGATTAATAGAGAAGTATAGAAAAGGATAATTTCAATTAAGGAGGTGAACCCAGAAATTATATTTTGTGATATTAACTACTCTAATAATGGACTTATCGCGAATGATAAGTCAAAAGGCGTTGCAAGTGGCGCCCCAAGAAGTTGCAATTGCCATATTGGCAAAAAGCATAAAAAATCAAGATAAATAAGACTGAATTTCAGCTGAGATAACTTTTTTAAGCTCTTTGGAGCTTCTTGTGTCCGATTCAAGCGCAATATTAAGTTGTTCTTTTATGCTTGCAGATTCATCAAGGTTTTCATACTTCAGCTTGCTCTCAGCCTTTAATTCTTTATCTTGTCGCGCAGTTTTATCGACATTTTTAACTTTAAGTTTATTTTTCTTAATAAAATCTAGGGTTTCTTCGTCTACCTCATTATCAACAACCACTCTAAAGAGGTGTTTGTTTTCCATGTCGATGCTATCTTTGTCCTTATAGGGAATGTCCTTGTATTCATGAACTGATCCAAGCGCAAAAAATTCTTTGGTTCCTTCAAATGTATTGAATTTCCAAAATCCTTTCTTCTCCTCCATCTCGCCAAACCCAGTTTTATTCATAGATCCAACATATTGAACGTTATCAAGAAGATTTTGCCTTAAATGAATATGGCCAAAGAATACCTCTTTTGCGATTTTACCAAGGTCTTCCTTGTTAAATGCTCTACCACCAAGCTTATTATTGTCAATCTTTACATATTCGTTCATTTTGGCACCAACAATATTTCCATGGCCAATAACAACATCATATGCATTCTCATCCGCCATAATATGGTCAGAGTAATAATCAGAGAAGTCCTCTGGATATTCTTCTGGAATCAATAGGAACTTAGTATTGTCTATTTTCGAGGTAAATGCCCCCACTTTATCGAAAAAATGAACATTTTCGTTTAAGAAAGGCAAAATCGGCTCATAATTACTTCTATCATGGCTTTTGGTTCCATATAAAATAATAGTTTCAAGCGCCAAATCACATATATTTTTAAGATACTGGGCAGCCACCTTGTAGGCGAGGTCAGAATTATCAAAGTGTTGGTCAAAGTAATCTCCGGAGATTATAACTCTCTTATCCTCATCATCAGCTCTTAGGATGCTAATAAACTCATCCATCGGGTCCGAAATGCTCTTTAAAACCTTGGTTTTTGAAAAATGAATATCAGATATAATATAGTTGTTCATAGTAATCCTCAGTTATATAAGCTTAGAAACATTTTTAATGGAAAATAGCATCTTTATATAGTCAAATGCATAAAATAAGAACCCGAACACATTAACAAGCAGAAAGAAAAATAAGCCAATCAGTCCAGCAGTAGATAGGATGATGATGCTTACAAAGTATTCAAGCACAATGCGTAATTTGTTATTGTCGTTCATGTTATAGGTTCTCCATCTTAATTAAGTTAGCACTAATATTATCAGCAATTTGTGTATCGTGAGATATAATAAATAGCTGTTCTACCTTGTCATGCTCACTAATGCTAATTATATTATTTGCAAAAGCTTTTTTGTTCGTATCTGAAAGGGCACTATCAGTTTCATCAAAGGTATATATACCATAGATGTTGTTTTCATTGTAAAAGGCCAAAGCGGTTGCTAACGCTCTATTGACCGTTGATTTTTCCGCCCCAGAAAGCGTTTTAATATCCTGCTCCCCAGCTTCATCTTGATGAGCTAATATTTCAAAGTTCTGCCCTTTTTGCCTAATGGTTAATTCGATATCAATAGATGAGTCCTCATCACTCGCCAAATAATCATTAGCCAGCTCAGTAATTTTAATCATAAATTTAGAAAGAGCCGTTTCTTTAAGGTTTTTACCATAAAGTTTAATTTGATTGTGCGCTTTCACTTGCGATTTAAGAACCTTAATTTCGGCTTCACTATCTTTTAATTTTCCGATATTTTTAATATAGTTGTCGTGAGTTTCCTTGTTTTTGATCAGCGCCTCGAGTTGCTTGTTAAGCGCAACAATTGCATCGCCAACTTCCTTGTATTTATTAAGGCCGTCATCAATTTCAGCGTTAATATCGCCATACACAGAAATATTTTTTTCAATCTCTGATATTTTTAATGAGTTTTTATTAAAAACTGTTCTCATTTCATTGGCTTTAAATTTAATCTTATTTTCTACGAAAAGCGCAATATCTTTATCGAGTTTATCAAGATCTATGTCGATAATGCCAGCAATATCTTTCTCTGCTTGGGATAGGTCAGAACTAAGACCAGGAATATCATTTCTTCCCATAACAAACCTATTTTTTGCATCAAAAATATTATTAACTTTAATCGCCCTCTCAACAGCCATCTCGGCATCTTTTAATTTATCTTTAAGCTCATCTATATTGTCAGGATATTTCTCTATTTCCTTTATCTTAGATTCAATATCAGCAGTAATTGATTTTATATTATTAACATTTGCATGCTTTTCGTTTGCCTTAGAGTTATTATCGGAAATGTTTTTTTGTATTTCATTCATTTTCAAATTTAACCCAGAAGAGATTTCAGGGTTATCAGCATCTTCCATGAAGTGATTACCAAAGCCATCTGCAAAGTGATGCTCGATATCAGCAGTAAAAGGTTCTATTTTTTTAATCTTAGAGATATTGGCAAAAACATTTTTGGCAATTGACGTATCTTTTTCCAAAAGTAATATTTCTTTGTTAATTTCTCTTAGTGAGTCATTCAGGGCATCCACATCGGAAATTTTTAAGCTTTTATTTTTGGTTTCCAAAGATTTTATCTTCTTTTTAAGCCCAGAAATATCATCCAAATAGATTTTTTTCTTTTCAGCAACGGTTATTTGCGCCTTTAAATTATTAATTATTTCTTTTTTGTTATTAATTAACCCCTCTTGGTTTTCTGAATTGAGAAGCTCCTCTTCCGAAATATTACTTAAAAGTTCTTTTTCGTATTCATGAATTGCCGCAATCTTATTTAAAATATTAGTTTTTTCAATATTTTTACTAACTCTAAGCTTACCACTCTCGGTGTTCCTGGCAATGCTTTGATTTTTATCCTTGGTTAATTTATCATGTTTTTCTTTTGAATAATTGACCGAAATTTCATTCGGAAATCCGAGAAAGTCATCATTCTTCTCAATTGACTCGTTTTCTGCATTTAACACCACAGCATCCTTTGCCAACGTATTCCTTTCCGCTTCTTTCTCTCTATTTTTTTTCCCAGAATTTTTAATCTCATCAAGTTTATTAGATTTTACCTTGATTTCTAATTTAACCCCCTCAATTGCGTCATCATCAAAAACAAGATTACCGACATCCTTAGGCATCAACTCTTTTAAGTTATCAATGACACCCTGCGTATATTTGACTTTGGAGTCAATTAATTGTTTCGTCTGTTCGAAATCAACAATTATGTCGTCGTATATGCTAAGGTCACCCATAAGTGGATATATCATTTCTCTGCGCTCAGAAGGCTTTGACTCAATAATCGCACTGCTATTTTGCCCGATATGGTTAATTTTGGATATGTTATCCTGATCAACCCCAAATAACACTTTAAGCATATCGGTATATACGGTAGTTTTGCCCGACTCAAATCCATCAACTACAAGCCAAGCCCCACCAATTTCATTATATAATTTCGCTTTTGTGTCGCCCTTGTCTTTGAAAGTAATAACGGATTTGTATTTTGTATCCTGGTGGTTAAAGCAAATAGTTTTTTCGCCAGGGTATGTGATAAAGCTTTCTATTTTTTTATCACTATGCCCATTTGGAAGTATAAAGGGATTGAGAGAGTTTATAAGCGTAGATTTACCGCTACCATTCTCACCAAAGAAACAGTGTATCTTTGAATTTGGGAAATCAATAGTTACTTGACCTTCGTCACTCGAAACCTTTCTGAGTCCCTTGTAGCCTTTAAATTGAGCCTTAAAAATTTGCATAAATTACACGCTTAATAAAATGAATAACATTATAACATATTACTCAGGCGATAATGTTATTTTTTACACAAATGTAGTTTCTTGCCATAATATTATTTATCAATATTCCAAATATCCAAATCAATCTTTCATCAAATGAGTAGCCAAAGACCTAAAAATCAGTTATAATAGATAAAAAATAAATAGAAAGGTAAATATGAATAATATAGATAAGACTCTTGATGTTGTTAAGTTGTCTAATCCAGGTGTAGAAGATATTTCTAGAGATTCTTTATTAAAAGAAGAGCATGTGGATTTTATAACAGACATAATAAAAAGAGAAGTTCCGGTATTGGTAGTTTATGACAGGGATACAGATGGTACAACTGGCTTAGTTGGAGGCTTACACGCTTCCCAAAATGGAATTTTGCCAAAATCATGGAGACATTCGTACTCTTGGTCAAATGGAGATCGGGGGAGGAATGTCCCAGTGATTAAAGATCCAACACAGGAAGGCGATGAGGATGAGGGTTCTTCTGGTGGAACGTTTGGCGCTTCAAAGGACCAAATAGTAGCATTTTTTGAATCAAATAAGTTAGAGGCCGAAGCTGAAGCTGTGATTTTTACAGTAGATAATGGCGCTACAACAGAAACTCTACAACAGGAAGTTAAGGCTATATATCCAAACGTAAAGTTTTTTATAACAGATCACCATATATCCACAGATAGAACGCGTGAAGTTTCAGATTTTTACATAAATCCATCCGACGATTATAATAAAGGGATTTCTAACTGGGCAACGTTTACTAATGCAGAAACTGGCAACGTAGAGGAGTCGCACGTATCAGGCGGCATGCTTTGGAATCTGATTCTGAAAGAAATTTCCTTCTATGTAAAGAATCCAGAGGCAAAAGGAAAGCCAAAGCACCAATTGATCTTAGACAATCCCGATGATTTTCATACTCGCGCCGGTTTATTATCGCAGTGGTGTGATTTAATAACATACTCAGCTGACTGGGAAGAGTCTTTCAGGGTAAATCTTGAAAATGGTAATTTGCAAAAGCTTCCAATTTTCAAGTATGTTAAGTCGCTGGAATGGAGCGGAATGACTGATGAAAATTGGGTTCAGACTTTTAGAGACCGAATCAGAAAAGTTTCAAGCGTGATAAATACAACGAAAAGATTGGACTTCCTTATCACCAACGATGATTATGAAGGAACCTTGAAAGAAACTGGACTTGATATGGAGATTTTAAATAAAAAGTTTAAACCATCATTGGTCGATGTGCTGACAGAATATAATGAGATCGTAAAAGTAGAATTGGAAAAAGATTTTCCGTCAATTCACCTAGGCGAACTAGCACCTTTAAAGTATATCTATATCTATGCCATAAAGGATTCAAGTAATCCAAAAATAATGGAAATAATAGAGAAATTAGCTGAGTTAAAGAATTTCCTAATGAAGGTTAACGACTATTCTATGGAGTCTATGGAATCAACCCAATTTTTCTTCACAGAAAATCCAATAATGAGGGGTATAACTTCAATAAGAAGTTTTATTGATAAAGACCGCCCAGTATTATTTAATATGGCTCCATCTGGCTATGATGAATCTACGGGAATGGAATTGATGCGCGGGTCATATAGATCAGATTTGGAAAGTTTATTCAGCACTATAAATGATTACGAATTTAAAAATGGAACTCTGAAATTAATGGGACATGAAAGAGCCGCGGGTTCAGAAATAAGCTTCAAGCCCGGCGACAGAGATTTATTTTATAAAGAAATTGATGAACTTGTTACTAAAACAATCGAAAAAGAAAATTATCAAGAGCCAAAATTATTAAACGTTACCTATGAGGACGTAAAGAACTCGGCGGACAATATAATTCAAAATCAGAATTACTATGTATTTTCACCACCAATGAAGTTCAATATGACAGTTGCTGACCTGATTACAAAGAATGGAATTGAGACGCGTACTTCAAAAAATACAGGAACCGAATATATAAATAATAAAGATTATAAAGGTAATGTTTCCGTTCTTGGATTCAATCTTGGTGAATATGAAGATGATTACATCATCGAAACAGAGATTTCGGTAATACCAAATAAAAACAAGCCTATGGTTCAGATAATGGTAAGGAATATAAGTAAGCCAGACTTTGATGAAAAGAAGCAAGAAAAAAAACAAAAAAAAACAAGCAGAACTAAAAAAATAACAATATAATATATTACATTATTTAAGCTAATAAAAGGAGAAAAAAATGGCAGGTATAAATAAGGTAACTTTGATCGGAAATCTTGGTTTAAAACCCGAGTTAAGAACGGCAAGTAACGGAAATCAATGGACATCATTGTCTTTGGCAACATCAGAAGCGTGGAAAGACAAGGCTTCTGGTGAGAAGAGAGAAAAAACTGAATGGCACAAAGTTGTTGTTTGGGGTAAATTGGCAGAAATTGCATCAAAGTACACCGACAAGGGCTCAAAAGTTTATTTAGAAGGTAAGCTTGAGACTAGGTCTTGGACAGATCAGAAGACTGGCGAGAAGCGTTATACAACTGAGGTTGTTTTAAGCGGATTTAACAGTGTTTTCCAGATATTGGACAGAAAGGATGATTTTGCTTCAAATTCAGAAAAGATTACAGCAACAAATACTACGGTAAGTGTAGTGGACGAAATAAAAGTTCCCGTTCCTTCTTCACCGTCATCAGGTATAGACTCTGAGCCATTTTCCGACGATATTCCGTTTTAGTTAATCATGGGGAAATATATCGTAAAAGTAAATGGATTTCAGGTGAATCCAGGTGAATCATACGGTAAGGACGATGCAATTGTCCTGGCGAAGAGTAGGCGATACCAGGAGCAGAAATATTGTTCCTTAGAACGTTTTGAATGTGAGATGAATTCAGGTAATTTTACCAGAGAGAGAGAAATCAAGGTCTGGGAAGTAGTAGCCAATGGCTATGGTACGCAATTAAATAAAGTAGTTTATTCAGAGATATCCAAAAATGTATAGTGCAAAGGTAAAAGAAGGTAAAAGTGAGTAATATAACAGTAATAAATCGATCTGGTGGAAAAGAACCATTAGAGCTAGATAAAATAAATAAAATGGTAGAGCTGTGTGCCTATGGTCTCGACGTGTCCATTTCGGAAGTGGCAATAAATACGCACATTAAGCTTACGGATAATATAACTACGGAATCAATCCAACAGACATTAATAAAGTCAACTGGTGATATGATTACGCAAGACGCACCTGATTATGCTATATTGGCAGGTCGTCTTTTGGTAACTAATCTCCGTAAAAAAGTATATAAGTCTTTTGATCCAATTGACTTTTTAACATACATAAAAAAGAATACCGACTCTGGCGTATACGACAGTATATTGCTCGATAACTATACAGAGGATGAGATAAATGAATTGGGGGACTATATTGATTATGAAAATGATATGGGCCGCTCTTTATCGTCTATAACCCAGTTAAGCACTAAGTATTTAATACGAGATGTCAAGACCGGCGAGTTGCTGGAGATGATTCAGGAAACATTTATGATAATCCCAATGGTGATTTTCTCAAGTGAAAGTCCCGATGTTAGAATGGACTTAGTGAAGAATTTTTATTCTGCATTAAGGGATGATGAAATTTCATTGCCAACTCCAATAATAAGTGGCGTAAGAACCAAATTAAGAATGTTTAGTTCTTGCTGTAAAATAAAGATGGGAGACACCACCGACTCCATCCTTGCCTCAGAGTATGCATTAAGTCTAATGACAGCAAATAGGGCTGGTATCGGCGTTGATATGGCACCAGTTCGAGGCGTATTGGCTCCAGTAAAGAATAACACCGTCAAGCATACCGGCGCATTACCACTATTAAAAACAATCGAGGCCGCTTCCAAGCAATTTACCCAAAATTCATTAAGGACTGGTGCAACAGCAGTCAATTACCCAATATTTAACTGGGAAATAATGGATATTTTGGAATATAAAAACAACCAAGGTTCAAATACAACTCGTGCAAGATTTATCGATTATTCAATTGGTGTGCCCGATTTGTTTATAAAAAGAGCGGTAGCAAAAAAAGACTGGACACTCTTCAGTGCCGAGGAAGTTCCAGAGCTTTTTAAGGCATATACATCAAGCGAAGAATTTGAAAGGGTGTATTTGAAGTATGAGTCCAACAATGACATAAGAAAGCGCGTAGTTCCAGCAATAGATTTATTTAATAAGCTAATAAAGGAACGGGTAGGAACGGGAAGAATATACATAAATTTCCTAAACAACGTGAATAATCAGGGTATGTATAAGGAGCCAGTAACGCAAACAAACCTTTGTTCTGAAATATTCCTTCCAACAAGACCCGTTAAGTTTGCTGGTTTGAAAAAAACCAAGTTCGAAAACATAAGGGACTATGATTTGGACAATGGCATGATTTCTCTATGCATATTGGGTTGTGTAAATTTCGGAAAGTTAGATGAAATAGATAGGTTGGATGAATTAACTAATTTAATGGTAAGATTCTTGGATAATCTAATTGATGTCCAGGAGTACCCAATGGACGCGACCGAGTGGCCAACCAAAGGCTATAGATTTTTAGGAATTGGAGTGAGTGACTTCGCCCACTTCTTGTCAAAAAACTCAGCCATACTAGGAACTAAAAAAGCCTTGGAGATAACACATCAGTGGGCCGAGAGATTCCAGTTTGGACTAACGAAGGCGTCGATGGAATTAGCCAAGGAGCGTGGAGCTTGCGAATATTTTGATCAAACTAAATATTCAGACGGTAAGCTCGTTATAGATACATACAATAAAAACGTAGATTTATTAATAGAAAATAAATTAGAATGCGATTGGGAGTGGCTTAGGGGTGAGATTGCTAAATATGGCATGAGAAATACCTCTTTATCGGCAATTCCACCAACAGCAAGTTCTAGTTTGGTAAGTGGTTCGACTCAGGGGATAGATCCAGTACAATCCCTGACAGATACATATGAGTCAGCGGATTACACGGTTAAATCTATTGCGCCCGGTATAGAGAATTCATATATGTATATGAAGGCATGGGAATTTCCAAACGCAAATAATACAGAATACTTTAAACTAATGGCAATATTAGCAAAATTCATTGACCAAGGTATGAGTACGAACCAGTGGTATAATGTTGTTGGTTTGCCAGGTAAAATACTGGATAGTAGTAGGGTTAAAATAGATATTTTAACGGCATGGAAATACGGATTAAAGTCCTTGTATTACATAAGGACAAAAGATAAAGAAGATTCAACAACTAAACAAGAAGACTCGTGCGCAAGTGGTGCATGTTCTATTTAAGGGAGATAAAAAGTGAGCTGTAAAATTTTTTCAATGGGTGCGCCCGTAGTAAGTAAAGAGACAAGATTGTTTTTAGGAGATAATAGTTGCCATGCTAATATCCAGACATATCATGATCCAAAGTATCCATGGCTTCTTGAATATGCGGAGCAGTTGCGAGCAGTTGGAAATTGGTCAAAGTTTGAAATAGATTTATCGAAAGAAAAAACAAATTTCGATGAGCTGGATCAGCGCACTCGCCACATATTTGAAAGCGGACTAAGATTCGCAATTTGCTTAGATAGCTGTGCAGGAAGGGCTCCGTTGGAGTTATTCGTTAATAATGGCCTCAGTAATTGCCCAGAGTGGGAATTATACGTAACTAACCACCAAAATAATGAACTCTTACACTCCGAGTCATATACAGAAATGGTAAGGGCAATTTACAATGATGTTGACGTATTCATTACTGACATAATGAAAGATGAATATGTTCAGAAAAGGGCTAAAACTATTTTATCGGCTTTTGATGACGCCACATCTGTTTTTGATAGAATGGCTGCTAATAATACAGTTAGACAGTTAAGCCCGGATAGCGACATTCCTTATCCAGAAATCACCGAAAAAGCTGTTAAAAAAGCCATTTATAAATCATTAATGGTTATAAACATGTTTGAAGGGATTAGATTCTTCTGCACATTCGCAACGGCTTGGTCTTTTTCAGAGCAACCTACTAAATACATGCAGGGCTCATCAAACATATTTAAACTGATAGCACGTGATGAAATGATACACCTTGATGTTATCCAGAAGGTTATAAACCAATTAAATTCCGAAAAAGACGAGGGCTTTAAGGAAGTTATAGCTGAGATGGAGGATGAAGTATACGATATGTTTAGGACTGCATACAGCGAGGAAATGGATTGGATCAAGTATTTGTTTGATGGTTCTTCTCCCCTAATAGGAATGAATGAGTCAATTTTATCTTCATATATGGACTACATCTTTACA
>JYMV01047538.1_pt1 | contig 12680 bp, 8 predicted proteins | sample 338911 | NCBI WGS metagenome assembly JYMV01 (sample SAMN03354496, study PRJNA234377) | hydrothermal vent metagenome | biome: Deep sea; feature: Hydrothermal plumes at the Eastern Lau Spreading Center, Western Pacific Ocean; material: Seawater | place: Tonga | collected 2009 | depth 2000 m m | reverse complement strand
CATTAATGGTCTTCTCCTTACTCTTATGGTCGTATACTTTGATCTTACGACCGTTCGAAATATTGTAGGTATCGTTGTTCTGTCCACCAATGATCCGAATAAAGACTGGTCGATCACCTTTGCCTCGAACTTCGAAAACGTCGTCGTCGTCTAAACCATACACCCAGATCTCTCGAGTTTCATCGCTGCTAAACGTACGATCTATTAGTACATCGGCTTTTTTTCCATCTTTGATACGAAACACTTTAATATGCGTTTCTCCGTTTGGAAGTCGTTCAATATCGAAATGATCGTCTTTGTCGGTTCCTGTGATGGTTTGTAATTTAGACAGATACTCGTAGTATTCGGTAGCGACCTTTACAAGATTATCACGCCTCCCCTTTAATTTGGCTTTTATATCGGCTGCTGTCTCGTCTTGGGCCTCTATGGGCATATCCTTAAAGGCATTTTCAATTACGGCATCGGTCACATTTTGTTGTATAAAACTTGCTTGCGCTATCCATTCGTCCTTTCCGTAATTCTCGATTAGTGCACGATCTAGTTTAATTCCGGCTGCGTTGAACCATTTGGTGTGTTCTAACTCGGCTCCATATACTTGAAATTGTCTTGAACTACTAAATAAGGTTCGTGCTACGTCAAGGATTCCACCATCGAAATTAGCATACACTTGATCACGGTCACGCGGAATTGGAACAAACACATCTTTTCCGTCTTGATTCTTAAATTCTGCCCATCGCCATTGGTCGTTATGGCGGTCCCAATCACCAATTAGCATATCGAACACACGCGCTCTAATATAGGTTTTTTCATCTATCACGTTTTCCTCATCGCTTCGCACTTTTTCTAAAATATCATCGGTACTCTCGATATCATCGGCGTAGTTAAAAATGGCTCCGTCGTATTCTTCGTCGGGTCGTTCTACGATCATGTAGAGTTCATCGCCATACTCTTCGTTGAATTTTCCCAATGCTTTTTGTTTAGGGACGTAATACAACTTCGGATTGGTATGAAAAACCTTCGCAGCATCGGCCAATTTTGGAATTGTAAATGCACCATAAGGATGTGCTGCGGTATAAAAATCTAAAATAAGGTCCTCGGGGATGGTGTTCTTAAAATCATCTTCAATTTCCTTGTCCTTTATGATAACGGTCTGCAAAAACTGAACGGCGCTCTTTTTAAGCGCGCGCATGTTGTAATCTCTACCCTCTTTCCCTTTTAAGCGCAGTGATCGCGTTTGGTGGCCACCACCCGCTCGTTCTACTGTGAGTCCACCGTACAACGTATCTAACATCACTACCTTGGCGGTAACCTCGGTACCATATATCTTTCGATAATGGTCGCCCCAGACAGTTTTAAAGAATCCGGTTCGCTCCACGCGATCTTGGTCGTAGACTGCTGCTTTCTTGGTTGCTGGAAACGAATTGGGAAGGGTTGACAGGTCATACTCCCGCTCACCTTCTATAATTTCCTTACTAAAGAGTAATGTCGAGGAACCGTCGGTTTCTGCTTTATAAAAACCAACAGCCGAAGAACCATCGGTATACACATTTAAAACTGCAAATCCGGGGCCTCCAAAGCTAAATTCGCCAAAACTCCCTAAGGCTGCAGCTGTTTTATCTCCACCAGCTCCTGAAACTATTTGTTTTGTGTTCGCATCTTCTATATACTGAAGTGATCTGTCATGACCCGAGGCAAACACCAACCTGTTGTGATCTTTAGCCAAAACGTTAAGTCGTTGCATTAACTCGTGGTACCGTTCATTGTAACGATCCTGCTTAGAGATGGCACCTTGACTACGCACCTGTGTAATTAGCGTTGCAAGTCCCGGAACAGGTAACAATTGATTCTTAAAAGTATAGCGCCCACCGTACTTCCCATTGGTAAGCAATGGATGGTGCATGGCGACCACCATGGTGCGATCTTTGTTCTTTTTTAGCTCCCCCTCTATCTCGATCAAGAATTTCTCCCGCGTTTTGATCTCGCATTTATCATTCATCTGCGGATGATCGTCCCAATTTTCGATATACCATTGTGTGTCGATTAACAATAAGGCTATTGTATCGCCTATCTCTATTAATTTTAATGGACAACCGTTGTTTGGTTCTAAGATATCTTCTTGGTCCAAAGCGGCCTTTAAAAGGTCTTCTTCACGTTCTAGACCGTCTACACTGGCTTTCCAATCTAAATTCCCAGGTAGCACATATACCTTGCCTTCAAAATTTTTAACCGCATCTAACTGCGGTTGAAAATTAGCTATGGCCTTTGCGTGGTTTGGATCACTCTTTTTTGGGAGTCCTGCCGGATAAAAGCTATTTCCAAGAAAAAGGACTTGATGGTCTTTAGTACCGTTTTTTGCCAAAAAATTATCTAAGGCCGTGATCGCTATCGTGGAACTTTCCGAAGAAAAACCTGCATCCCCCATTAATACAAAGGATTTATCAATTTCCTTAGCAGGAAGGTTGTTTGTATTAGCGGTATTTGAACGGTATTGAGGTTGGTAGGTAGCACAGCTTAAAAGTAGTATGCTTACTATAAAAGTTATAATGATGTTAATTTTCTTCATAGAAATTTCTCTCGATTAATTTTTTAGTAATTTGGTTGTTTAATGTACTTATATGAGTGATATAATTAAAGCAACCGATGAGTTCGTTCTTACCCTTTTCAAGGAGAAACTGCCTAACACTTTTGTGTATCATAATTACCGGCATACCAAACGTGTTTATAAAAGTATAAACGAAATTATTGAAGATTCACAAATTAATGTTAAAGATGCAACCATCCTTAAACTAGCAGCATTACTGCATGATACGGGCTATACGGTGTGTCGAGATGGACATGAAGAAGAGAGTGTGAAGATCGCTAAGGAGTTTCTAAATTCGCAAGATGTAGATCAAGAAATAATCGATGGTGTGGAGCGATGTATCATGGCAACAAAGTTTAAAGGAACACCTGAAGGTGAACTTGAAGAAATAATTCGTGATGCCGATTCTTCTCACTTCGGAAAAGAATACTTTCAGGAAGCCAGCGAATTTCTACGACAAGAATATAAATCGCAAGGAATACAAAACTTCTCTCCTCGAGAATGGCGCGATGAGAACATAAAGGTACTTATAGAAAAACACCAATTCTATAGCGATTATGCGCTGCGAAACTGGCAAAAGCAAAAGGAAGACAATTTAGCCGACTTGATCAAGAGCCGGAAAAAAGACAAGAAAAAGCTTAAAAAAGAAGAACTTAAAGCACAGTTAAAAGTAAAATACAAGGATGCAAGTCCCGATCGCGGTATTCAAACCTTTTATAGAACTGCCTTAAGAAACCATATTAAGCTTAGTGATATTGCAGATACCAAAGCAAACATACTGCTATCTGTAAACGCGATCATCATCTCCTTAACACTGGCCAACTTGTTCTCCAAGTTCGATACGAATCCGTATCTAATATGGCCTACGGCTATCTTTGTAGTATCCAGTGCGGTCACGATGATCTTAGCCGTAATCGCAACGCGACCAAATGTTACCCGTGGCGAATTCACCAAAGAAGATGTAATGAACAAGAGCGTAAACCTCACTTTCTTTGGAAACTTTCATAAAATGGAGTTATCCCAATACCAATGGGCTATAGATGAACTACTAAAAGATAGAAATTATATCTATTCCTCGCTCACTAAAGACTTGTACTTTTTAGGAAAAGTGCTTGATAGGAAGTATCGCATCTTACGAATGACCTATACGATCTTCGTGTTGGGTACGATCATCTCGATTATTGCGTTTGGAGTCTCGTTTGGCGTAGCAGATCTAACCGTTGACCAAGTAAGTGATATTGTAAAACCTGAAGTTTAGGCGTTAAGCTGAACCATAAGGTCTTTATAAGTATAGTAGTCCTTATCTTTGTCGTTATCGGAATCCTTAGAGTATAAAACACTTACGCGTATGGCTTTAAGTCCTGTAACGCCTTGTAAGTCTTCCAGCTCTAATATCTCTACATCTTTGTTCAGTAATTTTTTATGCTGAAGAAAAGCGATATATTTTAAATACTCTTTTTCATCTTCTTTTTGGGAATAGATGATCGCTATTTTCCCCGGTTGGGTAATACGCTCTTCGGTACCTTTAATATGGGCCTTATCGACTCGCTTTTTTACGACTTCATAACGTGCATTATAGGTTCCATCGACATCGAAGCGTTTTTCATCCATCCTAAATCGTAGCGATAACGAGCTGTTAAAAGACAGTATCATCGATGCAACTGTTAGAGGAACCGGAAGCCGTTCTTTTAACTTATAATAGTTGTTCTCCATTTCGCACATAACCTGAAGTTGCCATAAGCGCAAATTGTACAAATATACCTTATGAAAACTCTTGGTCTTAGTGATCGATTCTCCTATGTATAGATTGTGCTCTACCCCATCGGTCTTAAAGCGTTCGAAGTAATGCGGATACATTTCTTGAGCTTCCAATTGTTTTTTGTCGATAATGGAGGCCATTCGCTTATTTATAAGCATCACCGAGTCATCGTAATCTTTACGATGCTTGTAAACAAGTCCGGTAGCTCGGTCTATTTCTTCGTAATATTCATCTATCAATTCTTTAAGATCATCACTTTTCTTCCCTAGGTGTGAAAACATAGGAACGATCTCTGACCGAACAAAATTAAGCACATTGCGTTCACTATCTACTTGTAATTCTTTTCTAAACTCACGTAAATATTCGGATATTCTAAAATCGATTTGCTCGTAAATTGGAAGTGCTTCAATACGATAGATCTTCTTGATTATTTTCTGAATATGCTTCAGTTGTAGTTCAAGGTCTTTTTTGGTCGCTTGATTTCTTGCTTCCGAAGAGCCCTTGATATCCATTTGACCATATAACGGATATACATTATCGAAGACTACCTCACGATAATAGGTAGGTGTGCCTTCGCTCAACGCCTTTAGATAGCGTTTGGCTTCACGCTTGAACTTCCAATGGACACTTCCATGAATAGAAGTACATTCTTCTTGAATAATCAATTCAAGATCTTTTTCTACCTTCGCCTTAGACCGCACTACCGAATCGATCATATAGGGCATGATATCCTTGAGCTTGTTCGCGTTTACCGTGTTTAGATCGTTTACATTAGGCGAGACGATCTCTAACACACCCAACACTTTTCCTTCGCTAACAATGGCTGCCAGGATGGCACTTTTGATCCCTTGATCCAATAGCTTTTTGTACAGGACGTTCTTCGGATATAGTTTATGATATTTTTTAGTGTTTGTAACTATATATAGTCCTTTTTGCTTAAAAAGAGTATAGTATGAAGTATCGCAAAGCGCGTCATTACAGTTTTGAAACGTCTGATTCCGAAGAATAAAACTAGGCGCATTCTTGTACAAAAGTTTTTCGAAAACACCGTCTTCTTCATTATAATCGGAAAAGCCAATTTTAAGGTCGGGAAGATTAAAGATACTTCTAAAGATCTCACCAAATTCGGCAACCACCTTTCCTTCGGTAGATTCGTTCTTCAATAAATAGGATTTAAAATCGGAGATAGAGACATCCAGCGTAACATCAAAAATATTGGCAATTACAAAGCCTCTAAACACCCAGCTTCCCGGAGGAAACTTTTTCTTCCAAACTGCAACGTCATCAAAGTTCTCAAGTAGTTCGTCGAGGTCTTCGGAAGTGATTTCGGGTGCATTGGCCGTTTTTTCCACATCCATAAAATCGCCGTTGTACAAAATGCGATAATTACGCATAGTGCCGGAAGCATCCGGAATATTGTAATAAAAAGGTCGTTTAAAATCAACGTTATACCCGTAATAAGCACTCAAAATAATATTACAACCTAGGATGTAAAAATGGTTATCATCGAAGTTAGTGAGCTTTGGGGTAAAACCTTCTCCCGCCGCAGCTATAATATTCTGGTACCGTTTTGTGGATTTAAATATAAACTCCTGAAAAGGCGAAGTAGCTACCTTAATTTCGTTGCCTTGTAGTACAGGGTTAAAAAGATCTTCTAAGATAAAGTCAATTTGCTCACCATACTCTTGAATTTCTTCATGAGAGCTTAGACCCGAACTTAGTTTTGGATGTTCTTTTTCAATCGCTAAAACTTTTTGAACCCTATCGGTATCGTGAAAATCACCTTCCGATAATTTTGTGCGATACAAGTCGAAAAGCTTGTGAAAGCTAATTTGTATGTCTAAAGGAAATGCCTCCTTTTCAGTTTTCATTCTATTCATTTTGAACCCATAAAAATACGTAAAATTAAATAAGCACTAAATTCGGTTTCAAAGAATTAACAAATATTTGAGGTTCCTATTTTTTTTCAGAAAAAAATCCCACTATTTTTGTGAAAAAATAATACTTATGAAGCGTTTATTTGGACTTTTAGTAGCAATCGCAATAGTTTCTTGTGCAGACGACAGTAATACCTACGAATTAAAGGGTACAGCAGCGGGATATGAAGACGGAACCGAGATCTTCGTATACCGAATCGAGAACAACCAACCCGAAGTGATCGACACCTTAACTGTACAGAATGAATCTTTTGCCGGGTCTTATGAGAAGTCTGATGATTTCTCACTTCACTATCTACGTCCGGGCACTAATCAAACAACCATCCTTTACTTCCCAGAGAATGAAGACATGAAGGCCTTTATTTATAAGGACAGTATCTCGGCTTCCTATGTTTCAGGTGGCGCACAGAACACTGTTTATCGTGAATTTTATAATGAAATGATGAAGTTCAATAAACAGAAGGAAGCAAATATAGAGCGTTACAAGCAAGCACGAACACAACAAGACGGTGAGTTGGTGACCCAAATTCAACAAGACAACCTTGCTTTGGTAAACGAAGAAACGGCCTATAAAAAACAATTTTTGCGTGAAAATAATAATTCACTTTTTGCGGTAATGTTAATTTCTGAAATGCTCAATAGAAAAGAGATCACCCGCACTGAAGCAAAAGAACTGGTAGAAAACCTAACCCCAAAATTAGCGGCGACCCAAATCGCTAAGGATCTAGGGACAATGATAGAAAGTATGAAGAAAGCCGACATTGGCGGAACAGCACCCAATTTTACGGCTCCTACTCCAGACGGCGAAATGCTTTCATTAAAAGAAACCCTTGGCAAATATACAATTATCGATTTCTGGGCATCCTGGTGTCGTCCGTGTCGTATGGAAAATCCAAACGTGGTGAGGGTATATGAAAAATATCATGACAAAGGCCTTAACATCATCAGCGTTTCTCTAGACCGTGAAGGACAAAAGAATCGCTGGGTGCAAGCGATCGAAGATGATAACATGGATTGGTACCACGTTTCTAATCTGAAGTTCTGGCAAGATCCTATTGCTCGTACCTATAATGTACGATCTATCCCGGCAACTTTCCTTTTAGATGAAAACGGTGTGATAATAGACAAAGACCTTCGCGGCCCGGCCTTAGAAGCAAAAATGGAGTCGCTATTAGGCGGTCAATAGGCTAATTTAGCACAAACGATACATTTATTCGAACCCGAATTTCCAATTCCCCGGGAGCTATGGTTTCTTGACCTCCGGAGCTATCGGCCTCCATGGCCATACTGCGGTACATAGGTCGAGGGTCGCTACTGGGTTGAAATTCACTAATAGAAACGGCTTTACCAATGGTTTGATCTAAAACCTTTGCGTACGATTCTGCCTTCATTCTTGCGTCTTCCATTGCTTTTATACGTGCTTGAGCCTCAAGGGCTTCTCGAGTCGAGGATTGAAATTGAACACCGTCTATCCTATTTATACCCGTTTCCAACAGTCCGTTAATCAAATCGTCATATTTTGACAGATCGTTTAATTGAATGGAGATAGACTGATTGGCGGCATAATTATAGGTCTTTGTATTGTGCTCATAGTTTTTGCTTAATCGTACATACGCTGTCTTGATGTGCTTTGATTCGATATTCATTTTCTTGACAAATTCGAGTACATTATTCACCGTACGATCGTTCTCCTGCTTAACGACACTAGGATTCTTGCCGGTATTTTCTACACGAACGTTTACAATAACTTGATCCGGAACTACCGTAATGGTTCCTTCTCCGGTGACATCGACTGTTGGTTGAATAGGTTGTTGTGCTGTCATACTTAATGTGGTTAGAGCGAATAATACTAGTATGGTTCTCATGCGTCTGATTTTAAATTTTTCCTAATTTATGTAATATAAAAAGCAACAAGATTGGTGCCGCAAGTACTGCCACAATCCAAAAACTTGTCTGTAACAACGATGGAGCAAATACAATAGTGAGTACATACCCGGCAATGGCTCCTCCAATATGGGCATCATGACCAATGTTACCCAATTGCTTTTTCATCCCGTATACCGAGTATAACAAGTATAATACCCCTAAGATCCATGCTCGAATCGGTATTGAAAAATAGAGGTAAAACTCTTTCATGGGATAAAAAAGAATAGCTGCGTACAGCACTGCCATTACGGCCCCACTCGCTCCAACGGCACTATAATGGTATTCGTTCTTGTGAAAATAGTACGACAATAGATTGCCAACTATTAATCCTGCTAAGTAGATGATCACAAATCGCGTTGCCCCTACCGAGTTGATTACCAAACCTGCAAAGAAATACAGGGTTAGCATGTTGAACAATAAATGTGTGAAGTCTATATGCAAAAACCCTGAACTGAAAAAACGAATTTGTTCGCCCCTCCTTATCCCGGCTATATTGAATTTATACTTTTCAAAAAAGGAAAAATCGTTAAACCCTTTCAACGATAGTAAGATGTTTGCTGCAATAATTACAAGCGTAGCAATATGAATATTAGGCATGTGGCCGCTATTTAATTTTATAGGTTTGTAATGCAATAAATTTAGTTAGTTTTGTTCTAAATTAGACTATGCAGCGCCTACTTTATCTTATTATTTATCCGTTCCTTTGGGGCACTTCGCTGCTACCACTGTCTATACTCTACATAAAGTCTAATGTACTATATGTTATCGCATATCATATTATAGGGTATAGAAAAAAGGTGGTAATGCAAAATCTTTCGCTCACTTTTCCTTCGGAAACAGAAGCAACCAAAAGAAAGATCGCAAAACAATTCTACAAACACCTATGCGATCTCATCTTTGAATCTATAAAAAGTTTAACCATTTCTGAAGCCGCCATGCGAAAGCGATTTCAAGTAGAGAATATCAACATTCTAACCCCTTATTACGAAAAAGGTCAAAGCATTTTTCTAATGGCCGGGCATTATGCGAATTGGGAATGGAGTGGAATATTAACCACCATGTTCGATTACGAAGGTATTGCCGTCTACAAACCATTAGACAACCCCTATTTCGATCGTTTGGTAAAACGAACACGTAGTCGGTTTGGTCCAACCGTGGTTACGAACAAAGCCATTGTTCCTATGCTGTTTCGAAAAAAGAAAAAAGGCGAGACAACCCTCTCTTATATTTTATCCGATCAAACACCTAAAAGAGATGCGTACAAACATAGAGATCTATTTATGGGGATCGATGTACCCGTATTTACCGGGACTGAAGAATTAGCAAAAAAACTTGACTTCCCGGTGTTCTACCTCCAAGTGCACAAACGCAAACGTGGCTATTATACCTCAAAACTAATCCCGTTGACCGATAAACCTAAGGAGTTACCCAACTACGCGATTACACGAAAATTCTTAGATGCACTAGAAAATCAGATCAGGGAAACTCCCCAGTACTACCTATGGTCACACAAACGCTGGAAGCACAGAGCTTAAAGTTATGATTTAGTTAAATACCTGCAATTTCTTTAATTTCAGCTATAAAGCGATTTGCTAGTTCGTCGGCTTCTTGCTGTGACCGAGCTTCGGTATAGATTCGAATGATCGGTTCGGTATTCGACTTTCGAAGATGTACCCAATTCTCAGGAAAATCAATTTTCACACCATCGATGGTTTGTATTTCTTCCGAAGCATATCGCTCCGCCATCGTTTTCAGCAGTAGATCAACATCTAATTGTGGCGTAAGCGTGATCTTCTTTTTACTCATAAAATAAGCTGGGTACTGTGCTCTAATTTCGCTTACCGTTTTATTCTGCTCGGCTAGAAAGCTCAAGAATAATGCGATGCCTACCAGACTGTCTCTTCCATAATGTAACTCCGGATAAATGATTCCTCCATTACCTTCGCCACCTATAACAGCATTCGTGTCTTTCATCTGTTGCACTACATTCACCTCTCCAACCGCACTTGCAGTGTAAGACCCGCCATGTTTTTCAGTAACATCGCGCAAAGCTCTTGAAGATGACATATTAGAAACGGTGTTTCCCGGAGTGTGTGCCAGCACATAATCGGCCACGGCAACCAAGGTATATTCCTCTCCAAACATTTCCCCTTTCTCGTCTACAAACGCGAGACGATCAACATCTGGATCGACCACGATCCCGAAATCGGCCTGCTCTTCTACTACGAGCTCCATGAGGTCTCCCAAATGTTCTTTTAAGGGTTCGGGATTATGTGGAAATTCACCGTTAGGAGTGCAATACAGTTTTGTGCAATGCACATCTAAGGCGTCCAATAACAACGGAATCGCAATACCACCGGTCGAATTTACAGCGTCGACAACAACCTTTAACTTGGCCTTCTTTATGGCTTCTACATTCACCAAAGGCAAGTCTAGAATTTCATCAATATGCATATCGATATAGGCATCATTTACCGTGATAGCACCTAGAGAATCTACATCTGCGAAAGTTGTTTCTCCTTTCTCGGCTATGTCTAATATCTCTTGACCGGCTTTTGCATTTAAGAACTCACCCTTACTGTTTAGTAATTTTAATGCATTCCACTCTTTAGGATTATGACTTGCAGTTAGGATAATTCCGCCGTCAGCATGCTCTAAGGCAACCGCCACCTCTACAGTTGGCGTTGTTGATAATCCAAGGTCTATCACGTTTATTCCAAGTCCGACCAAGGTATTCATCACCAATTGCTGCACCATTTCACCGGAAATTCGAGCATCGCGACCCACAACAACCCTATACGATTCTTTATCTCGTTGTTGTTTGATCCAACTTCCATAGGCTGCTGCATATCGAACAGCATCTATAGGTGTTAGGTTATTGCCTGGAACGCCTCCAATGGTTCCACGAATTCCTGAAATGGATTTAATTAAGGTCATACGTTCAATTTTTACGCAAAGATACTTTTTAAAATCGCATTTCTTTGTTATGATTTTGTAAATTGTCCCGAATGAATTTTCTCGCACATATCTACCTTTCGGGAGAAGACGAAGGCATCACTATTGGCAATTTTATTGCCGATGGCATTAAAGGAAAACGATACATGAAATTTCCTCCTAAAATTCAGCAGGGAATCCTTTTACATAGAGCCATAGACAGCTACACAGACGCACATCCTACCGTAAAACAAAGTACGGCACGCTTGCACGAAAATTACAGTCATTACAGCGGCGTAATTGTAGATATCCTGTACGATCATTTTCTGGCCAAAAATTGGAACGATTATCACGAACAACCGCTTTCAGAATATGTAGAAGATTTCTATAATTTACTTCGGAAAAATTTTGCGATCCTACCTTCTCGTATACAGCGAATGATGCCTTATATGATAAACGATAATTGGTTGTTAAGCTATGCCACCATCCCCGGAATCAGTACGATTTTAAAGCAAATGAACGTACGAACCAAAAATGTATCTAAAATGAACTTTGCAGTCGTTGAGCTCGAGGAATATTACGAGGAGTTTGAAGCGGAATTCACTTCTTTCTTTGCCGAACTCATGGAGTTTGTGGAAAACAAAAAATCTGAATTATGAAATATTTGGCTTATCTCCTTTTCGCATTGCTCGCGCTAGCCTGTAAACATGAACCGGCAAACCCCGCCGAACAAAAAGACGAGGCGCCAAAAATTGGGTTGATCACAGAAAAGGCAATGGTGGTCTCTGCAAGAGAAGAAGCATCTCGAATTGGAGTGGAAATTCTAAAAAAAGGCGGAAATGCCTTTGATGCCATGGTTGCTACCGAAATGGCATTGGCAGTAGTGTACCCATATGCCGGAAGCCTAGGTGGTGGCGGATTTATGGTGTATAGAACACAATACGACGAAATAGGAAGTTTCGATTTTAGAGAAAAAGCGCCCATAGCGGCACATAAGAACATGTACCTAGATGATGAAGGAAACTACCTAACCGAAAAAAGTAAAGTAGGAAGCTTATCGGTAGGAGTGCCGGGAACCATAGCAGGGATTTTTGCCGTACATAAAAAATTAGGCACCTTGCCAATAGAGATCTTATTGCAACCGGTGATCGACCTAGCAGAGAACGGATACGTAGTCACTGCCAAACAAGCTGCAAGGCTTGAAAAATACCGACACATAATCGATTCCGTAAATCAAGAACCCTCTATTTTTACGCAAACCTATTCTGAAGGAGATACCCTAAAGAACAAAACTCTGGCAAACACTTTAAAGCGTATTGTAAAAAATGGCAGGATGGAGTTTTACGGTGGTGAGACCGGAAAACGATTGGTCGATTTTCTCGAAGAACGCGGTGGAATTGTCACCTTAGAGGACTTGGAGGCTTACGAAGCACAGTGGAGAGAACCGGTGGTATTCCAATATAAAGACCTAAACGTCATTTCTATGGCACCACCTTCCAGTGGCGGTATCTGTCTAGGTCAGATCCTCAAAATGATAGAACCA
>JYMV01047828.1_pt1 | contig 12682 bp, 10 predicted proteins | sample 338911 | NCBI WGS metagenome assembly JYMV01 (sample SAMN03354496, study PRJNA234377) | hydrothermal vent metagenome | biome: Deep sea; feature: Hydrothermal plumes at the Eastern Lau Spreading Center, Western Pacific Ocean; material: Seawater | place: Tonga | collected 2009 | depth 2000 m m | reverse complement strand
GATACCCAATGGCGGTCCGGGCGTTGAGAATAGGATGAGCCTTGTTTTCAACGGCGGGGTGAATTCAGGAAGAATTTCACTGAACAAGTTTGTGGAATTGACCTCCACGGCCGCTGCGAAAACATTTGGACTGTTTCCTAAGAAAGGCACTATCGCCGTGGGCAGCGATGCGGATATTATTATTTTTGATCCGAATCGAAAAGAAACAATTAGCATTAACAATGCCTGTACCCATCACATGAGGGTGGATTACAATGCTTACGAAGGATTCGAAGTAACAGGTTTTACAGAAACAGTTCTTTCCCGCGGCAAGATCATTATTATGGATTGCGAATACAAGGGAAAAAAAGGTGATGGGCAGTTCTTAAAACGCGGCCTTTATGGCGGAATGAAATAACCATACTTTTCAAGGAGAGTTCAAATGCCGAGAAACATTAAATCTGGATTGATCCAAATGAGCCTTTCTAAAACGGAAGGTGAGGGAACCATCCAGGAAATCAAAGAAGCAATGATGGGAAAGCACGTCCCCTTTATTGAAGACGCCGGAAAACAGGGAGTCCAGATTCTTTGCCTGCAGGAGATATTCAATACACCTTACTTCTGTCCGGGGCAGGACAGTTCATGGTATGCCTCCGCAGAGTCAGTTCCGGGACCCACAGTGGAGCGCATGCAGGGATACGCGAAAAAATATAATATGGTCATGATTGTCCCGGTCTATGAAAAGGAGCAGGCAGGTGTTTTGTATAATACGGCTGCTGTGATTGATGCCGATGGATCCTATTTGGGGAAATACAGGAAAAATCATATTCCGCATACAGCGGGTTTCTGGGAAAAATTCTTTTTTAAACCTGGTAATTTAGGCTACCCTATTTTCGAAACAAAATATGCAAAAGTGGGAGTCTATATCTGCTATGACAGGCACTTTCCAGATGGGGCAAGGTGCCTCGGATTGAACGGAGCTGAAATCGTATACAATCCTTCCGCAACTGTAGCCGGGTTAAGTGAATACTTATGGAAATTGGAACAGCCCGCCCATGCCGTAGCGAATGGATATTTTATGGGTTGCATCAACCGGGTTGGAACGGAAAAACCGTGGGACTTGGGTGAGTTTTACGGTACGTCCTATTTTGTGAATCCAAGAGGGCAAATATTTGCAGAAGCATCCCGCGAGAAAGATGAACTGTTGGTAGCCGAATTCGATTTGGACATGATTGATGAGGTCCGCTCTACATGGCAGTTTTTCCGTGATCGCAGGCCGGAAACTTATGATGAACTTGTAGAACTGTAAAAATGGGGGAATTCCAAAGACCAACGAACGAAGAGGAATTTGAGGAAAACTTCGCCCAGAAGAAACCCTTGATGAATCAAACAGAAGCGTTCTACGAAAGTTCGCGCTGCCTGTTTTGCTATGACGCCCCATGCATAAAAGCGTGCCCTACCGGAATTGACATACCGCTGTTCATCAAACAAATCCACACTGGAAATGTTAAAGGTTCCGCCCAAACTATTTTTGATGCCAATTGGCTGGGTAATGCCTGCGGGAAAGTGTGTCCAACAGATGTACTCTGTGAGGGCGCATGCGTATACACCGTGCAAAATGTAAAGCCAATAGAGATTGGTCGACTGCAGAACTATGCAACTGACCATGTTATCGAAAACGATACTTCATTGTTCAGGGCGGGTGAGGATAACGGCCGAAAAGCGGCTGTAATCGGGGCAGGCCCGGCAGGGATTGCCTGCGCATGTGAGTTGAGAACCCTTGGTTATGATGTGGATATTTTTGAAGCGAAAGATAAACCTTCGGGATTGACAGTCTTTGGGACAGCACCGTACAAGATCACCAATGAGGATGCGCTTAAGGAAATGGACTACCTTCAAAAGCAACTTGGCCACAACATCAAATACAACGCGCCCATCAAATCCAAGGAACAATTGGATGAGCTGGAGGCGAAATATGACGCTATCTTCCTGGGAGTTGGCGTCGGCCCAACAGCTTCATTGGGCCTGAAAGGCGAGAACTTTGAAAACGTCGTTGGTGCTGTTGAGTTCATCGAGGAGCTGCGGATGAAACACCACGAGGTGTGCGTACCTGACAGTGTGGTTGTACTGGGAGGTGGTAACACCGCCATGGACGCAGCCTCCGAATCTGCTCGTATGGGAGCCGAGAATGTTATTCTTGCTTACAGACGTTCCAAAGAACAAATGGGTGCCTACACTTTCGAATATGAAACCATCATCAATTCAGGCGCGCGCGGCATGTTCAATATCCAGCCAATCGAGATTGTAGGAAATGGAAAAGCTACGGGAGTTAAATTCCTGAAAACTGAAACAAGGAACGGGAAACTGGAAAACATTGCAGGAAGCGAATTCATCATTGATTGCGACTTGGTAATCAAGGCCACTGGTCAGGCCAAAATGGCCAACTTCCTTGGGCTGATAGATGGGCTTGAATTGGACTCCAGCAATAGGATCAGCGTGCATGAGAAAACCTTCCAGTGCAGTAACCCAAAGTACTTTGCAGGAGGTGATGCTGTGAATGGCGGCGCAGAGGTCGTTAATGGAGCCCACGATGGAAAAGCAGCAGCAATTGGAATCGATCAATGGTTAAACTCTAAACATTAAGCGAGGAAATTTAATATGCCTGATTTATCAATAAACTTTGCAGGAATAAAAGCCCCTAACCCCTTATGGTTGGCCAGTGCACCACCGACCAATTGTGGTTACCAGGTCATGAAGGCGTTTGACGCTGGTTGGGGAGGAGCCGTATGGAAAACACTGGGTGTTCCCATCGTGAATGTTTCCAGCCGGTATGGTTCCATTAATTATCGGGACACACGCATGGCGGGGTTCAACAATATTGAACTGATTACAGACCGTCCATTAAAAGATAATCTCGATGAAATATCAGAAGTAAAAAAACATTTCCCTGATCACGCGGTAATTGCTTCGCTGATGGTGGAAACAAAAGAGGAATGGGAACAAATCATTAAGGATTGTGAGAACGCCGGTGTGGATGGTTTTGAACTGAACTTTGGCTGTCCTCACGGAATGTGCGAACGCGGAATGGGTTCTGCGGTTGGTCAAGAACCAAAAGTGCTTAAAACAATCGTGGGGTGGGTCATGGAAGCGGCAACCAAGCCCGTCATTACAAAACTTTCACCCAACATTTCTGATATCCGCGAGCCTGGCCGCGCCGGTGTCCGAGGAGGTACGGATGCAATTTCACTGGTCAATACATTTAAGAGCATCGTTGGGATTGATCTTGAAAATTACGCCCCCTTGCCGTCTGTGGATGGAAAGGGTACCAACGGAGGCTATTGCGGTCCTGCTGTGAAACCAATTGCCCTCCACATGGTCCGTGAATTGGCTGATGATCCTGAAATGAACAAGGTGCCCATCAGTGGCATCGGGGGCATTGAAACCTGGCGGGATGTGGTCGAGTATCTACTGCTGGGTGCTTCCTCTGTCCAGGTTTGTACGGCGGTCATGCACTATGGTTTTGGAATCGTAAGAGAAATGGAAACGGGACTTATCCAGTTCATGGCGGACAAAGGCTATAATACGATCTATGATTTTATTGGGAAAGCCCTCCCTAATGTGGTGGAATGGAAAGATCTCAATCTTAATTATCAGATCATCGCTGAGATTGACCAAGATAAATGTATCGGTTGCGAATTATGTTATATCGCTTGCGAGGATGGTGCGCACCAAGCCATCCAGTTAAACAAAAGTGGGGAAATACGAATTCCGGAGATCATTGAAGAGAATTGTGTTGGGTGCAATCTTTGCGCATTGGTATGTCCGGTGGAGGAATGCATCACGATGGTTAAAAAGGACAATGGTAGTGAGCATCTGACTTGGGGGGAACTTAGTGAGCAGGGCAACATCCCTACGACCTTTGATGATGAACTTGCGGGTGGTCGTGGGCACTGGGTACCCAAACCAACTGCCGCATTGAAAAATTAGTTTGGTAGTATCAAAACTTTAGGGAATATAGTATATGATACAGAATAATCTGGAACATCTCTGGATGCCCTTTTCTGCAAATCGGGATTTTAAAGCATCGCCTCGAATGATGAATGAAGGAAAAGGGATGTATTACAGAAAACCAGATGGAACACCCGTGTTGGATGGTACTGCCGGTTTGTGGTGCTGCAACGCCGGTCATGGCCATGAAAAGATTGTGCATGCCATTCAGGATCAGGCAGCAAAATTAGACTTTGCTCCCTCATTTCAGATGGGGCATCCTTTGGGATTTCAGGCTGCGGAAAAATTGCTGTCCATTGCGCCTTCCAGTCAATTTCAGTATGCATTCTTCACGAATTCAGGATCTGAGTCTGTGGATACAGCTTTGAAGATTGCTCTAGGTTATCAGCAACATGTAGGCAATTCAGAAAAAACAATTTTGGTGGGTAGGGAGAGAGCCTATCATGGTGTAGGCTTTGGTGGAATTTCCGTTGGTGGGCTACATCTCAACAAAAAACATTTCTCTCTTCTTCCAAACGTAGAACACATTTGTGCTACCCATAATCTGGAAAAAAATGCTTTTAGCAAAGGTCAGCCGGATTGGGGAAAAGAATTAGCTGATGATCTGTTGAGAGTGATTGAGAAACACGGCGCAGACAAGATTGCTGCATTTATCACAGAGCCCGTGGCTGGTTCCACCGGTGTTTTGATTCCTCCAAAAGGTTACTTGGAGCGGATCAGGGGAATTTGTTCAGAACATGACATCTTGCTTATTTTTGATGAAGTGATTACAGGGTTTGGTCGATTAGGTGCACCCTTTGCGGCCCAATACTTCGGTATCGACCCAGACATGATCACATGTGCGAAAGGATTAACGAGCGGAACAGTTCCCATGGGCGCCGTCATGGTAAAAAAAGAAATCTATGATGCTTATCAGCAGGAAGATCCAAAAGTGATTGATCTGTTTCACGGATACACCTATTCTGCTCATCCTCTGGCAGCTGCAGCGCTCATTGCTACCTTGGATGTTTATGGTGAAGATGGGTTGTTTGATCATGCCAATGAAATTTCGTCTTACTGGGAAGAAGCATTACATTCCCTAAAAGGCACGGATCATATCATTGATATTCGCAATCTTGGTTTCATTGCCGGAGTTGAAATGGAACTCCGTGATGGGAAACCGGGGTCCCGTGGATATGATGTGTTTACCGATGCATTTCACAATTATGACACCTTGTTGCGAGTGACAGGTGATACTCTTGCCTTATCTCCACCGCTCATCGCGGAAAGGGAACACATTGATAGTCTCATTGAAACATTAAGAAAAGTCATTCCAAACCATTAAAAATCATGAAATACAAAAATTATATCAACAACGAATGGGTTGATGCTAGGGATGGATCCACATTTGATGTGGAAAATCCATTCACAGAAGAAATTATAGCACAGGTACCAACCAGCTCAGCTTCTGATGTGAATGCTGCAGTGTCTGCTGCGAAATCCGCTTGGAAAAATTGGAAAATACTGGGATCATTGGACATGCGTGACCTGCTGCGTGAAGTGGCAGTCAAAAGCCGGGCTCATGACCGAGAAATAGCAGAAATCATCACTCATGAAAGCGGGAAACCTCTTATCGAATGTTTGGATGAGATCGAATGGATTGCTTCTATTTTCGAATATTATTCCGAGATCGGGCGGGATCAGCGAGGTCGTGTGGTCGCACCTGTCACACCCCGGTCCATGAGCATGGTGGTGAAGGAATCCTATGGCGTTGTTGGTTGTATTGTACCTTGGAATTATCCGTTGCTGCTAATGGCCTGGAAGGTAGCGCCGGCTCTAGCAGCCGGGAATACAGTGGTGGTAAAGCCTTCCGAGATCACACCTCTGGCCATTATGCGCTGGCTGGAAGTTGCCTGTGATCATTTACCAAAAGGGATCCTGAATATGGTTACCGGCTACGGTGATACGGGTGCGGCCCTGGTCGAACATCCAGACACACGGGTAATTGCATTTACGGGGAGTGTGGAAACGGGAAAAAAAATTGCTGCCATGGCGGCCAAGCAATTGAAGAAAACATCCTTGGAGCTTGGGGGGAACGACCCCATAATTATATGTGACGATGTGGATATCGAAATCGCCGCCAGAGGCACAACCTGGGGCGGTTTGCTCAATGCTGGTCAGGTCTGTACTTCTTTGGAACGGGTATTTGTTATGGAATCCATCGCTGATGATTTCACAGAAGCCGTGGTGGAGGAAGCAAAAAAAGTTCGATTGGGTGACCCCATGCATGGACAAACCGATATGGGCCCTATGGCATCTATGATGCAATTAGAAAAAGTAGAAGGAAAGGTAGAACGGGCTAAGGCTGAAGGTGCGCGGGTGTTATGTGGCGGAACCAGGCCGGATCAGTTCGAAAAAGGCTATTTTTACAATCCCACTGTATTTGACAGGTTGACCAGTGATATGGAAATGATGAACCTGGAAACCTTTGGTCCCATCGTTCCCATTCAAAAAGTAAAGGATTTGGATGAGGCTATTGCGCTGGCTAACAATTCCCAGTATGGGCTGGGTTGCAACATCTACACCAACGATATGGAAAAGGCTCTAACCGCTGCTGAAGATATTAAGGCCGGATCCTTTTGGATTAATGATCCCCTCACCGATAACGAAGCGGCACCCTTCGGCGGCATGAAAATGTCTGGAGGCGGTCGTGAATTGGGTATCGAAGGGTTGGATGAATTCCGGGAAGCCAAACATATCCTGATCGACTACCAGATCCGGGATAAGGATTACTGGTTCCCCTACGACCTGGATGAAGGAAGAAAGACATAACTAATGGAGGTTCGAATAAAGACACCGATTCCAGGTCCCAGGTCTATTGAATTATCACAGTTGCGAGCGTTGAATGTAGCTCAAGGCCATGGATCTGTTTGCGGCATTTTTATTGCTAGAGCCGAAGGCGCAAATCTGGTTGATGTCGATGGAAATATTTTCATTGATTATGCAGGTGGAATCGGCACCATTAATGTTGGTCATTCTCATCCCAAGGTGCTGGCGGCCATGAAAGATCAAATAGATCAATTTGTGCATCCCTGTTTTACAGTGGCACCTTATGAGCCATATGTATCCCTGGCAACTAAGCTTTCTAAAAGAGTACCGATATCAGGTAGTTGTAAAGCTGTATTTTTCAATTCAGGTGCAGAAGCAGTTGAAAATGCAGTAAAGATTGCTAAATCCTATACGGGCAGGAAGGGAATTCTTGTGTTTTCTCATGCGTTCCATGGCAGGACACTAATGGCAATGTCCATGACCTATAAGGAAGATCCTTATAAGAAAGGGTTTGGACCATTTGTGCCAAATATCCACAGGTTAGAATTTCCATCAGAAAATGTAGACTTGGATTTAAACAATTTGGAATTTGATCCCAGAACTATCGCTTGTACAGTAATTGAACCAGTCGCAGGAGAAGGCGGATTTATTCCCGCTTCGAAGGACGCCATGGCCAAGTTGAGGAAGTTTTGTACACAACATGATATTGTTATGGTTGCAGACGAGGTGCAATCTGGTTTTGGCCGAACCGGTACGCTCTTTGCCATGGAACAATTCGGTGTGGAACCGGATCTCATCACATTAGCAAAATCGATCGCAGGAGGTTTGCCATTGAGTAGTGTCATTGGAAGATCAGACTTAATGGATTCAGCCCATATAGGTGGTATCGGAGGTACCTTTGGAGGTAATCCGGTGGCTTGTGCCGCAGCGCTTGCTGTGCTTGAGGTAATGGATGATGAACAATTACCAGAAAGGGCAAACGAGATTGGGAAAAAAGTTCGATCTAAAGTGGAGAGCTTGAAAGATCAATGTCCCTGGATTGGCGGGGTTCGCGGTTTAGGTGCCATGATCGGTGTAATAATTGTTGACCCTGAAACAGGTGCACCCGATAAAAAACGGACATCCCGGATTCACAAATATGCCCTGGAACACGGATTGGTCATGATTACAGCGGGGACTGATGGTAATATTATTCGAACATTAATGCCGCTTACGATTAAGGATGATATATTAGACCAAAGTTTGGATATTTTATTACAAGCAATCGTGAATGCGTAAAGGAATCAATGATGAGTCAAGTACAGTTTAAAAAATTTAGTGCACAAAAGAATTGGATTTCGGGTACTTACCAGGATTCTAATTCTGGAAAGACTTTTTCAGTCATCTCACCTTATTTTGGTAAAGAAATCGCTACAGTACCTGATTCCACCTTTGCTGATCTTGATGATGCTGTTAGAAGCGCGAAGAAAGTATTTCCGGACTGGGCATCAAAGAATATCCGTGACCGGGCAGAGGTCATGTTCAATCTGAAATCCATCATGGAAAAGAACCTGGAAGAGTTGGCACACCTCATTGCTCTGGATAACGGAAAAACCATAGCCGATGCAAAGGGCAGTATCCTGCGCGGTAAAGAAGTGGTGGAATTTGCCACATCATTGCCCAGCATATTAAAAGGTGATTCATCGGCAGTAGGTGCGGGTGTCACCTGTACTATGACACATGAGCCACTGGGAGTGGTAGCTGGAATCACGCCCTTCAACTTCCCAGCTATGGTTCCACTATGGATGATCCCATTGGCCATTACGACAGGGAACTGCTTTATTCTGAAGCCATCGGAGCAGACACCATTATGCGCATTTAAGATCGCTGAGTATTTACAAGAAGCAGGATTGCCGGATGGCGTCTTTAGCGTTGTGAATGGTTCTCGGGAAGCAGTAGAAGGTATCTGTGATCATCCCGACATCAAAGCGGTGGCATTTGTGGGCTCATCTAATGTAGCGAAAATTGTTTACTCCCGATCTACTGCAAATGGAAAACGTGCATTATGTTTGGGTGGAGCCAAAAACCATATGATTGTTGTCCCGGACGCGGACCAGGATTCTACAGCAAAAGGATTACTGGCCAGTTCCATGGGCAGTGCCGGGCAGAGATGCATGGCTGCCAGCGTTGCTGTAGGTGTGGCTGATGTTGACCCTATTATTGATCAATTGGTCGAAGAAGCAAAAGCGTTTGAACTCGGTGTAGATATGGGTACGATTGTTAGTAAAGCATCCCTGGACCGTATAATCAGTTATATCGATGATGCAGAAAAAATGGGTGCCCGGGTCTTGATCGATGGGCGAAACGCAACACCACCAGCCGGATATGAAAATGGATATTGGCTAGGTGCCACGATCCTGGATGATGTGGACCCGGATTGGCCCTGCGCGATGGAAGAGATCTTTGGTCCGGTCCTTTCCATTATACGCACGGATACCCTGGAAGCTGCCATGAAGATCGAAAATGAAAATCAATACGGCAATGCGGCTGCTGTATTCACCACTTCTGGAGAGGTTGCCAAAACCATATCTGAATCCGCATCAGCAGGGATGGTCGGAATTAATATTGGAGTGCCCGTACCTCGTGAGCCTTACAGCTTTGGTGGCTGGAATGAATCCAAGTATGGACATGGAGATATCACCGGGAGAAGCGGGGTGGATTTCTGGACGAATTTAAAAAAAGTTACTGCTCGCTGGCCAGAATCAGACGAAGCCTGGAAGAAATATTTTTAATAGAATTCGAACCACTTTGGATCCAGGTCAGGCCATTCATCCTCTTCAGCCTGGTCTGCCCGCTCCGGCCAGTTGCGCTTACCACTCCAGGATTCTACTTTAATTGCGTAGACAGAAGTCTGTTTTAGTTCGTTATCGGTAATGGGGCGGTAATCCTTGCCGGATTCCATCGCGCCAAAATACTTATTCAATAAGCCGTTCAGGACTTTCCGTTTCTGCTCTTGTTCCTGAATTACCCGAACCTTGCCAAAGGCAATCACGCAGGCATACTGAAAACTTTTTTCCAGGGCTAAGTTTGATGGCAACAGGCGACCTGATGAGTAGCATTCAAAACAGGCTTCAGGATAGGTGTCGGCATTGAAACGAAGACGCCCTACCGCATTGGAATGAAAATAAATCTCATGGTGTTCCGGGCTGTACCAGAAAGATGTTGGCACCACAAAAGGCTGGTTCCCGTCACGAGTTCCAATATGTCCAACCTGGGTTTTGTGCAAGAATTCTTTGATCCAATCATCATCCATACTCAGCTCTTGACGGCGGGATTGCTGGATCGGTTTTTTATTGGGGTTATAAGTCATCTTATTAAAATGGACTGGTTGAAAGTTGGATTGTCCTTATCATAGTTTAAATCTAACTGTACTTATATAAATACAAAACCCCGCTGGGCAAAGATTAAAGTTGAAAGGCTAGAATTATTTAATTCTCTTGAAAAAAATTCCCCCTAAAAAATAATTTACATTAAAATTCAAGCCATTTATAGATACCGTTGCAACAGAGACTTTTGCTCCTTTGCTATAAAATTCTATTGTATCTCCACCAACATCAATCCAGTCGCCGCTTGAAGAATATTCATGTGATATTGACTCAATATAATAAGATCCATCTTCTTTTATTTTTATTGTAGTAGGAAACCCATATCGATTTTTTCCTGAATACATACCGCTTATTTTTAGATGTTTTATCTTCGGTATTAATTTTAATTCCTCTGTAATCTTATCGTATGCGTTAAGTCTATCGACATCTGATTCAATATCGGATGCTTTGGAAAGTCGTTTTATTATACTATCCAGAGTAGTTTCCTGAGGCATAGTATAATTACAGGTAATTATTGTAGCGATCAGCAGATATTTTAATTTCATCTATAGCAATCCATCTTTCATTAAATCCACCAATGAATATCTATCCGGAATATGCATCCACATTGAATCCCGACCGAATTAAGTTGTTTTTTAAACCATTATTTTTTTTCGATATAGTAAAATAGGGGGTCTCAGTTCCTGTATGCGATGTTATCATAAAATCACCTATCTGATATTCACATTTTTATAGCGAGTCTAAATCTAACCCCGATCCCACAAACAAAAAACCCCGCTCGTGCGGGGCTTGATGTTGTGAAAAGGGTAAATTATTTCAGGAGCACCATTTTCCTGACCTCCCTGAACTCCCCGGCCTGTATGGTATAGATATACATCCCCGCTGACACCCCCTGGCCATGATCATTCGCAGCATCCCAGCGGATCAGCCGGTAGCCGGCTTCCTGGTGCTCACTCACCAGCATCCTGACACGGCGGCCCATGAGATCGTATACCATGATCTGAACATTCTCACTCTCCGGCAGGTCATACCTGATTCAGGATTGAACGGGTTAGGATAGTTCTGGTGCAGGGCAAACTTCTCCGGGATAAGGTTATCATCAACAGCCAGGATATTCCGGACATCTAATGTCAATGTCCACATCTCATCCGCTGACGTGGTATCCACTCCGTCTGTGGCATAGACCGTCCAGTCACAGCTGACATAGACCTGTCCCGCCAGTTCCATCACCAGCAGCACAGCCGCATAGGGAATAGAAAGCATCGTATCCGCAGCGGATGTATCAATAAACGTAGGTGTCACCGCGCTATAAGGACCGGCATAAAGCACAAAACCATAATTGACCTCATCGCCATCCACATCAGGACTGTTCTGCCAGACCACATCCAGTGTGGCGTTCTGGAGAATGTCCAGCTCTGTGATCACAACTTCCGAACTGTCCGGCGGACTGATAAGCGTGAACGCATCCGGAGCGTCGTTCACTGCATTGACGGTTAGGGTAAATGACACAGAGTCAGCAAGCTCACCATCAGATACTGTAACAGTTATCTGGGCAGTGCCGTTCCAGTTCTCTTCCAGGCCCAGGCCCAGGATATTACCGTCCACTTCTGGCATCACTCCGTCTTCAGAAGAACTGGCGGTCACGGTCAGGGTGTCACCAGCATTCTCATCGCTGACACTGACGTCCAGGCTCAGGGGCATATCCTCATCCGTACTGGTATCTCCTATGGCGCTGATGGTCGGCGCAAAGTTCACATAGACCATGGCAGCCGCTTCATTGGAAGGCTCACCGGTATTGCCGCTGAAGTCTGTCGCGGTAAGCTTATAGTGATAGGTCACAAACCACTCTGCCGTTAAGTCTGTCACGCTCGTATCAATAGTATGGGTGAACAGATTGTCTTCACTCACAGCAAAGTCCGGTTCCATGGACCGGTGCAGGCTGAAGTAGTCAAAGTCTTCATCCACAGACAGGTCCCAGCTCACCACGATGGACGTATCCACCTGCTCTGCCATCACACCTAAGGGAGGCAGCGGGGCCAGGTCATCCGTGGAATAGCCCGTTGCCGGCACAGAATGGTAGAATGCATTCGGATCTTCCGTATGGGCCGTGACCCTGAAAGTGCTCCAGGTGATCCCTGCATGGGTAGAGTCGCCCAGGGTGGGCACCACAGCGCTGTAGCCTTCAAACCCGTGCCAGGGCGATGTTAGGACAAAGTCCCAGACCGGAGGCGCTTCCGGAGGCGTATCGTTAACCAGCCGCCAGACGCTGAACTCAGTAAAGTACCCCCAGATGCCGGGATTGCCCGGTACCCAGGACAGCTGCATCTGCCTGCCCTGATCTTCAGGAACATCCAACAGGTCAATAATACCAGGCCGATAATCCGCGACTGCAAGAACATAATCTTCCGTGACGGTCAACTCGCTGTCGGATACACTCACCTGAAAGGCATACACGCTGTCCGCATCGGGCTGCCCGACCATCCGGTCGTCATCCAGGCTCATCCAGTCCGGATGTCCGGACA
>JYMV01005209.1_pt1 | contig 12682 bp, 15 predicted proteins | sample 338911 | NCBI WGS metagenome assembly JYMV01 (sample SAMN03354496, study PRJNA234377) | hydrothermal vent metagenome | biome: Deep sea; feature: Hydrothermal plumes at the Eastern Lau Spreading Center, Western Pacific Ocean; material: Seawater | place: Tonga | collected 2009 | depth 2000 m m | reverse complement strand
ATTAGTATTTCGTAACTTTTACTATAAATCATTTGCTTAAATTTCTTTAAAGGGCTGTCATTATTTTGTTATTTGGATGGGCAAACTCCCAAGTTTGTTCAATGCCTGCATCTTTGTATGGGTAATCATTGGTTGAAGTTGGAAGCACAAACTCCGGAGATTGAATTAACCCTAAATGATTTAAAACTATTCCTACGATCCCAACACCATATTCTAGATCAAGCGTTTCCACAATTTTTTTTTCGAATTTTTGAAACTTTTTAAATTCACTAATAAATTCATTTGACGTAGTGGTAGGATAAAAAGTTTTCTCATTTGTTTTGAATTCTAAGTATTTATCTGATTCTAGTTTGTGCAAATATGTTTTACTATTCATAAAAGTTTAATTTATATTAAAAAAAGATCTATCTCCGTCCATAGATGTTAAATGGACATTGCTGATTTTTTTATCTGAATTAAAATTACGAATATAAAAATTAGAGTAATTTTTTGATTTAAACTTGTAGAAACCAAATTTCATTAACTCATTTTTCATATTATTGTCATAAGATTTAAAAGTAATAAAAGATATGTCTTTTTTCATTTGTTTTAATAATTTTTGAATTTCAATAATTATTTTGTTTAAGACTGCTGGAGATGTATCTAATATTGAAAAATCTAAAAGATCAAACCTTGTGGATCCATATTGTGTACCGTGCAAAAATGAGATTAATCCAATTAATGACTTATTTTCTCTTACTTCAAAAAGTATGGGAGATTTGTTGCTTGAAAAATATAACCATTCTATGTTTTTTTTGTTTCTTGGAATTACAAAATTATACTTTGAAATAAGTTTATTGTTAAATTCATCAATATCATTTGGTGGTTTGCTACAATGATTTATACTAATTTTTCCTATTTTTTTTTTAAAAATAAAATAATTGATTAAAGTAATGACCTTTATAATAACTGCTCCTAAAATAGAAAATATTTTCTTAAGAAAATTATTTTTGTAATATCCAAAAATAAATTTAAAACTAAATAATAAATTTACTGGTAAAATATAATTTGCTTCAAAAGAAGATAGGTCAATCTTTGTGTAATGAAAAATTTCTGATAATATTTTATTAACATCGGCTGTGCCTGTCGTATTTATTAGCCATCCATTCTGATTATTAAATTGTACATAAAGTTTTAGGCTTTCGCCCCTTGCCTCCTTTGAAACTATCCACGTTGTGCCACAATAAATTTGTTCTGGCGATCCATCTATTAAATAAACAAAGGGTATATTTCCTAAAAATCCATAAATATCTTTTTTGTTATCAATTATAATCCATCCACGTTCAACTTTTTTTTCATCAAAATAAGGATTTAAATTCCATATCAATTCAAATTTTTCAAACCATTGCTTTTTGGTTAGCCCCCCATGATTTATAGACAAAAACTCAGCAAGTGAATCAAGATCATATTGATCAACAGATTTTATTTTAAAGTTAATTTTATCCACGTTAGCAAAATTAATTAAAAAGTTTACTTGCTAAATTGTAAAAAACGCTTAAATGATTCATAAGTTTTTTTTCACAAGTTTTTTTCCATAAATTCACCCAACGTTTAAAATCTATCATATTCATATTATGTCTTTTGAAAAGAATTTTTATCTTTTCATAATCTTTGATGGAAACATTTCTTATATTCATACTTTTTTTTTGATTTTATATTTTAACAAATGTTACTCGAGTCCTTTTTAGTATTTTCATTATTTATTTTCAGCCGGCACTAACTTTCCATCTTCATATTTTGCCGGTGAATATTTTGTACTTGGTGAAAAATCACCATAAAATCTTAAAAACCCCAAAGCTAATATAAGTAAAAACAGACTAATTATAGATAGTTTTACAATTGGATATTTTTTCTTTTCAAGTTTCTGCAACCAAGAATAAAAAAAATATAGAGCAAAAGGCCCAACTATTACAAGCAAAAGTATAATTTTTTTAATCATTTAATTCTAACTTGACCTATTATATTCTTCCATTTAGAAATTACTGAAATTTAACCATATTTATTTATGAAATCAAAAGCTAAAGTTGTTGTCATAGGTGGAGGTGCCGTTGGAGTAAGCATGTTATACCATCTTGCAAAAAAAGGATGGTCAGATGTTGTTTTGGTTGAGAGAAAAGAATTAACTTCTGGATCTACTTGGCATGCGGCAGGTTTATTACCACTCTTTAATATGAGCTATTCTGTTGGTCAATTACACAAATATGCAGTTAATTTATATAAAACTTTAGAAAAAGAAACTGGAAAAAGTGTTGGTTTTAGTGTTGTTTCAAATATTCGTTTAGCACAAACCAAAGATCGAATGGATGAGTATAATCAGTATGCAGGTGTAGCAAAAACAATTGGTGTAAAAGTTAATTTTTTAAAACCAGAGCAGGTAAAAGAAATTTGGCCTTTGTGTAGTATTGAAGGTTTGGTTGGAGCAATTCAACATCCAGAAGACGGCTATATTCAGCCCGCTGATGTTACACAAGCTCTTGCTACTGGTGCAAGAAATCGCGGCGCAGAGATTTATAGAAATACCGTTGTGACTTCAATTAAACAAAATAAAGATGGTTGGGTAGTAATTACGGATAAAGGAGACATTTCCTGTGAGCATGTTGTTTCATGCAGTGGAAATTTTGCTCGCCAAACAGGTCAAATGGTGGGATTGGATATTCCAGTTATTCCAGTTCAACATCAATATATTGTTACTGAGCCTCATCCAGAAATTCAAAAAAGAAAAAAAGAAGGTAAGCCAGAAATGGGAGTTCTCAGAGATAGTGATTACTCATGGTATATGAGAGAAGAAGCGGGTGGATTGATATTGGGACCATATGAACGTGGAGCTCCATGTTGTTATGTAGACGGACCATCAAAAGATAGTGAATATGAATTATTTCAAGAAGATTTAGATCGAATAGGTCCTCATATTGAGTCAGCAATTAAAAGAGTACCAGCTTTTGGAGAAGTTGGAGTTAAAAAAGTTTATAATGGTGCTATTTGTTATACACCTGATGGAAATCCTATAGTTGGACCTGCATGGGGATTAAAAAATTTTTGGATTAATGAAGGTCATAGTTTTGGAATTACTGCAGCAGGCGGAGCAGGATGGCAACTTGCGGAATGGATTATTGATGGCGAACCTACAGTAGACATGTTGGGTGTTGAACCAAGAAGATATGGTTCTTATGCAACAAAATCTTATTTATTGAAAAAAAACGAAGAGGCCTATGAAAACGTTTTTGTAATTCATTATCCAGATGAAGAACGACCAGCAGGCAGACCTTTAAGGCAAGCACCATGTTATGATCGTTTAAAGGAGCTTGGAGCTGTATTTGGTCAAAAATTTGGATGGGAAAGAGCAAATTTTTTTGCAACTGATGGCACTAAACAAGAAGATGATTGGTCATTTAGAAGATCAAAATGGTTTAAATGCATGGAAAGAGAATGCAAAAATGTTTGTAAAAATGTTGGTCTGTTGGATATGACAGCTTTTGCCAAATGCAGAATAAAAGGTCTTAAGGCAGAGGAATTTTTAAATAAACTGGTAGCTAATAAACTTCCTAAAAAAATTGGCAGAATAAATCTCTGCCATTCTTTAAATACAAAGGGAGGAGTTCATTCTGAATTTACAATTATGAGAGAATCAGAAGATAGTTTTTATTTAGTTTCAGCTGGAGCTTTTCAAAGACTTGATCACGATTGGATATATAAATGGATGCCCAAGGATGGATCAGTTCAGTTTGAAAATTTAACAAATAGTATTGGTGTTTTAGTAGTATCTGGACCAAAAGCCAGAACATTAATGCAAAGAATTTCAAAAACGGATTTCTCTAATGATAAATTTAAATGGTTAAGCGCACAAAATATTGATATCGGCCTAGCTCCTTGTAATGCAATGAGAGTTAACTTTGTTGGTGAGTTAGGATGGGAGTTACATCACCCTATTGAATATCAAAATCATATATTTGATAAATTAATGGAAACTGGCAAAGATTTAAATTTAAAACCATATGGCATTCGAGCTATGAATAGCTTAAGAGTTGAAAAATCTTACAAATTAGTCGGAACGGAACTTTCAATAGAATATTCACCATACGAATCTGGATTGGACAGATTTATTCATCCTAATAAAGGAGATTTTATTGGTCTTGCGGCATTGAATCAATGGAGAGAAAAAGGTTTTTCAAATAAATTGGTTACGATGGAAGTTCACGGAGTAAGTGATGCAGATGTTTTGGGGAATAATCCTATCTATAATAACGGCTCTGTCGTGGGTAGAGCAACAGGAGGAGATTTTGGTTTTAGATTAAACAAATCTATAGCACTTGGTATGGTTAAACCAAATCTTGCAAAAGTTGGGCAAAAATTAGAAATTGATATATTGGGAAAAATGCACAAAGTTTCAATTATTGAAGATTCACCTTACGATCCCGAAAATAAATTACTAAGAGCTTAAATGAAAATTTTAGTCGCCGTTAAAAGGGTTATTGATTACAACGTTCAAATTAGAGTGAAAGAAGATGAAACGGGTGTTCATACCGATAATGTTAAAATGTCAACAAATCCGCCTGATGATAACGCTGTAGAAGAAGCGGTAAAACTTAAAGAATCAGGAAAAGCCAAAGAAGTTGTAGCGATAACAGTCGGAGAAGAAAAAGCACAAGAAACGATACGTAAAGCCTTAGCAGTTGGAGTTGATAGAGGTATTCATATTAAAACAGAAGGTTATATAGAACCTCTTGGTGTTGCAAAGATTTTAAAAAAAATTGTTGAAAAAGAAAAACCTGATCTTGTTTTTATGGGTAAACAAGCTATCGATGATGATTGCAACCAAACAGGACAAATGTTAGCTGCAATACTAGGTTGGGCACAAGGGACTTTTGCATCAAAAATTGAATTAAAAGATAAAGCAATACAAGTGACCAGAGAAGTCGATGAAGGTTTAGAAACACTAGAAATTAATTTACCGGCGATTGTGACTTGTGATTTGAGATTAAATGAACCTCGGTATGCTTCTTTGCCTAACATTATGAAAGCAAAGAAAAAACCAATCGAACAATTGGTTGCAAAAGATCTTGGAGTCGATATTGCAAACCGAATACAACAAACAAAGGTAGAAGAGCCACCTAAAAGAAAAGGTGGAGTAAAAGTTGCAAGTGTAGCTGAATTAGTTAGTAAACTTAAAAATGAGGCTAAAGTTATATAATGTCAGTATTATTAATCGCAGAACATGATAATTCAAATTTAAAAGTTTTGACATTAAATGCAATTAATGCTGCTTCTAAAATAGATTCTGATATTCATGTATTAGTTGCGGGTAATAAATGTGAAAGTGTTTCTAAAGAAGTTGCTGCAGTTCCGTTAGTTAAAAAAGTTTTACAATCCGAGTCAGCTAATTATGAAAATTATTTAGCAGAAAATTTAACTCCTTTAGTTGTAAAATTAGCCGAGAAATATACTCATATAATAGCATCGGCTAATACATTTGGAAAAAATTTTATGCCAAGAGTTGCAGCTTTATTAGATACATCTCAAGTAAGTGATATAATCAAAATTAACAGTACAGATACTTTTATTCGACCGATATATGCCGGTAATGCATTTGCGACAGTTAAAAGTAGTGATAAAAAAAAATGTATTACAATAAGACCTACATCTTTTGATCCAGCTCCAACTTCCGGTGGTGAAGCACGAATTGAAAAAATTGAAGCAACAGATACACCAAATATTTCTAAGTTTATTAAAAAAGAAGAAACTAAATCTGAAAGACCAGAACTCGGAACAGCACGAGTTGTTATTTCAGGAGGTCGAGGTATGCAGAGTGGAGATAATTTTAAATTAATAAATGCTATTGCTGATAAATTAAATGCCGCTGTTGGAGCATCACGTGCTGCTGTTGATGCTGGGTATATAAGTAACGATCATCAAGTTGGACAAACCGGAAAAGTAGTTGTTCCAGACTTGTATATTGCCGTAGGTATTTCCGGAGCAATTCAACATTTAGCTGGAATGAAAGAAAGTAAAGTAATTGTTGCAATCAACAAAGATGGTGAGGCTCCAATTTTTAGTATTGCTGATTACGGTTTAGAAGCAGATTTATTCGAAGCACTACCAAAGTTCTTAGAAGAGTTAAATAAACTCAATACTATCCAAAAATAGAAAGTTTGATATAGTTATCTCCATGCCTAGAGAATCGATGGAATACGATGTAGTTATTGTGGGAGCAGGGCCATCGGGACTATCTACAGCAATAAAGTTAAAACAATTAGATCCAAATTTAAATGTTTGTATTTTGGAAAAGGGATCAGAAGTTGGCGCTCATATTTTGAGCGGAAATGTTTTTGAAACCAGGGCTCTAGATGAGTTATTGCCTAAGTGGAAAGAAGAAGGAGCACCCGTTAAGACCAAAGTTTCCAAAGAAAAATTTCTATTTTTAGGAAAAAATAAATCTTTAAGTTGGCCGACTTGGCTTTTACCTTCTGTTCAAAAGAATCATAAAAATTACATTATTAGTCTAGCAAATCTTTGTCGTTGGTTAGCTGAACAAGCAGAAAAACTTGGTGTCGAAATATTTCCAGGATTTCCGGCAAGTGAGATTTTATATAATGAAGATGGGTCTATAAAAGGTGTTGCTACATTAGATATGGGATTAGATAAAGAAGGTAACAAAAAAGAGGGCTATCAAGAAGGTATGGAACTAAATGCAAAAGTTACCATTTTTGCAGAAGGTTGTAGAGGTCATTTAGGAAAACAACTTATTAAAAAATATGAACTAGATAAGGAAAAAAGCCCACAACAGTATGGCATTGGCTTTAAAGAAATATGGGAAGTTAGTGACAAGCAACATCAAGAAGGCTTAGTTATGCATACAGCTGGCTGGCCGCTTGATCATAAGACTTATGGGGGAAGTTTTGTTTATCATGCTGAAAAAAAACAAATTTATATTGGTTATGTTATTGGCCTAGACTATCAAAATCCTCACTTGTCACCTTTTGATGAGTTTCAAAGATTTAAAACACACAAAGATATTAAAAAAATGCTGGAAGGTGGAAAAAGGATTGCGTTCGGTGCTAGGGCTTTAATTGAAGGAGGTATTCAAAGTTTGCCTAAAATGTATATGCCCGGAGGATTATTAATTGGTTGTGATGCAGGTACTTTGAATATGCCTAAGATTAAAGGTTCTCACACAGCTATGAAGAGTGGAATTATTGCCGCTGAATCCATTATTGAAAATATAAAAAATAAAAAAGATTTATCCATATATGAAGAAAAATTTAAAGAAAGTTGGGTTTATAAAGAACTACATGCAGCAAGAAATGTGAAACCAAGTTTTAGCTGGGGTTTAATTTTAGGCATTGTTTTTACAGGTTTAGATCAGATATTATTTAGAGGAAAATTGCCTTTAACTTTAAAACATAAACATGCGGATCATGAAGTTTTAAAACCAGCTAACCAAATGGAGAAAATAAACTATCCAAAACCAGATGGAAAAATTACTTTTGATAAAACCAGTTCAGTTTATTTAACAGGGACAAATCATACTGAAAATCAGCCAGTTCATCTTAAATTAAAAGATTCTAATTTACCGATCAATTACACCTTGAAGGAATATGACGAACCCGCTCAAAGATATTGTCCAGTCGGAGTTTATGAAATTCAAAATGAAAAATTTGTTATTAATTCGCAAAATTGCATACATTGCAAAACTTGTGATATTAAAGAACCATCACAAAATATTACTTGGGTAGTTCCCGAGGGAGGTGGCGGCCCAAAATATGGTAATATGTGAAAAAAAAATAATTATAAATATTATTTTAAGTGTTCTATTAATATTAGCTGTTATTAAACCGGGCTATGCTGAGATAAATTTTAAAAGTTTTGAAACTAAAAAAGTATCTTATTTAGATTTTTTTTTATTAAAATTTGAAAATACAATAACCAAAAGATCTCGGGTTCTAAAAAGACAATTATTTGCCACAAGAGTTCAGTACTCAAATATTGGTATACAGGTGGATTTTGATAATAAAAAGGAAAAAATTACAGTTAATATTTATGCGATTATGGATAAAAATAGATATTCTAAAAAAAATTATAAACAAAAATTAAGCGACTGTAATCAAGTTAGAAATTTAATTTTTTATCAAAAACATGGATATAAATTTTTTACACAGAAAAGAGATCCTGCACTTTCGCAAGGTGTCATGAAAGATATTTTTAAAGATGCTTTTTTCAACAATCATAGTTTTAATGAAAGAGAAATAAAATTTTTGTTAAATAGAATGTTTGTTAATGTAACAATATTTCATCCCCTTAAAAAAAAAGAATTATTCTGTTCTGGTAAAGTAAATGATTATGAATTGAATTAAGAAAGATCAATTGCGTATTGCTTGAGTTTTACCAAAGGTATTATTTCGAGTGTTCTTTGATTTGTTTTTTGCAAGTAAACTCTACAAGCAGTTCCTTCGTCTATGGATTGAGCATAGGTAGCAGCGCAAACACACCAACTGTCTCCCTCCTTTAGTCCGGGAAAATCAAATTCAAGATGTGGAGTTATCAAATCATTACCAGCTATTTTTGCCCATTTCAAAAATTTTGTGGTTACTCTAGCACAAACTGTATGAACGCCATGATCAGTTTCATTCGTATTGCAACAACCGTCTCTTAACCAGCCGGTTACAGGATCAACCGAGCAGGCTTCAAGTTTTTCACCCAAAACATTTTTTTGAAATTCTTCTTCAGCCATTATAATTTTGTTGGATTAGGTTCATCTTTATAAACTTTTTTAGGATCAAAAATTTTTTCCTTTTCTTTAAACTCCATTTCTAATGCTTCTTCATTTTTAATTTTACCTAAAGGTATTGATCGGTAAAAGCAAGAGCGATAACCTACATGGCAACTAGCTCCACTTCCAATATCAACCGACAACCAAACAGAGTCTTGATCATCATCTATTCTAATTTCTTTCACTATTTGCACAAAGCCACTTACTTGACCCTTGTGCCATATTTTTTTTCTCGAACGACTCCAATAGTGAGCTTCTTTAGTTTCAATTGTTTTTTTTAATGCCTCATCATTCATATAGCTGTGCATCAATATGTCCCCAGTTTGAAAATCTGTGGTAATAACGGGAATTAGGCCATTTTTATCAAATTTTGGTGATAAATACTTGCCTTCCTCAACTTCTCTAATATTATCTCTTTTTTTGAACATAAATTGCATTATATAGATATTTAAAATAATAACGATGCTATTAGTATGAAATTAGTTACAGACGCAGATAAATTACAAGAAAAAAATCAGAAAATTTCAGATCAAAAGGCTGAGGAAGCAATACGAACAATAATTCAGTGGATAGGAGAAGATGTAGAACGTGAAGGATTAAAATCCACACCCAAAAGAGTGATAAGAGCTTTTAAAGAATATTTTCAAGGATACAAAGAGGATCCCGCAAGCTATTTAAAGAAAACTTTCACAGAAGTAGAAGGTTATGACGATATGGTCATTGAAAAAAATATTAGTATTAGAAGTCATTGTGAACACCATATGGCTCCAATTATAGGTGTTGCTCACGTTGCTTATATTCCTTCAAAGAAAGTGGTGGGTTTAAGTAAATTAGTTACAAACACAAGAACGCTTAACAATGCAAATTGCAAAAACAATAATGCACGTCTTACAACCAAGAGGTGTTGCGGTAACCATAGACGCTGCACACCAATGTATGACGAGTAGAGGTATTAAAAAAGAAAAAACAACAACTGTAACTAATTACTTCCTTGGAGCGCTAAAGGAGGATTTGAGTTTTCAAAATCGATACTTGAGATATATTAATAAAGATTAGCATTTATTAATAATTAGTCTGAAATTTTTTAATGAGCGATAAGTTTAAAGCAATAGTATTGAATCAATCTGGTGATAAATTTTCTCGAGAGGTAAAAAATTTAGATACAAGTTTTTTTAAATCCGGCAATGTACTTGTTAAAGTAGATTATTCAGGTCTAAATTATAAAGATGCACTAATTTTAAGAAATGGTGCTAAATTGGTAAAAGAATATCCTCATATACCCGGCGTAGATTTTTCTGGACAAGTTAAGGAAAGTGATAGCCCAGATTTTAAACCTGGTGATGATGTTGTTGTAACTGGTAGTAAGATTGGCGAATTATATCCAGGAGGATATTCTCAATTAGTAAAAGTAAAAAACGAATTATTGGTTAAAAAACCTAAATCCATTTCAAATAAAAATGCTATGATTCTTGGAACTGCCGGATTTACCTCTTTGCTTTGTGCTTTTGCCATAAAAGCCAGAGAGGAATTATTATTGGGAGAAAAAGTTAAAGATGTTCTGGTGACTGGAGCAACAGGTGGAGTAGGAAGTATTGCAATTATGGTTCTTTCTAAATTTGGATACAAAGTATCAGCAGTAACAGGCAAAAAAGATAAATCAAACTATTTAAAAGAACTTGGTGCATCAAATATTATTGATAGAAAAGATTTTGAGGGAGAACCTAGAGTTTTAGGAAAGGGTTTATGGGATGGAGTAGTAGATACCGTAGGTGGAACAATATTGTCTAATGCTATCTCACAAACAAGACATAGTGGAATTGTAGCAGCATGCGGAAATGTAGCAAATATAAAGCTTAATACAACGGTTATGCCTTTTATAATCCGAGGAGTAAAATTATGGGGTATAGATTCTGTAATGTTAAGCAAAAAAAGAAGAGAATTCATTTGGTCTCAGGTTCCAAATTTTGTCGATTTTAAACTTTTAGAAAAAAATATAAAAATAGTTAACTTAGAAGAATTATTAAACATTTTTCCTGATATGTTAAATGGCAAAACTTCTGGAAGAATTTTAGTAGATTTAAGAAAATAAAATGGACTGGGACAAACTTAAAATATTTCATGCTGTTGCTGCGGCTGGAAATTTTACCAAAGCTACCTATGTGCTCAATTTAAGTCAATCAGCGATTAGCAGACAGATTCAGTCTTTAGAACAAGAATTAAAAACCCAATTATTCGAAAGGCATGCTAGAGGTTTATCTTTAACTGAAAACGGAGAATATCTTTTTAAAACTGCACATGAAGTTATTTCTACACTTAAAGATGTTGAATCGACTTTAATAGATAAAAAAAACAAACCTAGCGGAAAATTGACCGTAACCACAGTTGTTAGCTTTGGTACTACCTGGTTAACGCCTAGAATTCAAGAATTTATGAAACTTAATCCTGAAATTGAAATTGAGCTAATTTTTGATGACAAAGAACTTGACCTTAGTACACGTCAAGCTGATATTGGTATATGGATGAGACGCCCTAAACAATTAAATCATATACAAAAAAAACTAATTGACATTAATTACCATATTTATGGGTCAACGAAATATTTAGAACAACATGGACATCCTAAAAATTTATCTAATTTGAATAAGCATAAGTTTATTTCTTATGGTAGAGGAACACCTTCTCCAGTTTTTAACCCTGATTGGGCGTTAAAAATAGGTGTCAAAGATGATAAAAAAAGAAAACCAATCATGAAAGTAAACAGTGTTTATGGTCTACTACTTGCGGTACAAAGTGGAGTAGGTTTAGCTGCTCTTCCTGATTATATAACTGTATCAGTACCAAATATTATAAGAGTTTTACCTAAAATTGAGGGACCTAAAACAGAGGCCTATTTCGTCTACCCGCAATCTCTCAAGAATGTTGCGAGGGTAATTGCATTTAGGAATTTTTTGTATAGCAAAGTAAGTAAGTGGGATTTTTAACTGTTATTTATAAGTTTCGGTTTTAATCTTCAAGCGGGCACCTTCTTCAATAGATAAGGTTTTTTGATTTAGAACACCTTCAATATTTGCCGTTTTTTTTATATCTATTCGATCAGAGCTTACATTTCCTTCAAGTTTTCCACTTAATGAGGCAACTTGTGATTTGATGTTTCCTTTGATATTTGAATTTGAATGAGTTTCTACTTCTGCAGCCGTAATATCTCCATTTACTTTTGCGTCTATTATAATTTTATCTTTTTCTACCAATTTCCCTTCAATAGAGACATCCGATAAAAGTATCGATGTTTTTTCTTCAGCCATATAATTTCTATACAACCAAACATATACATAGATATCCTAAGCTCCTATACACTTTTTAGTTGTATTACTGTGACATATTGATATTGATAATCATTCTCATTGACAAGTATAATTAGAATTAATACAAACAAATTAAATTATGGAAAATTCTTTAACACCTTTTTTAAGCTCATTTTTTATTCTTCTAAGAGAAGGGTTTGAAGCAATGCTTATAGCAGTTCTAGTCTTTATGTACTTAGATAAAGTTAAAGCGAATAATAAACGCCCAGCAGTATTTTGGGGTATAGCAGCAGGTATTGTTGCTTCTATGTTTGTAGCTTTAGGTTTTAAAAAAATAGCTGGCATAACTCATGCGCACGAAGAACTTTTTGAGGGTGGGGTAATGTTAGTTGCTGCAGGAATGTTGACTTACGTCGCTTTCTTCTGTCACCATGCAAAACAACATGTTGAAGGTAAAGTTGATAAAGCAATAGCAACAGGGAATTCTTTCATACTATCCTTTACAGTTTTTTTAGCAATTTTGAGAGAAGGTTTTGAAATAGTATTATTTTATGCAGCCTTAATAGGTTCTGGAATT